>Ga0066905_100000037_pt1 | contig 21279 bp, 20 predicted proteins | sample PanSoiMetaPlot36_FD_67483 | JGI IMG/M metagenome (GOLD analysis project Ga0066905, IMG submission 67483) | Tropical forest soil microbial communities from Panama analyzed to predict greenhouse gas emissions - Panama Soil Plot 36 (version 2) | ecosystem: Environmental > Terrestrial > Soil >... | reverse complement strand
CTGCTTTCGTCTCGAGGGTCCGGGTCGGGATGGGCTGCGCCGGCTTACCTGGCGATGCCGACGGCGCGACGGGCGGCTGCCGCGATCGCTTGCCGGCCAGCGTCCCGTGGGACGATGGCCGCCAGGTGGGCGTCGGGCCTGACGAGCAAAGTCTCCCCCGCACGGGCACCGAGCGCGCCCCTGAGCTTGCCGTCGATGTCGATCTCGCGAATGGAGTACGTGTAGCAGCGGGAAGCGACCGCATTCTGCACGACCGCGGCTGTCTCTTCGGAATCGACCCCAGCCGAGGTCAGCGCCAAGATTCCATTGCGGGCAATTTCCCGCAGCCGGCTCACCGCAGGCCGGTCCACCAGCCTGACGGGCGCATCGGGGACGATCACGCCGGGCGCCGTGGCGGGCAGCTGCCCGCGCGGTGGACGGGACGGCGCCGGCCGGCTCGGATCAGGAGTCGTGAGTGGCGACCCGGCGTACCAGAAGGGTTCCGCCAAGCGGCCGGAGTCCACCAGGGACGCCGCCGCGGGATCACGCGCTGCGGTCTCTAGCGCGCTGTGGCGAGCGCTCTTCTCGTCATCGGTATGCGGTACCAAGAACTGCATGGTCGCACCGGTTACCTCAAGGTTTTCCAGGGCCGCGGCGTGACGCTCGTCGTGGTAGGACTCGAGCAGTGACTCGGGCGCCCACCCATAGTGGACGAACGCGATCTTCCACGCCGCGTTCTCGACATCCTGGACGCCCGAGTTGAGCCCGCGAGCGCCAAAGGGCGCCATCACATGGGCGACGTCGCCGGCGAGCAATACGCGCCCGATCCGCATCTGGTCCACCTGCTCGGAAGCGAAGCTGTAGACAGAACGCCAGATGAGCTCGTATGCCGTGTCGCCGACGATCTGCCTGATCCGCTCGTCCAGCCGGCCTTTGCGTTCCTCGGCTTCGAGGTCGAAGCCAGGCGGGACTTGCCAGTCGATGCGATACGTCGACCCCGGGCATGGATGGATGAGCACCTGCCGGCCGGGGTTCCACACCGGGTCGAAATAGAACCTGCGCTCGGCCTCCCAACCACGAAGATCCGCCTTGATGTCGCAGATCAAGAATTGGTCGTCGAAGGTCGGCCCGCCGAATGCGAGGCCGAGAGACTGCCGCAGTTCGTCGGCCCGGCCGCCAGCACAGACAATCGCGAAACTGCCGGGGACCGTCGCTGTACCGCTCTTCGTGCGGCAGGTGATGGCGACACCGGTCGCGTCCTGATCGATTGCGACGGCCTCGTGACCCCACCGAATCTCGATCAAAGGAGACGTCGCCACCCGCGCGGCGAGGATTTCTTCCGTCCGCGACTGCGAGATGTTGACGAATGGCGGGAACGGCGAGTGGCCCGGATCGGCGAGCGTGAGTGCGAAGAGTTCGTGCTCACGCCAATAGGTCCGTGCAGTCCTCCAGGTGACCCCCTCGGCCGCGATCTGCGTGCCGGCGCCCACCGCTGCCCAGATGTCGAGCACGTCCCGGTGCTGACAGATCGAGCGTGACCCGATGGCATGGCGGGCGGTCCGCCGCTCGAGCAGCACCACGCGCAGGTTCCATCGGGCTAGCAGCAGCGCTGCACTCAGCCCTACCGGCCCGCTTCCCACGACGGCGACAGGCTGGTCGGTCAGGGGAACATGCTCCGCTGTGCTCACTGGCGCAGGCTAGTGCTGGTAGACGACTAGACCTGAAGGGCGGCCCAGACCTCGCGGTCGCGCTCGGCCGTCCAGATCCGCGGCCAGTCGATGCCATCGAGCTCGTCCCACAGCCGTTGAACATTGAACGGCAGGGTGTGCTCGAAGATCGGCCATGACCCGTACGTCGGCGCCAGGGCTGCGTAGGTGCCCTCGAAGGCGTCCTTGACTGTTCCGCCCGCCGCATGCACCGCGCCCACTTCGAGCTGCATGATCGAGAGGAAGTCGCGAGTCTGCGCGATGGCAGCGAGGACTGCCGCCTCGCCATATACGACCGCTCCCCGCCCACCGATCAAGGCGCGTGGCTGGAGATCGGCCACCTGGTCGAGGGTGCTACCTGCCCAGTCCCGGTGGAAGGCGTCACCGGTATAGAGCGCCGCCTGCGCCTCAACGAGGTCACCGGCGAAGAGGATTCCAGCATCGGGCAGCCAGGCGACGATGTCACCGGCGGTGTGGCCCCGTCCGCAGTATCCGAGTACCAGTTCGCCACGATCACCGCCAAGGTCGATCGTGAGCCGGTCGCTGAAGGTCATCGTCGGCCAGGTCAGGCCAGGGATCGACGCCGGTTCCTTGAACAGCCTGGGCATCCGTGCCAGCTCGCTCGCCCAGTCCTGCTCGCCGCGCTCAGCGATGAGGTGCTTGGTCATGTCATGCGCGATGACGGCCGCGGCGTCGAAGGCCGAAGCGCCGAGAACGCGCACGGCATGGTAGTGCGACAGAACCAGATAGCGAATGGGTTTGTCGGTGTGCTCCCGCAGTCTGGCGAGCCATTCGCGGGCAGCGACGGGTGTCGCGCGCGCCTCGACACAGACGAGGAAGTCCTCACCTTCGATTGCGCCAACGTTCGGATCGCCCTGCGCGGTCAGCGCCCAGACGCCATCGGCCACAACTTCGAGAGTCTCGGTCTTGGCGTCGAGGTCGGCCGATGACGCGAACGGTTTCGATCCCATCCGGTCCCCTCCACTGCGATGGAGTGCCACGTGCACTTCTGGTGCGACCACCTCATACGAGCGGCCTACCCTTTGGGCTTCTTCGCCCGCCGCGCGGACACAACACGGTAGACCCCGAAAAAGGCGACACCCGAGGCGACGAGTGCGAGCAGGTTGCCGCCGAACGCCCAAGGCGACTCCTCCCCGGTGCCGGCCGAAGAGGTCTGAGTGGGTTTGGGTGAGGAAGACCCGCTCGGCTGGGGCAAGGCGCTCGCCGGAAGCGGGACGCGCCAGACCTGACTATGGACGCCTTCCGAACCCACGAGCAGCGACTTGCCGTCCCTGGTGAAGGTCGCGGCCTCCCCCTGCTGCTGCACGGGCAGGGTGATACGCGCCAGCGGATCCCCGTCCGGTTCGGCGTAGATGTACGCGAAGACATAGTCGCGCAGAACGAGACGACGCCCGTCCGGCGAAAAGGCACCGTCAGTGATCGTCGAAGGCGCTGGGGCGATGCGTCGGAGCATGTTGACCTTGTCTTCGCTGAGCTCGTCCATGGGCGGAGCCAGGTAGATACCGGCGTCCTGCGACTCCTTCGACACGACGTAGATGCGGTTCTCGTGAGGATCGACGAGCAGCGCCTCCGCATTGCGCGGCCCGTCCTCATACTTGAAGCGGAACCTCGTCGCGGTCACCGTCTGATTCGCCAGCGTCTTCTGTTCCCCGAAGCGATAGACCCAGATCTCCGGCCACGCTCCGCCAAAGTTGTCCCCGATGTCGCCGACGAAGATTGCAGATGCGCCGCCAGGAGTTTTGCCGAGAGCGATGCCCTCCCAGTCCCTAGGCGTCACTCCTTGCAACGTATAGACGGCTCTGGTCTTTCCTTCGCGGTCAACCGCGTAGACCCTCGCCACCGTTTCGTTGTCGTTGTGGGTATAGACAATTCCGGAGTGGAGAGCGCTCGATGCGAGCCCGCTGGACTCGGTGATGCGGGCGTCCGCATAGCTGAACAGCGGTTCGGGGCCCGAATCTTGGGCCGAGGCTTGAAGGGCGGGCAAGGGCAGGATCGTCCACGTCAGGACCGCAATGGTGACGGCACCCAGGGCCGCCCCGCGTCCCACGGCCCGCGACGCCGCAATCCGCAGAGACTGCGAGCGGATCGTCTCCACCGGCGGCAGGCTACCCGAGGCGCGGGACCCCCTTGTCAAACCGACATCGGTTCGGCAGGTCGTAGGTTTCTGTCGCCGGCAGCTGCCGGCTGGATCAGTGGGCACGTCTTACCGCAGCTGCTGGGGTAGGTGATCGGCCACGAGATTGGCCAGATGAGGCTGAACGGACCACTCCCGGACGAGGGCGGCATATTCCTCGATGAGCTGAGCGGCGGGGGCTGCGCCGGTCCGTACCGCACGGATCAAGACATTGCGCGGCGTGTGTTGGGTCGGGACGAACTCGACGACGTCGACCCGATAGCCGGCCAGGCGCAGGATGGCCGCGCGCAACGCGTCCGTCAGCACGTCGGCGAACCGCTCGCGGAGGATGCCATGCCTGGTCACCAGGCTGTATGGCGGTGGGGGCGCGGATCGCCGCAGCTGCGCCTGAATGTTGTGATGGCAACACGGTGCAGCAAGGATCACCGGCGCCTGCCAGCGGATGCCGCGCGCAAGCGCGTCGTCGGTCGCCGTGTCGCACGCATGGAGGGCGAGCACGAGGTCTGCGACCGCATCCGTGTCGGCGAAGTCGACCTGGGCGTCGCCGATCGTCCCCTGCATGAAATGAACCCGATCCGACCAGCCGAGCCGACGAGCGATGGCCGTGTTGCGGTCCCGCGCCTGGGCCTTGACATCGACGCCGATCAGCTCCACCGGCAGTCCGCGCCGGGTCAGGAGGCTGTATGCAGCGAAGGTGAGGTAGGCGTTCCCGCAGCCGAGATCCACAACCCGCAGCGCACGGCGCGGTCGAGCGTCGGCCTGTGCTGCCCGGGCGGACCCGACGAGCGGGGCGGCATCCCCATCCAACCCGCCACGCTCCGCGAGGAGTGGCTCGAGCGCCCGGAGAAACTCCTCCACCTGCCGGTACTTATCGCGCTTCGACGGCTTCACGACGCCATCGGCAGTCGTGAGGCCCACGGCGGACAACATCGGGTCGTTCATTGGCAGCACCCGCGGCTTGATCCGGTCGTGGGTAAGAGCGGCGAGGCGTGCTACGGCTGGGTGACCGTGTTGGGAGGCGGTCGCACGGTGCAGCTGGGCGTTCCCCTTCTTGGTGACCCGGAGCTGGACGGTCGTATCCATCGTGTCGACATGCCAGTTGCCAAACGGTTCGGCGAGAAGTTCCTTCACCGCGGCCGCGGCGTCTGGTCCGTACTCCAAGTTCTCGGTGAAGGCCTGGCGCTGGTCGAATCGCACGATCTGCAGGCGCCGGCCGGAGTGCAGGTCGACCGGCCGCACCTCTGCACGCCGCCAGCGCGGCGGATCTACCCCGCGGCGAATCCCCGCCGCGACTGCGCGTACGAGCCCGTCCGGATCGAGGACCATCCGGCCGATGTCGGCCAGTGCCTCGTCGAGCACCACTTGCATAGCGTCAAGCTTGGCACCTCAGGGCTGCAGAAGGGCGATCAGCGATCACGACCGACCGTTTGTGGAACACCTCGCCGGCAGGTGACCGTGTCACGTCAACGCACTGATCACGACCACGAGAATGAGGAGGGCGAGCACGGCCGGGATGAGGTACCGCCTCGTACGGGGGTCCACAAACGCTGAGGCTAACTGGTCTCGCGCGCTGTCACGCCGTCCGCCCGAGTCACCACCAGCGGCCAACTACGGAGGGTTGTGTATATCGGGCTCGCGCCGAGTCGGCTCTGAATCAGGTGGATCGCGTCTGCCGACCAGGCGGTGCTGGCGAAGTCCGCGACAGACGCGACCAGCGGGCGGAGGTCGACGTCACCGCGAGAACGGCTCCTCGCGAGGGTGAGGTGGGGCCGGTACGGGCGGTCCACGTGATCGATACCCGCCCGTCTGGCTGCTGCGGCGATGCTCTCTGCGAGGGAGCGCAGGCGGTCACGATCGCCCCGCACACCAGCCCACAGGGTGCTGTGGGTGAACCGCCCACCTCCGCTGAACCACAGCTCAAAAGCCTCGTGTCGATGCGCGGCCCGGCCAAGCCGCTCGGCGAGTCCCGGCGTGCGGCGCTCCTCGACCTCGCCGAGGAACGCCAGCGTGACATGCCACTGATCACGCCTCGACCAGCGCAGTTCGGGCGCCACGGAGCGCAGCCGATTGATCTCCGCCGCGATCTCGTCGAGTACCGCAGCGGGTGGCACCAGCGCCACGAACAGCCGCACGATGGGCAGGGTGTCAGCCGGTCGAGGCGATGTCGAGCCGATCTGCAACGTGGCCCACTGCCACGTAAGGACGCCGCGCACGCGGACGTATGGCCAGGCCCATCCGGCGAGCAATGAGGTAAGCGATCACGATCGTCGCGATCAGCGAGATCGAACCCCCGCCGAGCAGGCTCCACCGCGGCCCGACGGCCTGGGCGAGCGCGCCGATGATCGGCGCCCCGATCGGGGTACCACCGAGGAAGACCACCATGTAGATCGCCATAACCCGGCCCCGCATCGTCGCTGTGGCGCCCAGCTGCATGGTCGAGTTCGCGGCGGTGATGAAGGTCATGGCCGCAAAGCCAGTCGGGATCAGCGTGGCCAGGAACGTCCAGTACGACGGCATGAGCCCGCAGAGGATCTCCAGTGCGCCGAAGGCAACCCCGGCGCCCACCACCAGCCTGATTCTCGGCCGGCCTCGCCGGGCAGCTGCGAGCGCTCCTGCCAGCGTGCCGGTCGCGAGCGCGCTGGAGAGCAAGCCGAACGAGTCCGCGCCCCGATCGAAGACCTGCTTGGCGAACAATGCCATCGTCATCTGGAAGTTGAGGCCAAAGGTGCCGACAAAGAAGACCGTGACGACGGTGAGCAGGAGGGGAGGGCGCCGAGCGACATATCGCACTGCGGCCGCGAGCTGACCCCTTCCCTTGGGCTGCCGCGGCGCGGGGGCAAGCTCAGCCGGTCGCATCTTGCCGAGCGCGGTCAGGGTTGCCCCGAAGGAGAGCGCATTGATCATGAACACCGGCCCGGTGCCAACCGCCGCGATGAGAACCCCCGCGATGGCCGGCCCGGCCAGCCTGGCGAGGTTAAACGATGCGCTGTTGAGAGCCACCGCGTTCGGCAGCCTTTCAGGCCCAACGAGCTCTGACACAAAGGTCTGCCTCGCCGGGTTGTCGAAGGCGGTGACCGTGCCGAGCAGGAAGGCGAGGACATAGACGTGCCAGGACTGCACCCCGCCGGTCAGCACCAGCACGCCTAGCAGCAGCGCCAGCGTGCCCATCGTCGACTGGGTGATCGCTAGCAGCCGCCGCTTCGGATAGCGATCGGCCACGATGCCGCCCCAGGGACCAAACAGCAGGAAGGGCAGGAACTGCAAGGCAACTGTCAGACCGAGGGCGGAGGCCGACCCGGTCAGCTGCAGTACCAGCCAGTCTTGGGCCACACGCTGCATCCATGTCCCGATGTTCGAGATGACTGCCGCGCCAAAGTAGAGCCGGTAGTTGCGGATTGTCAGTGATCGAAACGTCGGACTCATGATGCTGCGAGGCGCTCCAGAATGGGTGTCGCGGCGTGGAGGACCGCTCGCTCCTCTGCGGTGAGCTCCGCAAGTCGCTTGGCGAGCCAGGCGTCGCGCTTGCGGCGATCCGCGCGCAAGATCGCAACTGCCTCCTTGGTCGGGCGGACGAGCTGCTGCCTCCGGTCGGTGGGGTGCGGACTGCGCGTGATGAAACCACGCTCTTCCAGGCCGGCGAGGATCTTCGTCATCGTGGGCGCGCTGACCTTCTCGTGATCGGCGAGCTCGCGCGGGGTGAGCTCGCCGTGCCGGTAGAGCATGCCGAGGACGGCGAGCTGGGTCAGCGACAGCGTCAGGTCGGTGCGCTGCTGGCGAAGCCTGCGGCTGAGTCGTAGAACGGAGAACCGCAGGGCGCTTCCCTGCGCAAGATCCGCCGAAGAGAGCGTGGCCACAGCCTGCATATCGTTAGTTTACCTAACAAACTGTAATACCTGCAAGTCAGGATTGCTCCTCACCGAGCGGCGGCGGCGGCGATCCCCCTCAGGCGAGGACGGCCGGGCTTTCCAGCAAGGCGCTAGGTTGGCGCGCCACTGCGGAGCGCACGAGCTCGCCAGATCTTGCCCTGTCATTACCAGAGGCCCGCCGAGATCTCGGTAACCTCGTCATATGGGGAAGCGTCCCAGGTACGACCGCATCGAGCCGTACCAGCCACCCGAGCCTTCGGAGGCTGCGTCCCCACCACGGCATGCCCGGTCGCACGCGACGGCCCCGCCTGACGCTTCCGCCTCGGAAGAACCCGGACCAGCCAACGGCAAGCGACGCCGTCCAGCGTCGACGGAGGGGGGAGATCCCGGTGCAGTTGCTTCGCCGGCGGAGCAGCAGCCGGTGGATGTCGACGGCGTAGCCATCGTTACCGTCGGCACCATCTTGTGGGCGATCGCCTTCGTCGCGCTCCTGCCGCTGCGCAGCCGGCTAGCCGATCACAATGCCGACTGGTGGCTCTGGACGTGCCTTGCCGGTGTCGGGATGGGCCTGTGGGGGATCAACTACTGCCGCCGCCGGCGCAACCGGATCAGAGCTCGCGACGAGGGGGCTCCTCGTCAGACATCGTCGTAACCGAACTCGTCGACGATCGGCGATGCCTCGCCGGCCGCCGCCGGTATCGCAGCCGCCTCGGAGTGGGCGCCGCACCCGTGGTCGAGTGACACCACTCGTCCGTCACTGGGCGAATACTCGTTGGCGCAGACGCCGAACCCTCGTCGCAGCGAGCCGCGCAGGCTCACCAGAAAACCGCAGGTCGAGCACTGGGCAGGGGCCGACTCGGCCATTACCGTGTGCGGGCCGCCATCGCCTGCGTACCACCGCTCCGCAGCCAGCTCGGCGCCGTACTGCGAAAGCACCCGCGGCCGGCCCAGGCCGAGCTCGTAAACGACTGGGGCAGTCTGCGCGAACTCGTCGGGTTCCTCCTCGGCACCCGTATAGCCCGGATCGAGCCGTTCGTCGTCCGTCGCTGTCGGCAGCAGGTCACCGGCCCGCAGATCGCCCGGGCGCAGTCGCTCGCTCCATGGCACCCAGGCCGGCGCCAGCATTGCCGTCGTACCTGGAAGGAGCACCACCTCGTCCACAGTGACCAACTTGGCGCGGGACGCACGTGCCACGGTGGCCGCCCACCGCCAGCCGCGATAGCCGGTCGACAGGCAGTCGAAATAGTGGGTGACGACCCGGTCGGCGTCTGCCGTCAGGCCAAGGTGATCACCGACATGATCGGCGCCCGCAACCTCGACTGCGGCGGCACGCGCGAGGTCGACCGCCGCCGCGCACTGCGCGTCCACGGTCTTTGATCGGCTTCGGATCCCGCTGCTCATCGCCCCGATTCTGGCGTACGCACCCCCTCTCCTGCGAACTGGACCGATTCCCGACCACCTGAACGGGCGAGGGGGGCGTACGGACCACGGCGAAACATGGCTTGCCGCGTGCCTTGGGTCGGGCAGGATTGTGATGTGAGCGACGACTTGGGCCCAGGGGGCGCCGACAGCGCGCAGCGCGCGCTGGACGCGGCCAAGTCGACGGCGGCTTCGATGGCTCGGTTCGGCAGCGATGCCGCCAAAGGCACCTTCCGCCGGATCAGGCGGGCGACGCACGCGGGCGGCGCCGGCGAATCCGGCCTGGCCAAGGTCATCGAGCTGCAGGCGATCAATTCCGCCGGGGACACCCTCATCGCGGTGTCCTTGGCCGGCACACTTTTCTTCGACGTACCGCTGGGCGAGGCGCGCGGCAAGGTTGCCCTGTACCTCCTGATCACCATGGCGCCGTTCGCGATCGTGGCACCGGTGGTCGGTCCGCTCTTGGACCGGATGCGCCACGGCCGCCGGTGGGCGCTTGCCGCGGCGATGCTGGCTCGCGCATTCCTCGCCTGGGTCATGGCCGACGCCGTGACCGGCGGCCTGGCGCTCTACCCGGCGGCCTTCGGTGCGCTCGTTGCCTCGAAGGCCCACGGAGTGCTGCGCGGGGCGCTCGTACCCCGAATGCTCCCTCCCTCGACAACACTCGTCCGCGCCAACGCTCGCGTGTCGATGGCCGGCACTGTCGCGATGCTGGTCGCCGGACCGATCGGCGCCGCGCTCGCGTGGATCGGTCCGCAGTGGTCACTGCGGGCGGCCTTCGTGGTCTTCGCGGGTGGCATGGTGCTCGCCCTCAAGCTCCCCCATCGGGTTGATGTCCCGGCCGGTGACGGCGAAGAGGATGAACCGGAGCGAACCGCCCTCGGCGAGATCGTCGGCAAGCCCCGCGGCGTGACCGGCGGCGTCGTGATGGCACTGCGAGCTAATGCGGCCTTCCGTGCGTTCTCCGGCTTCCTGATCATCTATCTGGCATTCCTGCTCAAGAGCCAGCCGCTGGAGGGGATGTCCACAGCGGCGATGTACGCACTTACCGCCGCCGCCGCTGCCATCGGCAGCTTCCTCGGTACAGCTATGGGCTCGCGGCTACCGGCGCGCTCGCCGGAGCCTGTGATCGTGCTGCTCATGATCATGGAAACGGCGGCCCTCGCAGTGAGCGCCGTGTGGTACGGCGTCGTTACCGTGGTCGGCCTGGCCGCGGTCGCCGGCTTCGCTCAGTCGCTGGGCAAGCTTGCGCTGGACGCGTTGTTGCAGCGCGATGTTGACGAGAAGATTCGCGCGTCCGTATTCGCGCGGGTGGAGACGCTGCTCCAGCTCACGTGGGTGCTCGGCGGCTTTGCCGGGATCGTGCTCACGCTGTGGCGAGGGGCGGGCGGTGACTTGGGCTTTGGTGCCGCTGCGATCTTGATGTTCGTCGCATTCGTTTATGTCATCCGCGGACTTGCGCGGTCGCGGCGTCGCTCGAGGACCGACAGCACCCTCGAAGCTGCCGTCGTCCCTGGCTCCCAGACCCACTGACGACGGTCCGGCAAGGCGCGGACGACCTCCCGACCTACCCGTGGCAAGAGCCGAAAGAGAAACCGGACCTCGGCAGCAGGCTCCGCGACTGGCTCCGCGAGCGCAGCCCGTGAGTTCACCGCGTGTGGCACGCGTCCCTGATGAAGGCGCCTGTTCCACGATCCGCCGAAGCGAGAAGGGCACCTTCACCCCGAGCTAGCGGGTGAAGGTGCCCTCCATGCCAGAGTCGGGGCGTCGCGGACCGTCGGCGGACGTGGATGATGTCAGGGCTGAAGGTCGTCGGCGACGGCGCGCAGGACGGCCGCGATCTTCGGCGCATCGGGCGGATATTTGCCGCGGCGCAGCGAGTTGGACAGCCCATCGAGCAGCTTGATGAGGTCCTCAACGATGGGCACCATCTCATCGGGCTTCTTCCGCTTCGCCTTCGCGACCGACGGTGGCGCTTCGAGCACACGTACCGCGAGCGCCTGGTCACCGCGACGACCCTCGGCCACGCCGAACTCAACGCGCTGCCCGGGCCGCAATACAGGCACCCCCTCGGGCAGCGCGGAGGAGTGTACGAAGACGTCGGAGCCGTCGTCGCGCGAGATGAAGCCGAAGCCCTTCTCGCTGTCGAACCACTTGACCTTGCCGGTGGGCACCAAAACCTCGTTCATTAGGTGAACCGCGGCCGGTGGGCCGCACCGTGTCCGCCGGCCACAGCCGCCGACGGCCCATCTAGGCTACCGACCGCCATGGAACTGCCCAACCCGGATCCGGCCTAGCCGACTGGCAAAGACGAGGCCCGGTCCTGCGCCTGGGTGACACCCGTGGCCTCCCCTGCGGAGTGGCAGCAGCCATGGAGGCCGCTAGGTCTGATGGTGAGCTCTCAGGACTTCGTTCATGGATCCGGACCTGAACCCCTGGGGATCGACCGCCACCTCGGAGAAGCCTGCCGCCCGCACTGCCGCGAGCGAATCCCGAGACTCGGCGACTCGATCGACGAGCCCCGCATCGACCTCGATGCTTGCCCGGTCCTCGCCGAGATCCCGTACGCGAAGATCACGAACGTGAATGCCCGCCGTGGTCAGGGTGACACGCAACGCCTGCTCGGCATGTTCCACCCGGGCGAGGCCGCCGGAAGTGATCGTGATGCCGTACGCGATGCGGCTCGAGAGGCAGGCGGCCGCGGGCTTGTCCCATGTCCTCAGTCCCCATGCGCGAGAGGCCTGGCGCACCTCGGGCTTGGTGAAACCAGCATCCCGCAGAGGGGCGAGGGCGCCGCGCTCATCGGCGGCGCGGATACCAGGACGGAAGTCGGCTACGGCGTCGTCCCGATTAGTGCCGGTGACGACATACGCGACGCCATGCTTGGCGGCAAGCGATACGAGCACGTCCAGCAGCTCGGCCTTGCAGAAGTAGCAGCGGTTGCCCGCGTTCGCGCTGTAGCGCGGGTCGTCGAGCTCTTCCGTACGCGGCATCAGGTGGCGGACACCGAGATCGCGGGCGAACGCCGTCGCCAGGTCCAGCTCGGAGGCAGGAAGGCTCGCCGAGACGGCGGTCGCCGCGACGACGTTTCCAGCGCCCAGTGCACGGACCGCTGCGGCAAGAACGAAGGCGGAGTCAGCCCCGCCGGAGAACGCGACCAGAACGGAACCGAGCCGACGCAAGTGTTCCTCAAGATCGGCAACCTTTTGGGCGAGGACGAAGCCGTCGAGCCAGGCGGAGAACTCGTCCAAAGATGCGAGCACGACGTCGGCACCCGCGGCCGTCAGGTCGGCTGCCGTCACCGGCCCCGTTTCCACACCCACCCCGACCGCGCCAGCGGCCTTCGCCCCAAGCATGTCCGACGAGTGATCGCCGACGTAGATCGTCGCGCCGTACTCGGCGAGAGCCACGCCCTTTGACGGCCCCCATCGCCAACCGGCGAGCCCGTCGACCTGGAGGCGGAGGTGATCGAGGTGGAGTCGCGCATTCGGTTCGTATTTGGCCGTTACCACGACGACCCGGCCACCATGCCGGTGGACTGCATCGACCGCTGCCTGCGCCCCAGGCATGAGCGTGGTGCCGGCTATCGCGAAGCCGGGATAGAGGGAACGGAACTCCTTCGCTCGGGCGGCGACCTGCTCGGCAGGGAACCAGTTCGCAAGCTCGACCTCGAGCGGCGGGCCCAGCCGGGAGACGGTGGCATCCACGTCGATCGGTGCGCCCGTCCGCCGGGCCAACTCTGCCCAGGTCGCCGCGATCCCTGGTCTGCTGTCGATCAGCGTCATGTCGAGGTCGAACCCCACCACCAGCTCCCGCACGGCCGCCAGCCTATGTCGGCCCGGGCGTCCCTAAAACGGGCCGTAACGGGCGCGGCGCGGGCACATCAGCACGGCCAATGGATGCCCGAGTGGGACAAAACAGGGGTAACGGGCAGGTCATGGCCTCATTGCCCGTGTTGCGCTGCAACGCCTGCATGGTCTGGTCGGTTCGGCAGGCTCCTGTCAGGCTCGATGGGTCTGCCAGCGCTCCAGGAGAGTCGCAAAGATCAGGTCGGCACACCGCAATCGATTGTCGAGCACGTCCTCATAAGTGAGCTCCAGCAGCGCCCAGCCGGCGCGTTCGAGCGCGTTCCTGCGGCGACGGTCCTTCCTATACGCACGGCGGTCGGAGTGATAGGCGAAACCGTCATGCTCAACTGCAAGCCGGACGAGGCGACCGCGCCATTGAACGACTGCCAGATCGACCCGCGCAACGAGGTCACCCTCGCGACGAACCTCGTACTGCAGTATCGGCTCAGGCAAGCGTTTGTCGGCCATGAATACGTACCTCGCAAGGCTCTCGCCAGGTGACTCAGCAAGGCCGCACGCCGCGAGGAGTACCCGCCGCGCACGGCGGACCCCCGGGCCCCGGGCCAGGCCGGCGTATTCACGAAGGCTGGGCTCATCGACGAGGCCCTTTCTCAGCGCAGAATCGGCGATGACAAGTGCCTCACGAAAGGGCAGCGTCCGGGCACAGTCCAAGACCGTACGTAAGGGCGCGATGACGGGAATCGGCGCGCAGACGGTGTCGGTGGGGCCGAGCGAGACCCGGTGGACGATCGCATCTATCTCCACAATCCGGCTGCGGTTTTCGGCTACGGCGACATGCGCCCCAGGCAGGTCGACAAGATCCATGCCCCAAAGCGATGCAGCCGAAGTATGAGAGACATAGCCCCCGGCGAGTACGGCAGCGATGTGTACAGGATGCGTACCGGGGAGCGCATAGACGCCTCGACCCGCTCGTACAACCTCGTTGGCAGCCAGAGCCACGCCCAAGCAGCGACGCGACACGCCGGCGTCGGCCAGAGCTCGCCGCCTGGCCACGCCGCCGCGTGCCTCGAGTGCATCGACCGGATGCATGGTCGCGATGATCGCACCGGAAGTGGACCACCAACTGATCTGTGAATACTGCGCCGCGGGCACATCAGCACGGCCAACGGTCCGACAAAGCCGGCACCGAGTGCCGAAAAGGGGGGCGGGGCGTCGATTAACCGTGTTTTCGTGCACGGCAGCGACAGGTTGCGCTGGACGCCTACCACGGCCACCCGCCAGCCAAATGCGCAGGTCAGCGGTGGTGCGAACAGCGCTAGATAAGGCTAAGTCACGACGGCCTGAAGTGTGGAATGCGATCGTTTGGGCACACCGGGCCGCATGGTGAGGTACGCATCTCGCACGCGCGCGACGGACGACGTCGGGTGGGGCATCGCCTCGCTCGTCTGGCTGCTCGCCGTCGTGGCCGCCGCCTTCCTTGTGCTCTACATCATCCTCGTTCTCTTCGAGGCCAATCCAAACAATGATCTCGTCAACTTCATCAGTGACGTCGCACACAAGCTGGCATGGGTCTTCCGCGACCTGTTCAACGTCAACGACAAGAAGCTCGAGATCGTCCTCAACTATGGCCTGGCGGCGGTGGTCTATCTCGCCGTCGGCCGTGTCGTCGCTCGCGCGTTGAACCGCGTGTAAGACCAACGCGCAGCGTTCTCGAACTGGACACCCCCGCTCGCCGCCGCCGAGAGGGGGTGTCCAGCCGCCTGCGGCGACTATCGGGGGTTGCGCCGCTCGCTGAGCAGCCGCAACAACAGGTAGCCGGCGGAGATGAACCCAGTGACCCAGGGCCAGTAGCTGAAGAAGTTGCCCAACGCGCCCATCGCTTGGTGGAACCGCTCATCGGTTGTGCCGGACCGGTCGTGGGCCTGCGTCAACCACACGATGAAGACTCCAGTGCCGAGCGTGAGCGCCGGGACGATCGCGATGGCGATGGACTTGTCCCGATAGTCCCAGACCTTCGAGAGCAGCGTGAGCACGACAGCGACGAAGAAGCCGAGGTAGCTGATCCACAAGCTGCCGATGGTGTAGAAGAGGAGCGCGCCGATCTCGAGCAGATTGCGTCCCCGGAACACCGCGGTCGCCTTCGACGGCGCCTCTGACAAGGTTGCCGGCGCCCACGAGCGGTCGGTACGCGCAAGTATCCCGCGGCGCCAGGCCGGCCCCTCGCGTTCGCCCGCGGTGCCAGGCACGGGCGTCACCGTCGGGGCCACCAAACCGACGTACGGGGCCGGTTCAGGCGTCTGGCTGGCTGGATCGTCCACCCGTTCGGTCCCGGTGCCGTCGTTGAAGACCACCGTTTCGTCATCGGTTGGCCGGTCCGCAGTCCCGGCATGGTCCGACCGCCGCACCGTCCTGGCCACCAGGAGCTCGGCAGAGCCGAGCTGGGCGAGAACCCGCGGGATCGGAAAACCACGCTGACGGTCGCTTTCGATCCGTAGCCGAACGTCCTCCACAAGCTGAACGCGGTCGAGCGGCGCCAGGCGCCCCTGAGCAGCGTCGGCGACCCGGCCGAGGTATTCGTAGATGAGCTGGTCGTCCTGGATGGTCATGCGCTCGGCTCCTGGCTGCGGGGTACCCGCACGGCAACCTCATCCTCGCGCAGGACCTCTTTTCCGTCACGCCGAAGCGCCGGTCGGCGTCAGGAGACCCGGCAAAGGCTCAGGCCAGGACAAAGTAGCGGAGCCAGATGTACGGAACGCAGATGAGGAGGGATACCACCGCGACGACGGCTCCATACCTCGCGAACTCCCAGAACCCGATCGGATATCCATTGCGCTTCGCGATCCCGACCACGACAACGTTCGCGCTGGCGCCAACCGCCGTGGCGTTTCCGCCGAGGTCCGCGCCCAGGGCGAGGGCCCACCAGAGCACTGTCGGGTCCGATCCCGGTGGGGCGTGCGCCACGAGATCCGACACAACAGGAGCCATGGTGGCGACGTACGGGATGTTGTCGACGATCGCCGAAAGCCCGGCGGAGATCCACAGCAGCAACATCGAGGCATAGAACAGCCGGCCGTCAATCGCGTCCGCCGCGAAATCGGCCAGGTGGTCGATCACGCCGACCTTGGTGAGCGCGCCGACGAGAATGAACAGACCCATGAAGAAGACGAGCGTCTCCCACTCGACCTCGTCGAGATACTCGCTGGCGTCGAGCCGACTAATCACCACCACCAGCCCCGCGCCGAGGAGCGCGACGATCGACGGATCGATGTCGAGTGGCCGGCTCAGGACGAAACCGGCAATGACCAATGCGAGGACGGCGAGCGAACGGACGAGCAACCGGCCATCCCTGATGGCCTCGCGTTCCGTGAGCTCCATCACCTCCTCGGCCCGAGCCGCGTCGAAGACGTACTCCTTGCGGAAGAGCCACCGGCAAAGCGCCAGGAACACCACGAGGATGACCGCGACGATCGGCGCCAGGTTCACCAAGAAATCGTTGAACGACAACCCCCCGCGGCTGCCGATGATGAGGTTGGGCGGATCCCCGATGAGGGTGGCGGTACCGCCGATGTTGGACGCGAGCGCCTCGGCAATGAGGAACGGCGCTGGCCGCAAGCCCAGACGGTCGCAGACGAGCAAGGTGACCGGAGCCGCCAAAAGAACGATCGTCACGTTGGGCAGGACGGTCGACGCGACCGCGGTGATGAGGCAGAGCATCACCATGACGCGGTACGGGCGCCCGCGGGCGCGCTTGGCCGACCAGATCGCCAGGTACTCGAAAACCCCAGTCTGTTTGAGCACGCCGACGATGACCATCATCCCGAAGAGCAGGAAGATGACATTCCAGTCGATGCCCGTCTCTTGGGAGAAGAAGATGTCGTTCGCTCCGACGGCACCGATAGCGAGCACGATGGCGGCGCCGCCGAGAGCAGCGGCCACCCGGTTGACTCGCTCGGTTGCGATGAGCGCATAGACGCCGACGAAGACGGCAATGACGACTGCCGTGGTCACGCGGGTGTCATTCCGTCGGTCCGAGCTCGGCCGGGTCCACGTCGCCGCTTTCGGCGCCCGGCCGGCCAGGCCGAGCGGAGCTCCTCCCGGTGCCTGGTTCGGCCGAGCGCGCCGAGCCCGGCAACAGCAATGCGAGCAGCCGCGAGACGGTCACCGCCCCGACCAGCTCGTCTCGTTCGACCACCGCCACAAGCGGGCTGTGCCACTGCGCCATCACCGCCGCGATCTCGACCGCGGTCGCATCGCCGTCGACAACCGGGAGCTCATCGCGGCGTGGCGGCAGGAGCTGCTGAACCGTCCTTCCGGCTAGGGCCTCGCTGAGCCGGTCAGCGTGCCGCTCGTCGAGTACGTGGGCGAGAGAGAGGTCCTCTTGGATGTATCTAGGGATCATGAAACGGAGAACTTGGGAGCCGGGAAGGATCGCGTACGGCCGTCCCGCTCGGTCGAGGACGATCAGCCCGGGCAACCGGCGCTCGGCCAGCAGCCGAGCGGCCTCGATCGCCTCGGTCTCGACGGTGACGACCGGGAACGGCTCGGAGATATCCCGTGCTCGCATATCCGGCGAGCGTACTCAGCTCCTCCCGCCATACCGATCAAGCCCGGCAGCCGACCCGCGCATGTCTCTGGGCAGGGAAAACTGGTGTGCGATCGGCCGTCCGCGCTGGTAATGTCGCCCATCCCCCCTTCCGCTCTCGAGCGTCGAGCCCGTATAGCCATGCCTGTGCGGGCCTAAGGTCGCGCGGCGATCGAACCGAGCCGCCGCCCTCCTGCCGAACGTTGACCAGACCCAGCCGAACCCCGCTGGAGGCGCCGGATGCCCCACGACGACAGGAGAACAACCATCGATCCACCGAGAGCGGGTGGCGACCCACCCGCTGGCTCTGGCGCCGCCGAGCCGGCGGAGCTCGCCGCCGAACGGCGGCACCTTGCCGACTCTCGCGCGGCGCTGCGTCGGATGCGCGAATACGTCCTCTCACTCGAGGCACAGGGCGCGGACCCGCTCAACACCGAATTCCTCAAGGCCGCCCTCTACCACCGCGCCGCTGCACTCGTCGACCACCCGGACACACCGCTGTTCTTCGGCAGGCTCGACTTTGGCTCGCCGCACCGCGCCACCCACTACGTCGGGCGCCGCCACGTCCACGACGCGGCCGGGCATCCCATGGTGCTCGACTGGCGTGCGGAAGTGTCCCGAGCGTTCTACCGGGCCAGCACCCGCGATCCGATGGGCCTGGTACGCCGGCGCCGCTTCGGCTTCTCCGGCGGCGAGCTGACCGCTTACGAGGACGAACACCTTGACCACGCCGAGGAGTACGGTGGCGGCGCAGCCCGCGGGAGAAGCAGGATCCTGACCGAGGAGATCGAGCGACCACGCGTCGGTCCGATGCGCGACATCGTGGCCACTATCCAGCCCGACCAGGACGACCTGGTGCGCGCGGACCTCGGGACAACCCTCTGTGTGCAGGGAGCACCAGGGACCGGCAAGACCGCGGTTGGTCTGCACAGAGCCGCATATCTCCTCTACGCATTTCGGGAGAGGCTCGCCAGGTCCGGGGTGCTCGTCATCGGGCCGAACAAGGCCTTCCTCCGCTACATCGGCAACGTTCTCCCGGCCCTGGGTGAGCTGGACGTCACGCAGGTGACGGTCGGTGAGCTGGTCGGGCACGTCCCGATCCGCGGTGTCGACGGCGACGACGTCGCCCAACTCAAGGGCGACGCACGTATAGCCACCGTTCTCGCCGCCGCGCTGTGGTCACATGTCCGCCCGCCGACCGAGGGACTGGTCCTCACTCGTGGGTCACGCCGGTACCGCCTCACGGCCCATCGCCTCGCCGAGCTGGTCGACAATCTGCGGACCCGCGGGCTGCGGTACGGCTCGGCGCGTGCCTTGCTCCCCCAGTCCGTCGCCGCGGCGATTTGCACGCTGATGGAGTACGACGGGATCGCAACGGATGACCGGACCGAATCCGCGATCGCGCGATCGCGTGAGGTTCGGGCGTGGGTTGACTCGGTGTGGCCGAAGGTCGACCCCGCTCTGCTCGTCGGACGGCTCCTTACCGAGTCCGATCTCCTCGCGGCCGCCGCTCATGGCATTCTCGACCCGGCCGAGCAGGCCCTCCTGCTTCAGCCTCCGCCCTCCCGCGGGCCCCGCGGGCTGCGCTGGACTCTGGCGGACGCAGTGCTCGTCGACGAGGCGGTAGACCTCGTCGAACGAATCCGCGGTGTCGCTCACGTCATCCTCGACGAGGCACAGGACCTGTCGCCGATGCAATACCGCGCCGTCGGGCGGCGCTGCGCGCTGGGATCGGCAACCGTACTCGGCGACCTTGCCCAAGGGACCACGGCCTGGGCGACGACCCAATGGCAGGCCGCCCTTGAGCATCTCGGCAAACCAGGAGGGAAGATCGAGGAGCTGACTCAGGGCTATCGCGTGCCTCGGCAGATCATCGACTTCGCCAGCAGGCTGCTGCCCGCGATCGGTGTCGGGCTCGCCGTCCCGACTTCGGTTCGGCAAGCGGCGGGCTCTTTGGTCGTTACCGCCGTCACCAGCCCACGAAGGCTGGACGCCGTAGCAGCAGAAGCCGCCGAGGCCGCGGTGGCTGAGCCCGGCTCGATCGGCTTGATCTGCGCCGACGGGCGAGCGTCATACGTCGCCCGAGCACTGCGCTCGGCCGGGATCGAGCACACCATTCTCGGCGATGAGGGCCTCGACACCCGGCTGACGGTCGTACCCGCATCCCTGGTCAAAGGACTCGAGTTCGACCACGTCATCGTCGTTGAACCAGCCGAGATCGTCGCAGCTGAGCTGCGGGGGATCCGTCGCCTTTATGTCGTTTTGACACGCGCGGTCTCCCAGCTGACGGTCCTGCACGCCGAACCCCTGCCGGCCGAGCTGGTGGCTGAGCCGACGCCCACGCCGAACGCCGCCTAGCCTGCGAACGACGCGCCCGCTTCCTTGTCATCCCGACCTGATCGTGGACAGCCATTCATGAGGCCCCGCAGGATGTCAGACCGGCCGAATACCGTAGTGGCGTGGACGAGCGTGAATATGCAGCTGTGGACACACCGCTTGGCATGGCCTTCGTGAGCACCACCGAAGCGGGCGTTCGAGGCGTGAAGCTGCCCGGTTCGCGCCCTCCCGCGGCTCCTGTCAGCACCAAGCCGACCGGTGTCCTTGCTGCAGCGGTCGAGGAGATCCGCGCTTATTTTGATGGTCAGCTACGCAGCTTCACGCTGCCGGTCGACTGGTCCCGCGTCGACGGTTTTCGCCGGCAAGTGCTCTCGGCGCTCTATGAAGGCGTTCGCTTCGGCACCCTGATCTCCTACGGCGATCTCGGCGCGCGAGCTGGTGATCCCAATGCGGCGCGAGAGGTCGGCGAAACGATGGCCGCCAATCCCTATCCGATCGTGGTCCCCTGCCATCGGGTCGTGGCGAGCGACGGTTTGGGTGGCTTCGGTGGTGGTCTGGACATGAAGCGTTGGCTGCTTGCCCACGAAGGTGTGCTGCCACCGATGCTCGACTTCGGCTCGTGACGAAGGCGGGGACAGACGGCGACATCAGCCAGCCGGCTACCCCGGGCCGTGTGGCCGCGACCGTCTCGGCGTGGGTCGCCGTGTGCCGCCGCGCCGGAGCCGATGCACCAGAGTCTGTCCTTCGGTCGACAGCGGACGCCCTGCTCGAGCGCTGGACCGAACCACACCGGCGCTATCACGACCGGACGCATCTGGAGCAGGTCTTGGACACGGTCGGAGAGCTCACTGCTGCCGAAGGTGGGGAAACCAGCGAGGCGCGCAATGAAGCCGGCGACCTCGCCGCGCTCGCCGCCTGGTATCACGATGCCGTCTACCAGCCGACCCGCGCGGACAATGAAGAGCAGAGTGCTGCGCTCGCGCGGGGCCAACTCGCACGGCTCGGCGTGTCCCCCCCGGTCGTCGGCGAGGTTTCCCGGCTCGTGCTCCTCACCAAGGGCCACGAACCCGCTAGGCCCGACCGCGCCGGCGCGCTGCTCTGCGACGCGGACCTCGCCATCCTTGCGACCTCGGCGGATGTCTACGACACATACTCTGAGGCGATCCGGGCCGAGTACTCGCACATTCCAGAGCAGGACTATCGCGCTGGGCGCGCTGCCGTTCTCACCACGCTCGCGGCGCGGTCGCATTTGTTTCATACCGGGCATGGACGGGCCATGTGGGAGCGAGCAGCGCGCGACAATCTCGCGCGGGAGCTCCGAGCACTAAGTGCGCCGTGATGCCGGCTGCCCGGAGCCTGAGGCATTACAACCACTCAGCATGTCGGCTTCCCCGCAGGTCAGGCTGCCACTATGGCGTTTCACGTA
>Ga0066905_100000036_pt1 | contig 21321 bp, 19 predicted proteins | sample PanSoiMetaPlot36_FD_67483 | JGI IMG/M metagenome (GOLD analysis project Ga0066905, IMG submission 67483) | Tropical forest soil microbial communities from Panama analyzed to predict greenhouse gas emissions - Panama Soil Plot 36 (version 2) | ecosystem: Environmental > Terrestrial > Soil >... | reverse complement strand
GTGATCTCGTTCCAGCCCACCAGCTCGAAGTGATGCTGCAGCGGCGCCATCCGGAACACCCGGCGGCCGGTGAGCTTGAACGCCAGCACCTGGATGATCACCGACAGCGTGATGATCGCGAACAGCCCGCCGAGCAGGAGCAGCAGCAGCTCGGTCCGGGTGGTGATGGCCAGCCCGGCCAACGCACCCCCCAGCGCCAGTGAGCCGGTGTCGCCCATGAAGATCCGGGCCGGCGACGCGTTCCACCACAGGAAGCCGAAGCAGGCGCCCATGAGCGCGGCCGCGACCACCGCGAGGTCCAGCGGATCGCGCACCTCGTAGCACTTGAACTGCGCGGTCGTATTGATCGCGCAGCTCTGGCCGAACTGCCAGATCCCGATCAAGACGTACGAGCCGAACACCATCACCGAGGCGCCGGTGGCCAGTCCGTCCAGACCGTCGGTCAGGTTGACCCCGTTCGAGGCGCCGGCGATCATGATGTACGCGAAGATCACGAACAGCACCGGGCCCAGTCCCAACACGGTGTCCCTGATGAACGACAGGTCGGTGGACGCCGGTGCGTTGCCGCGCTCGTCCACGAACTGCAGCGCGAGCACCGCGAACGCCACCGCCACCACGGTCTGCCCGGCGAGCTTCGCCTTCGTGCGCAGGCCGAGGCTGCGCTGCTTGGAGATCTTGATGAAGTCGTCGATGAAGCCGACTACGCCCATGCCGGTCATGAGCAATAGCACCAGCACGCCGGAGGCCGTCGGGCTGCTGAGCGTGGCGAGCTTCGCGGTGAGATAGCCGAGCAGCGTGGCCAGGATGATCACGGCGCCGCCCATGGTCGGCGTGCCGCGCTTGGTGTGATGGCTGGTCGGGCCGTCGTCCCTGATCAGCTGACCGTAGCCGCGCCGGACGAACAGCTTGATCGCCAGCGGGGTGCCGAGCAGCGAGACGAACAGGGCCACCGCGGCGGCCACTAGAACGCCTCTCACCGATCCTCCGCCTTTCCGGTCCCGGTCGCATCCGGCCGGTCCGTCCGATCCGCGGCGCCCGCATCCTGCCGGTCCGTCCGATCCGCGGCGCCCGCATCCTGCCGGTCCGTCCGATCCGCGCCCGCCTCCGCCGCCGACTCGAGCAGGCCGGCCGCGACCTGTTCAAGGCCGATCGCCCTGGATGCCTTGACCAGCACCACGTCGCCGGACAGCGACCGCGCCCGGACGAGAGCAAGGGCGGCCTGCGCGTCGGCAACGTACACCGACTCGGTCGGCCCGGACGGTTCCCGGCCGGCACCGACCTGGATCGGACGGGCACCCTCTCCGACGGTGACCAGGCCCGAAATGTTCAGCCGAGCGACCAGCCGGCCGATGGCTTCGTGCTCGTCGGCGGCAGCGGCGCCGAGCTCGCGCATCTCGCCGAGCACCGCCCAGGTGCGGCGACCGCGTCCGATGGCGACCAGGGCCTGCAGGGCGGCTCGCATCGAGTCCGGGTTCGCGTTGTAGGCGTCATTGATGACGGTGATCCCATCCGGCCCCGCAGCGACCTCCATCCGCCACCGGCTGGTCGGCTCGGCCGCGCTCAGCGCGGCCGCGATCCGGTCGGCCGCCAACCCGAGCACGCCGGCCGCGGCCGCGGTGGCCAGCGCGTTGCTCACCTGGTGGGCACCGACCAGACGCAGCGCGACCGGCGCCGAGCCGGCCGGAGTGCGCAGGACGAACCGGGCGCGCCCGTGCTGGTCGAGCTCGACCGCGGCGGCCCGTACCTCGGCGGACCGGCTGGTGCCGTAGCTGATCACCCGGGCCCCGGTCAGCTCCCGCATCGCCAGCACCCGGTCGTCGTCGGCGTTGAGCACGGCGACCCCATCGGCCGGGAGCGCCTGAACCAGCTCGGATTTGGCCTTGGCGATGCCCTCCCGGCTGCCGAAGGACTCGGCGTGCGCCAGCCCGACGTTGAGCACCACCCCGACCTTGGGCGGCGCGATCTCACACAGGTAGGCGATGTGGCCGGCCCCGCGAGCGCCCATCTCCAGCGCGAGGTACCTGGTCTGCCGGTCCGCCCTGAGCACGGTCAGCGGCAACCCGATCTCGGTGTTGTGCGAACCGGGCGGCGCGATCGTCGGGCCGAGCTCGGGCAGGACCGCGGCCAGCAAATCCTTGGTGCTGGTCTTGCCGCTTGATCCGGTCACCCCGACCACGATCGCCGCGGGCAGCCGGGCCAGCACGCCGGCTGCCAGCCGGCCGAGCGCGGCGACCGAGTCGCCGACCACGATCGCCGGTACCCCGACCGGCCGGGTGGCGAGCACGGCGACCGCCCCGGCCCCGATCGCCTCGGCCGCGAAGTCGTGGCCGTCCACCCGCTCCCCGGGTACCGCGACGAACAGCCCGCCCGGCATCGGGAGCCGCGAGTCGACCTCCACCGGGCCGGTGACCAGCCGGTCCGGCTCGGCGCCATCGGCCAGCCGGCCGGAGACCGTGGCCGCGATCTCGCCGAGGGTGGTAGGGATCATCCCGGCGCCCCGGCCTCGATCGCGGCTCGCAGCACGGCCCGGTCGTCGAACGGGCGAACCACGCCGGCGGTCTCCTGGCCCTGTTCGTGGCCTTTGCCGGCGACCACGATCGCGTCGCCGGCCTCGGCCCGGTCGACCGCCAGGCCGATCGCGGCAGCCCGGTCCGGTTCGACGATCAGTTCCGCCCGCTCCCCGGCCGGCACTCGCTCGGCGCCGGTCCGCATCGCCGCGATGATGCTCAGCGGCTCCTCGGAACGCGGGTTGTCGTTGGTCAGCACGGCCACGTCCGCGGCCTCGGCCGCGATCCGGCCCATGAGCGGGCGCTTGCCCCGATCCCGGTCACCGCCGCACCCGACCACGACAATGATCCGGCCCTTGGTGACCTCCCGCACCGCGCCGAGCACCGCCTCCAGCGAGCCCGGCTTGTGGGCGTAGTCGACGATCGCCAGGAAGTCCTGACCCGCGTCGACCCGTTCCATCCGGCCCGGGGTGCCGGTAACCGCGGCCATCCCGGCGACCGCCGCGTCCAGCGGGACGTCGGCGGCAACCAGGGTGGCGGTCGCGCCGAGCGCGTTCTCGACGTTGAACTGGCCGGGCAGCCGGATCGCGACCTCGGCCGCTCCGGCCGGGCCGGTCAGCTCGAACGCGGCACCCTCCTGGCCCAGCCTGATCCGCCCGGCCCGCCAGTCCGCGCCCGGATCGCCGCTCGCCGAGAAGGTGACCAGCGGCACGGTGGCGATCTCGGCCAGCCGGCGCCCGTACCGGTCATCGACGTTGACCACGCCGCGATCGGCGTATTCCGGCGTGAACAGCGCGGTCTTCGCCGCGAAGTACGCCGCCATGCTGCCGTGGAAGTCCAGGTGCTCCTGGGACAGGTTCGTGAACAGCGCCACGTCGAACGTGGTGCCGGCGACCCGCCCGTAGGCCAGCGCGTGGCTGGAGACCTCCATCGCCACCGCGGTGGTGCCGCGTTCCCGCATGAGCGCGAACAGGGCCTGCAAATCGGGCGCCTCAGGCGTGGTGAACGCGCTGGTCACGGTCTGGTCGCCGATCCTGGTCTGGACGGTTCCGATCAAGCCGGTGCGGTGGCCGGCGGCCCGCAGACCGGACTCGAGCAGATAGCTGGTCGTGGTCTTCCCGGCCGTTCCGGTAACCCCAAGCAGCAGCAGCGCCTGACCCGGGTAGTCGTACAGCCACGCCGCCAGCGGTCCGAGGACCTCCCTGGGCTTCGGGACCACCAGGACCGGAACCCGCGGGTCGTGGGGTTGCAGGATCCTGCTGCCCTCAGGGTCGGTAAGGATGGCGACGGCACCGGCCGCGAGCGCGGATCGGCCATAGCCGGCGCCATGGGTGTTCGAACCGGGCAGGGCGGCGTAGAGGTCGCCGGGCCGGATCCGGCGGGAGTCGTGGGCGAGGCCGGACAGCGGTATCCGGTCCCAGTCCGGGCGGATGTCCGTCACGCCGGCGATCCCGGCGGCCGCGGCCAGCGGGTGCGGGCGGACCTGCTCGGGTCGCAGCTCGGCCGGTAGCGGTTCGAACACGGGCGTGAGGCTACCGGGCCTACCAGGTCAGCCGAAGCGCAGGCGGCTTCGTGCCGGTCGGCGGCACCTTCATGGTGGCCAGCGCGAACTTCATGACCTCGGTGAACACCGGACCGCACAGCTGACCGCCGAACCGGCCGTTGATCGGGTTCTGAATCGTGCACGCGACCACGAGGGCCGGGTCGTCCGCCGGCGCGAAGCCGATGAACGAGGCGGTGTACCCGCAGTAGCCGCGGCAGCGCTCGTCGTACCGCTCGGCGGTGCCGGTCTTGCCGGCCACCCGGTAGCCCGGAATCGCCGCGGCCGGCGCGGTGCCCTCCTCGGAAACCACCGACTCGAGCATGTTCGTCACCATCCGGGCGGTCCGCGAGCTCACCACCCGGGTTCGCTTCGGCGCTGCTGCCGGGGTGAACCTGCCGTCCGCCCCGGTGAAGCCTTTGACCAGCCGCGGGCGGACCCGCTCGCCACCGTTCGCGATCGTCGCGTAGACCGACGCCGCCTGCAGCGCGGTCACCGACAGACCCTGACCGAACGGGATCGTGTAGCGCTGAGTACCTGACCAGTCCTTCGCCGGCGCCAGGATGCCCCTGCTCTCCGGGAGCCCGAGCCCGGTGGCTTGGCCGAGGCCGAAGCGCTTGAGGTAGGCGGCCAGCGTTGACGGGGTCAGCCGCTCCGCGACCAGGATCGTGCCGATGTTGCTCGACTGTGCGATCGCGCCGGCGTAGGTGAGCCGCCAGGTGCCGTGCGCCACGTGGTCGTGGAAGGTGGCGTCGGAGCGGTGCAATGTGCCCGGGATGGTGAGCCTGGTGCCGGGCCTGGCCACCCCCTCCTCGAGCGCGGCCGCCGCGGTCAGCACCTTTGCCGTGGAACCTGGCTCGTAGACATCGCTCAGCGCCCGGTTGCCCAGATCGGCCGGCTTGCTCTTGCCGGGACGGTTCGGGTTGTAGCTGGGTGAGGTCGCCAGCGCGAGGACCTCCCCGGTGCTCGGCACCATCACGACCACGTAGCCGGCCTCGGCGTCGGCCTTCGCCACCGCGGTGGAGATCGACCGCTGTGCGTACCACTGCAGGTCGCGGTCGATGGTCAGGGTCACGCTGTCGCCGGGCACCGGCTGGCGGCTGCGCTCGCCGGCGGTGGCGATCGGCACGTCACCCATCGGTGTGCGCTGGTAGACGCGCTCGCCGTTGGTGCCCACCAGCCGGTCTTCCAGCGTCCGCTCCAGACCCGCCAAGCCATGCCCGTCGGCGCCGACGAACCCGATCACGTTGGCGGCCACGCTGTCGGCCGGGTAGGTGCGCAGTGGATGTGCCTCGCTGAATATTCCGGACAGGTCGAGCCTGCTGATCTGCCGCCAGGTGGCCGGCGGCACGTGGCTGACCAGCGACACCCAGCGGGTATGGCCGTCGTAGCGCAGCTTGCGGGCAAGCGGCTTGGGATCGGCCGCCAGGAGCGGGGCCAGCCGCCTGGCGGTGCCGGCCGGGTCCAGCACGAGCTTCGGGTCGGCGACCACCCGGACCGAGTCGACGGTCCGGGCCAGCGCGGTGCCGTTGCGATCGAGGATCTCGCCGCGCGGCGCCAGCAGCTCGACCGTGCTGAGCCGATAGGTCGCCGCGGTCTTGGCGTACCCGGCCGGATCCAGCGCCTGCAGCTCGAACAACCGGGTGGCGAACACGGCGAGCAGGGTGGCCAGTGCGACGAACGCCAACCGGAGCCGTACGCTCGGCCGGCCGAGCCGGATCGGGCGCGGCCCGCGGCGCCGCGGCGGCCGGCGCGGGGGTGGCCGGCGGGGTGGCGGTACCGGTCGCCGGGTCGCCCGCGGTCGCAGCCCCGGCGGCGGTCCTTGCTTGAGCCGCACGCGCTTGGCCCCAGGTGGCGGAACCCGGGCCTGTGGAGATGAAACCGACCTGGTGCGGCCTGGCTGCGCTCGCTTGGCGGGCCGTGGCTGGGTCCACTGGACTGGTTGTGGCCGAGCCCGCTGCGACTGCCCGGCGTGCGGCCGGCTCCGACCGCGCGGCGCTGCCGCCCGCTTACCGCTCGTCCGGCGCTCCTGCCCGTCCCGGCCGATCCGGCCGGTGGGCGGGGTCATCCGCCCGACCGTCCGGCACCGGCGATGGCCCCGCCGGGCACTTCCAGGAACGTCGGTCCGGTGCCCGGTCGCATGCCGAGCCGTTGTGCCTCCTTGGCCAGCCGGCCCGGCGTGGACAGCCGTGCGATCTCCTGCTCCAGCGCCTGCTCCCGGTCCTGCAGCAGGCCGGACTGCCGGCGCAGGTCGTTGAGCTGGAACGAGTCCTCAGCGACGCCGGTGTTGATCAGCAACAGCGCGACCAGCCCGGCGGCCAGCACGGCGACGACAAGCAGGACGAACGGCGTCCGCCTGGCCGGGCGCCGGCCGGGCGCCGGGACCAGCCTCAGCGGTGGCCGCGGCCTGGGCGTCCGGACCGGTGCCGGCGCCGGACCACGGCGCGGCTCGGCAGCCGGCACGGCGCTCGCCTGAAACACGCTCATGCGGCTTCCTCGCCCCGCTCGTCAACCGCCTGAGCGCGAGCGCTCTGCTCAACGGTTCGCTCGCTCCGCTCGCTCATGCGGCTTCCCCACTCCGCTCGCTCATGCCACCGCCCGGATCCGCTCGGCTGCCCGCAACCGCGCCGACGCGGCCCGCGGGTTCGCGGCGATCTCGGCCAACGCTGGCCGCTCGGCTCCCCTGGTCAGCAGTCGCAGCTGCGGCCCGTGCTCGGGGGGCACCACCGGCAGGTCGGGTGGCACCGTGGCGGCGGCGCCGGCGGCCAGCGCCCGCTTTACGATCCGGTCCTCAAGCGATTGATAGGACAGCACGACGATGCGGCCACCCACCGCCAGCGCCGCCAGCGCCGCCGGAAGTGCTCGCTCTAGCACCGCGAGCTCCGCGTTCACCTCGATCCGCAGCGCCTGGAACGTGCGCTTGGCCGGATGTCCACCGCTGCGCCTGGCCGCGGCCGGGATCGCGGTCCGGACCAGCTCCACCAGCTGCGCCGAGGTGTCGAACGGCCGGTCTGCCCGCGCCCTGGCGATCGCTTCGGCGATCCGGCGGGCGAACCGCTCCTCCCCGTACTCGCGCAGGATCCGGCTGAGGTCGGCGACCGGATAGGTGTTGAGCACATCGGCCGCCGTTCGCCCGCGGGTCGGATCCATCCGCATGTCGAGCGGCGCGTCCTGCGCGTACGCGAAGCCGCGCGCCGTCTCATCCAGTTGCAGCGAGGAGACTCCGAGGTCGAACAGCACGCCGTGCACCGCAGGAAGACCGAGCCGGTCCAGCACCGCGGGCAGTTCGTCGTACACCGCGTGCACCAGCCGCACCCGGGAGCCGTATCCGGCCAACCGCTCCCGGGTGTACGCCAGCGCCTGGCTGTCCCGGTCCAGGCCGATCACCTGGAGCCGGCCGTAGCTGTCAAGCAGCGCCTGGGTGTGCCCGCCGAGCCCGACCGTCGAGTCCACCAGCACCGCGTTCGGCGCCAGCAATGCGGGCTCGAACAGCGCCAGCACCCGCTCGGTGAAGACCGGGGTGTGGCGCGGCTGGACCGACCGCCCGCCGCTGGCGTCCATGTACTCCCTCGACCCTGCTGTTCAGCTTCGTTCCTTGGTTGGTGGAGGCCGGAAACCGGCCGCCGGTTGGCAGCCGTACCGCCAGGTCCCCGCCCGCCCCGGAGGGGAAGCGTGCGTTCTGGCGCCGGGGAAGGGGCGTCAGACAGCGGTGGTAAGCGGGTGGAGACCTCGTCGTACGGATGCGTGCGAGTGCGCGACCCGCCGAAGCGGGCCGGCTAGGACGCCCCGGGCAGCACCTCCTCGGACAGCTCGGCGAACGCCGGCTCCTGCTCGGCCAGGTAGGCCTCCCAGGCCCTGGCGTCCCAGATCTCGACGCGGGTGTTGGCACCGATGACCACGCAGTCGCGGCTCAGCCCGGCGTAGTCCCGCAACTGCGACGGGATCGTCACCCGGCCCTGTTTGTCCGGTACCTCGTCCGAGGCTCCGGCATACAGAACGCGCATGTAGTCGCGCGCGCTCTTGTTGGTCACCGGCGCATTGCGAAGACCTTCGGTGTAGCGGTCGAACTCGGCGGCCGGCCACACGTACAGGCAGCGCTCCTGCCCTTTCGTGATCACTAGCCCGTCCGCCAGCTCCTCGCGAAACTTCGCCGGCAGGAAAATCCGTCCCTTGTCGTCCAGGCGCGGAGCATGGGTGCCAAGAAACACGCGGCACCACCTCCATCAGCCCCCAAGGACGGCTCCCCAACCGCTCCACTGTCCGCCACTGTACCCCACTACACACCACCGTCAACCCTTGATCTCCCCGCCGCTCTTCCACCACGCTCCGCGCGGGCGCCTCGCGGTACCGGCGACCGACGGTGCGTGACAGCGGGGGCGGCTATCCGCCCGCGCCGTCATCCGGGTGCCGCGACGCCCGTAGTGCCGGAACACGTTCGGTAACAGTTTGGACTCGGAGAGTAGATGACGGATAGTTCAAGGAGGACTGAACACTTCGGCGTCCGACGGCGTGGTGTGTAAGAGTAAATCCGGCACTACACACCAAAAAGACGGTGCCAACTGGTACGCGAGGACCTCGCAGCCCGAGGAGGGCCAGTGACGACAACCGACCTGACCGGTCAGGCCAGCCTTGCGGACGTCGCGAACGCGACCGCACGCATCAGGGGTGCGGTCGAAAGTGTTATCGAGGGAAAGCCGGAGGCCATCAAGCTGGCGCTGACCGTGCTGCTCGCCGAGGGGCACCTGCTGATCGAAGATGTCCCCGGGGTCGGCAAGACCATGCTGTCCAAGGCACTGGCCCGGTCCATCGACTGTACGGTGCGGCGCATCCAGTTCACGCCCGACCTGCTGCCCAGCGACATCACCGGGGTCAGCGTGTTCGACCAGCAGCGCCGCGACTTCGAGTTCAAGCCCGGAGCGGTGTTCGCCAACGTCGTGGTCGGCGACGAGATCAACCGCGCGTCGCCAAAGACCCAGTCCGCGCTGCTGGAGTGCATGGAAGAGCGCCAGGTCACCGTCGACGGCACCACCTATGAGCTCGACCTGCCGTTCATCGTCATCGCGACCCAGAACCCGATCGAGATGGAGGGCACCTACCCGCTGCCCGAAGCACAGCGGGACCGGTTCATGGCACGGCTGTCCATGGGTTACCCGAGCGCCGACGCGGAGTTGGAGATGCTCGAGACGCACGGTTCGTACTCCCCGCTGGACGATCTCGAGCCGGTGTCCGACGCGCGCGAGGTCACCAAGCTGATCGAGGTGGTCCGGACCGTGCACGTGGCCGCCGATATCAAGCGCTACGCCATCAACCTCGTGACTGCGACCCGGGACAGCGCCGACCTGCGGTTGGGCGGCTCGCCGCGGGCGACACTGCACCTGGTGCGGGCGGCTCGCGCCGCTGCCGCGCTGGACGAGCGCGACTTCGTGCTGCCGGACGACATCGCCACGCTCGCGGTGCCGGTGCTTTCCCACCGGCTCCTGCCGACCGCGGAGACGCAGATTTCCCGCCGGACCACCGACCAGGTCATCACGGATGTGCTCGGCCGGGTCCCGGTGCCGCGCACCGATGCCCGCGGCCGGAACCCGGGGCGGCCCTGACCGGCGGGGACCGCGACGATCGTCCGAACGGTAAGAAGGAGACGGCCGGATGCGTGAGGCACTCGGCGGGCTGACGGTCCGCGGGCGCTCGTTCCTCGGCGCAGGCGCCGCCGCCGCACTGTGCGCGCTCGTACTCCCGCAGGGTGGCCGTGATCTGCTCCGGGTGGCGATCCTGGTCGCCCTACTGCCCCTGGTGTGCGCGCTGGTTGTCGCCAGGACCAGGTACCGGATCGCCTGCAGCCGGCGGCTGTCGCCCAGCCGGGTGCAGGCCGGCGAGCAGGCCCGCGTCGTGCTCGAGCTCGACAACGTCTCCCGGCTGCCCACCGGGCTGCTGCTGGTCGAGGACAAGGTGCCGTACACGCTGGGGTCGCGGCCGCGGTTCGTGCTCGACCGGGTCGAGCCGAGGGGTCGCCGCGAGGTCGCCTACCGGGTCCGCTCGGACGTGCGTGGCCGGTTCGTGCTCGGCCCGCTGACCGTCCAGCTCACCGACCCGTTCGGGATGTGCGAGCTGACCCGCAGCTTCACCCACCGGGACGCACTGATCGTCACCCCGATCGTGCACACGCTGCCGACCATCCGGCTCGGTGGCGAGTGGGCGTCCAGCGGCGAGAGCAACGCCCGCTCGGTGGCCGCGGCCGGCGAGGACGATGTGGCCACCCGCGAGTACCGGCACGGTGACGACCGCCGGCGCATTCACTGGCGTTCCACCGCGCGCTACGGCGACCTCATGGTGCGCCGGGAGGAACAGCCATGGCAGAGCCGGGCCACCGTGGTGCTGGACACCCGGGAGCGCGCGCATCGCGGCGACGGCCCCGCGTCCTCGTTCGAGTGGGCAGTGTCGGCCGCCGCCTCGATCGGCATGCACCTGGCCAAGCACGGCTACTCCGCCCAGCTGATCACCGACGGCGGGGTGACGCTGTCCAGCACCGCGTTCGACACGACCTCGCCCGGAGGCGACTTCGAGGGCCTGCTGCTCGACACGCTCGCCGTGGTCACCACCTCGACCAACCCGTCGCTGCAGCGGGTGGGTGCGGCGATCCGACGCAGCGGTGCGGACGGCCTGATCATTGCGGTGCTCGGCAACGTGGACTCCGACGAGGTCGACAACTTCGCGCGGATGCGCCGCGGCACCACCACCGGGATCGCCTTCCTGCTGGACACCGCGTCCTGGATCCACCTGGCCGAGCCGATGCGACTCGCCGAGCGCGCTCGCTTCGAGCACACGTCGGGGCTGCTCAGGCAGCGCGGCTGGCGGGTGATCCCGGTCTCCGCGGGCGATCCGCTTCCGGTGCTCTGGCCGCAGGCCAGCCGAAGCGGGCCGGATCTCGATCGGCCGGACCACGATGAGGACGGTGCCGGCGGATCCGAGCTGGCCGGAGCCGCGGCCGGTGTCACCCCGACCGGTGCTACCGTCGCCGGTCGCGCCGCTGCCGGTGCCAACGGGACCGGTACCGGGGGCCGGTCATGACCGCGCAGGCCCGGGTGACCGTGTTCGCCGGGACGGCCACCATGCTGGTGGCCCTCTCGCTGACGCCGGTGTACGCCACTTCGACCTGGTTCTGGCACAGCCTCGGTGCCGTGATCGTGATCGGCCTGGTCGGCGCCGGGATGCGGCGCGCGTCCGCGCCGAGTGCGGTGACCATCCTGGTGCAGCTACTGTCGATCTTCATCTACCTCGGTTGGCTGTACTCGGACGACATGATCTTCGGGCTGATCCCGGGCCCGGGCGCGATCCAAGATCTGGGCTCGCTGTTGCGCAGCGGCCTGGCGGACGCGGACACCTATGCACCCAAGGTGCCGGAGACCACCGGCCTGCTGCTGCTCACCGTCGGCGGCGTGGCTCTGGTCGATCTTGCCGTGGACGCGGCGGCCGCCACGTTCCGGCGGGCCTCGCTGGCCGGGCTGCCGCTGCTCGCGCTGTACACCGTGCCCGCATCCATCCTCGAGGACGGCATCCCCTGGCCACTGTTCCTGCTCGGCGCGCTGGGGTACATCGGGCTGCTCATCGCCGAGGGCCAGGAGCGGCTGGTGCGCTGGGGCCGGCCGCTGGTCGCCGGTCTGAGCGCGGAGCGCGCCGGGCGCGCGGGTTCCCCGTCGAAGGTGGACACCACGCCCTTCGGGCAGGTCGGCCGCCGGATCGGCGCCGTCGTGATCACCACCGCGATCATCGTGCCGGCGCTGCTTCCGATCACCGACGGGCTGCTGACCAGCGGGGCCGGCGGGCTGTTCGGCGGCACCGGCTCCGGCGACGGCGGCACCCGCATCCGGATCGACCCGCTGGTCACCATGCGGCGCAACTTCCGCAGCGCGCAGGACACCGAGGTGGCCCGGTTGGCGACGAGCGGCAACGTCAACCCGGCCAACCTCTACCTGCGGATGGCCACGCTGGACGTCTTCGACGGGACGGAGTGGAAGCCCTCCCAGCCACTGGTCGACAAGCTCGCTGACAATCTCGCCCGGCCGAGTGGACTGTCCGAAGAGGTCGACAGCCAGAGGATCACCACCCGGGTCGACCTCACGACGGCGTTCGAGTCGTACTACTTGCCGGTGCCCTACCCGCTGAGCAGCCTCGACATCGACGGGTCATGGGGAGTCGAGCGGAATACCCAGAACATCATCAGCAATCGCGGACCGAACCAGGTGAGCGGACGCAGCTACGTCGCGAACAGTCTGGTGCTGTCCCCGACCCCGGCGCAGCTGGCCGACGCGCCGGCACCACCGATCGACTTCCAGCGCCGCTATACCGAGCTGCCCGAGGGGCTGCCGAGTATCGTCGGCGAGCTGGCGAACCAGGCGGTGGCCGGCGCCTCCACGCCATACGACAAGGCGCTGCGGCTGCAGGACTGGCTGCGAAGCTCCGGCGATTTCACCTACTCGACCGATCCGGGCCGCGAAGGCACCGGTGTGACGGCGATCGAGGCATTTCTGAGCGACCGGATCGGCTACTGCGAGCAGTTCGCGGCCACGATGGCGGTGATGGCCAGATATCTGGGCATCCCCGCGCGAGTCAACGTCGGGTTCAGCGCCGGCGAACAGGTGGACGCGAACACCATCTCGGTGTCCACCCACGACGCGCATGCGTGGCCGGAGCTGTACTTCGAGGGCGCCGGGTGGGTCCGCTTCGAGCCGACACCATTCGCGCTGTCGCGCGGCGCACCGCCGTCCTATGTCGCGGCGCCGAACGCCGAGCAGGCAACCGAGGCTCCGCCTGTGTCGCCGACCAGCAACCCGACCGACACGCCGACCGGTGGCAGTTCCGCCCCAGCCAGCGCGGGCGGCTCGGCCTGCCCGCTCCCTCGGCCCGAGCTGTGCGACGTAACCGGAGACCAGCCCGGTGCCGGTGGGGCAGACAGCGGAACCTGGCAACTGGTCCTCGCGATCATCGCCGGGGCGCTGCTACTCGGTTCGGTTCCCGCGCTTCTCCGGGTCGGGATTCGGCGCCGACGCTGGCGGCTGGCCGGGACCGATCCGGCAGCGCGTGCCGACGTCGCGTGGTTGGAGCTGCTGGACAGCGCGCGAGATCTCGGATACGCCCGGCAGGACTCGGACACGCCGCGACAGACCGCGGCCCGGCTGATCAAGGACGCCAAGCTCCGCGCCCGGCATCAGGAGCCGCTGCAGCGGCTGACCAATGCGGTGGAGAGATCCAGGTATGCCCGCAACCCCGCCGCCGACAGCGGTCTCCAGGAGGACCTGGCCGCGGTGCGGGGTGGGCTGGCCACCCGGGCCGGTCGGGCCTGGCAGGTTCGCGCGGTGCTGCTACCGCGCTCCACCTGGGACGTCGCGCATTGGGTCGCCGAGCGGATCGCGGATGTGCTGGACGCGATCGACCGCGCGGCGACCTGGGTGTCCAGACGAGTGCTGCGGACCGGACGCGGCGAGACGACCGGTTAGGCCGGCCGGCCTGCGGCGGCGCTACAGGCCGCCCGGCGGCCCGTCCCGGCGACGCCGCCACCGCTCTTCGATGCGGTCCATGAACGACGTGCGCGCCGCCCGCTGCTTGCGCGCGGCCGGCGGCGCCGGCGTCCCACCGGCTGCGGGGGTAGCCGTCTCGGCGGCCGAGCCGCGCCGCCAGCTGGTGACCGCGAAGACCGCGCAGGCGAGCATCACAATGAACCCGCCGACACTGAGCGGAATGAGCTGCACAACCAGGCCGCTCATCAGCAGCACTATGCCGATAATGAAACCACCGACGGCCGCAACGGCCCGCCGGCGGTGGCGCGCACGAACATCGGAGCCACGCATCGTCGAGGCGAACTTCGGGTCCTCGGCATATAGCGCCCGCTCCATCTGCTCGAGCATTCGCTGCTCGTGCTCGGAGAGCGGCACAGGTGCCTCCTCAGGTATGGCCGCCGTGGCGACCTAGCTTGCCCTCCCAGGATAGGCAGCCAACCGCCAACACGAAACCCGAGGATACGAGATGACCAACGCCAACGGCGGATTGACGACTCCCGTGCTTCGGCCCGCGATCGTGGAGGTCACGTACCCACGGTCGGCGCTGTTCAACCAGCCCTTGCCACAGTCTCCGCTGCGCCGTCGGCGCCGGCCGCGGCAATGCACAACGCCCGGAACGACTCGACCGCACGAACCAGATCATCAGCCTCTCGCTGGCTCACCGAATGGCTGAGCCCAGCCTCGGCGGCCGCCCGCTTGCCGGCTCCGGCCGCAAAGAACGCGGCCCATTCAGCGAGCTCAGGGGCGACCCTGCTGAGCAGCACCCAAGCGCTGCGCAGCCGACCCGATCTTCCGGCCGGCTGAGCGCGCACCGCCAACACGGCCGCGGCACAGCGCAGTGCCGCCAGGTGCGCTGCCGCGTAGCGCCGGCACGGGTCGGCGGCCGCGGCCGCCTCGGCAAGGCAGGCACGGGCCTGCCCGAACAACTCCCGGGCGGCGGCCGGCACCGGAACCGTCGCCCGGGGCGCTCCGATAACCGGTGCGTCCCTGGTCATCACGCGTCGTCCTCCGTCACGTCGGTACGCCGGACCGACCACTGCCCCACCGACCAGTCGAAGCGAAGCTCGTAGATCCCGACGGTCTGCTCGGCACCGGCCATCGCCTCCACGCGCCAGAACTCACGCTCGCCGATATCGGCCGGCACACCGGTTGTGGTTGGGGATGACCACCACGGGGTGGACTCAACCCAGTGCGCCCGCACCGCTCGGACGATGTACAACCGGCCCTGCCAGACGAACTGGATCGGCTCGTCGTTCTCGTCTCGCCTGACGTCGACGGACTCGCCGTCGTGCCGAGTCACCTGGATCCTCCTCCCGGGAGTCGCGCCGGAGCGCGAACTCGTCGCCACGCTCGTGCGCGGCAGAGCCGGGGGAAGACGGCGCACGGCGGGGCGCGGCCCGGGCCAGGAGCTTCCCCACACCTGACCGCGGGCCGGCGCGCCGGCCGGAGGCAAGGGTCGAGGTGGTCGCCTCCGGCCGACACCCGCCGCTCGGTGCGGCAGAACGCCCCACCGACGACTGTCGAACATCTGTTCGAACACACTCCAGTTAACCGCGCCCGGCGGCCGGAGTCAACTACCCGGGCGGGCGGATCACCGTAAGGATCCGGTAAGCACCGGGAACCCCATCGGGGTCCGGGTGACCGGTAGGAAGGAGCCGTCGGCTCGATTCGACAGGAGGATCCGGACATGCGTGACCTGCTCACCGGGGTGTTCCGCAGTCCGCTGACCTGGGTTGTCTGCATCGTGGTGGCGGCCGGTGCCGGTTTCGTGCTGTACCAGCTGGCTCCGTGGACGGCTCTGCAGAGCTCGACCGTGAACGAGGCCTTTCCCGGCGCGGAGACGCCGGTTGGCACCCGCACGCCACCCAGTGCCCCCGCCGCAGCCCCTACCGGCGGCCGCGGCCCGTCCGCCGCGCCGGCAGCTCCGCGCGATCTCGCTCGCGGCAGCTTCGTCAGCCACGAGCACGACACCACCGGCACCGTGCGGGTGGTCGAGCTCCCGGACGGCCGGCGCATCGTCCGCCTGGAGAACTTCAGCACGCTGAACGGGCCAGACCTGCACGTCTGGCTGACCGACGCACCCGTGCTCGACGGCCGCGACGGCTGGTTCGTATTCGACGACGGTAGCCACGTCTCGCTGGGAAGGCTGAAGGCCAACAACGGCAACCAGAACTATCCGGTGCCGGCCGGCACCGACCTGTCGAAGTTGACCAGCGTGAGCATTTGGTGCGACAAGTTCAACGTCTCGTTCGGGGCCGCGGCGCTCAGCACCGGATAGCTCGGCCGGGCGCGCTCCAGGTGCTCTACAGTCGGCGCATGCATGCCAGCGTCGAGCGGGTCACGCGTGCCCTGGAGGCGGCCGGGGTTCCCGGGAAGCCGGTCGAGCTTACCGACCCGGCACCCACCGCTGCCACCGCGGCCGCACAGCTCGGCTGCACCGTCGGCGCCATCGCGAACAGCCTGGTCTTCGACGCCGACGGCGCCCCCCTTTTGGTGTTGACCAGCGGAGCGCACCGGGTCGACACGGGTCGGGTGGGCGAACTGGTCGGCGCGACCTCGGTACGCCGAGCCGATCCCGACTTCGTCCGCACCCATACCGGCTTCCCGATCGGCGCGGTCGCCCCGGTCGGCCATCCCGAACCGCTGCACACGCTGGTGGACACCTGGCTGGCCAGGCACGACCAGGTGTGGGCCGCCGCCGGTCACTCGCACTGGGTGTTCCCGACCAGCTTCAGCGAGCTGCTTCGCCTGTCCGGCGGCACTCCCGCCGAGGTGGGAGCGGGCTAGCCGGCCGAGCGGGCTGCGTACCCTCGTAGCCATGGAGCCGATGCTGCCGCTGGTCGTTACCGGCGGCCTGGCCAGCGGCATCAACGCCTACCTCGTAGTGCTGGTGACCGGGCTGCTCGGCCGGTTCGGCGGGATCGACGGCGTGCCGGCGGCGCTACAGCGAACCGATGTGCTGATCGCGGCCGCGGCCCTGTTCGCGATCGAGTTCGTCACGGACAAGATCCCCTACCTGGACAGCCTGTGGGACACCATCCATACCGTGATCCGCCCGGCCATCGGCGCCACCCTGGGCGCGCTGATCGCCGGCGACGCGAGCAGCCTCGATCAGGCGTTCTGGGCCACCACCGGCGGGGTGAGCGCGCTGGCCAGCCATACCGTCAAGGCCGGCTTCCGGGCAGCCGTGAACACCTCGCCCGAACCGGTGTCGAACGTGGCCACAAGCCTCACCGAGGACATCTCGGTCGCTGGTGTGGTAACCCTGGCCGCGTTCTACCCGTGGCTCGCGTTGTCGGTCGCACTGCTCCTGTTCGCGATCGGACTGACCGTGGTCATCGTGCTGGCACGGGGAGTCCGGGCGTTCGCACGGCGCCGGCCTGACCCGCGTACAGGCGATGCACCACATCCTCGATCGACGGCTCCTCCACACTGAGATCGCGCACGTCATAGCCGGCCATCAGCCGCGCGGTGAGCGCGGCCGCGCTGGAGCCGGCCGGGATCGTGACCCACTGCCGCGGACCGTCGACCCGGACGACCTCGACCCCGGCCATTGGTGGTCCGGCCGCGGCCAGGTCCACCACCAGCACCCGCGGCACCGGGACCAGTGTGCGCAGCGCCTCGAGCGACCCGTCGAACGCAAGCCGCCCGTGATCGATCACCATGACCCGGCCGCACAGTCGCTCGACATCACCCAGGTCGTGGGTGGTGAGCAGGATCGTGGTGCCCTGCGCCCGGTTCCGGTCCAGCAGGAACTGCCGGATCGCGGACTTGCTCACCACGTCCAGCCCGATCGTGGGCTCGTCGAGGTAGAGGATCGCCGGATCGTGCAGCAGCGCCGCCGCGAGATCGCCGCGCATTCGCTGGCCGAGGCTGAGCTGGCGGACCGGCACGTCGAGCAGGTCGCCGAGCCCGAGCAGCTCGACCAGCTGGTCGAGATTGCGGGCGTACCGTACCGGCTCGAGCCGGTACAGATGCCGGATCAGCTGGAACGAGTCGCGCAGCGGCAGGTCCCACCACAGCGTGGTGCGCTGGCCGAATACCACCCCGACCCGGCGGGCCAACGTGCTGCGCTGCCTGGCAGGCTCCAGCCCGGCCACCCGGATCCGCCCGGAGGACGGCACCAGGATGCCGGTCAACATCTTCACCGTGGTGGATTTGCCGGCGCCGTTCGGGCCCAGGTAGCCGACCACCTCGCCGGCCGCCACGGTGAACGTCAGCCCGTCCACCGCCGATATGGTCGTCCGGGTCCGGCGGATCTTTCCCGGCCGCCGGTGTCGCCGGGTGAACGTTTTCGCCACATCCGTGAGCTCGATTACGGTGTCCATCGCCTCAACTTCCGGTCGATCGGTAGTGCCGCACCCCAGCCCGCCAGACCACCGCGGCGACCAGGCACAGCAGCAGCGCCACCAACGGCGACGCGAGCCTGACCGGGGCCGGCAGGTCCAGCGGGTCGGGCTGGTCGAGGATGTACAGCGCGGGCATCCAGTTGATGAACGCCAGCGGGATCACCCAGGTCAGCGCCCGGATCGCCTCCTTACCGAGGATCGACAGCGGGTACTGGGTGACGTAGTTGCCCCCGTAGGTGGCCGCGTTCATGGCCTCGGCCGCTTCGCCGGCCAGGAACTGGTAGGTCGCGCCGAGTACCCAAACCGCGGCGAAGATGAACACGCCCGACACGATCATGACCGGTACCAGTGCGACCCGGTCCGCGGTCCAGTGCACATCCAGCGTGGCCAGCGCGACCCAGAGCACCACCGCCGCCTGCACCAGCTTGCCGAGCCGGCGCGGCGAGAACTGGTCGGCCGCGACTTGGACCAGCGCCGGCACCGGCCTGAGCATGATCGCGTCGAACGTGCCGGCCCTGATGTGCCGCCCCAGCTGATCGACGGTCCCGACGAAGGCATTGGCGATCGCGAACGACACCCCGCTGGTGCCGTACAGGAACATCACCTCCGGGAGGCTGAAGCCCGCGTACGACGAGGTGTGCTGGAAGATGATCAGAATCGCGATCGCATCGATTCCGGTGATCACTAGCTGGGAGATCGTCAGCATGGCCAGCGAGGCCGGGTACTGGGCGGCCGCCCTGGTCCAGGTCCTGGCCAATAGCCAGTAGGCGCGAATCGGGTCAACCACCTTGCACCACCACCCGCCGGCGTACCCGGCCGGTGAGCACCCGGCCGATCCCGAGCAGGGCGAGCGCCCAGATCGCCTGGCCGGCGAGTGCCGCCAGCAGCGCGAGGCCGTGGTAGCGGCCGAGGAAGATGTCCGCCGGGATCTGGATCGTGGCCGCCCACGGTGACAGTTCGGCGATCGGGCGCAGGCAGGCCGGGAACAGGGTCAGCGGGATCATGATGCCGGAGAAGAACAACGCGAGGATGGTCGCGACCGAGCTGACCCCGCGCTCATCGTGCAACAGGGTGGCCGCCAGCATGACCAGGTAGCGCAGCGCGAAACTGACCACCACCGCCAGCGCCGCGGTCACCGGGAGCACCAGCCACAGTGCCGGCGAGTCCGGCAACCGCAGGTCGAATACCAGCGCGCCGGCCAGCAGCGGCGGGATCGAGCGGTAGCAGAAGTCCGGCACCGCCCGGCCCAGATCGGTCGCCAGCAGCCAGCCCTGGAAGTCGGCCGGGCGGTACAGATCCAGTGCGATGTCTCCGCTCCTGACCCGCTCGGCGACCTCGGGCAACCCGCCGTTGAACACCGCGATCGGCCCGATCAGGCCCTGGGAGAGAAAGCAGAACGTGACCGCCGCGACAACGTCGTAGCCGCCGATCTCCGGATTGGTCTGCCACAGGGCGATGAGGACGTACGCGCGGATGAAGCCGAACACGATGTTGGCGAACGCACCGCCGAACGCGGCCGCTCGATAGGTAGCGTGCCGGCGCACGCTGGCCAGGGCGACCGCCAGGTAGAGGCCCACTGGCAATCACCTCCGCGCACGCGCAGACGCCCCCAAGCCAGAACGACCGGGGGGTAACCACGCCAGTTTAGCTCCGGAGCACGGGCCTAGCGATTGGATTCACTGCGAACCTCGCCGAGCGGCTGCCGGGACAGATCCGCGTAGTGCCGAGCGATGGCTTCGGCGCCCCGCCACGCGGCAGCGGCGGCGGGCCGGTCAGGTGCGGGCCGGTCAGCGGCGAGCCGCCAGGCCGAGGGCGGCGTACATCTCCAACGTCGCGGTCGACCGGTTCAGCGTGTAGAAGTGCAGCCCGGGCGCACCCCCGGCCAGCAAGTCGTCGCAGAGCCGGCAGGCCGCCTCCACTCCGATCCGGCGGACCGCCTCCGGATCGTCCTCCACCGCGAGCAGCTGCTCGGCGAAGTCGGCCGGAAACGCCGCGCCGGACAGTTCGGCCATCCGCTGGATCTGCCGCACGTTGGTCACCGGCATGATGCCCGGAATGATCGGGATGTCGCTGCCGGCCCGGGCGACCCGCGCGACCAGGTCGAAATAATCCCGAGCATTGAAGAAGAACTGGGTGATCGCGAACGAGGCGCCGGCCGCCGCCTTCTGCACCAGGTACTTCGCGTCCAGTTCGAGATCGCCGGACTCCGGATGGCCCTCCGGGTGCGCGGCCACGCCCACGCAGAAGTCGCCGAGCTCGCGCAGCATGCTGACCAGAGCGCCGGCGTGCCGGGGCGCGTCCGGCGCCTCCACCCATTCCGGCGCCGGGTTTCGGGGCGGGTCACCGCGCAGCGCGAGCACGTTGCGCACGCCGGCCGCGGCGTACCCCCCGATCACCGTGCGGAGCTCGGTGGGCGACGTGCCAAAGCAGGTCAAGTGGCCCATCGGGGTCAGCGTGGTCTCGGCCGCGATCCGCTCGGTGACCCGGACCGTGCGGTCTCTGGTCGACCCGCCGGCGCCGTAGGTGACCGACACGAACGTCGGCCGCAGCGGCTCGAGCCGGCGGATCGCCTGCCAGAGCTGGAGCTCACCCTCGGCGTTGCGGGGCGGAAAGAACTCGAACGAGTACGAGCGGGTGCCGGCCGCCAGCAGGTCACGGATCGCGGGTGCGCCGCCGGGCATGGTCGATGCGGTTCCAAGGGCCACATCTGCAGGGTACCGATCGCATCGACGCCGCGCGGCCACCACTACGCTCGGTCGGCGTGAGGGAGGCGGATGGCCTGCGGGACAGGATCGACGCCGCGCTCGACCAGTTCGTGGCCGCCCAGCAGGTCGTCCTCGACGCGATCGGCGCGGAACTGGAACCGGTTCTCCGCGCGCTGCGCGACCTGATTCACAACGGCGGAAAGCGGCTGCGGCCCGCGTTCTGCTACTGGGGCTGGCGGGGCGCCGGCGAGCTCGACGGCACCGAGATCGTCACCGCCGCGGCCGCCCTCGAGCTGCTTCAAGCGGGCGCGCTCGTGCACGACGACTACATCGACGAGTCGGACACCCGGCGCGGCCGGCCGGCGGCACATCGCCGCTTCGCCGCGCTGCACCGGTCCGAAGGCTGGCGAGGTGACCCGGACGCGTTCGGAGCCGCCACCGCGATCATCCTCGGCGATCTGTGCCTGTCCTGGTGCGACGAGATGTTCGAGCAGAGCGGGCTGCCGCCGGCCGCGCTGTTCCGGGCCAAGCCGGTGTTCCAGCTGATGCGCACCGAGGTGATGGCCGGCCAGTATCTCGACGTCCTCGGCCAGCACCGCGGCGGGCTCGGCCTGGAGAACGCGCTGCGGGTGGTGCGCTACAAGTCCGCGAAGTACACGATCGAGCGCC
>Ga0066905_100000034_pt1 | contig 21387 bp, 20 predicted proteins | sample PanSoiMetaPlot36_FD_67483 | JGI IMG/M metagenome (GOLD analysis project Ga0066905, IMG submission 67483) | Tropical forest soil microbial communities from Panama analyzed to predict greenhouse gas emissions - Panama Soil Plot 36 (version 2) | ecosystem: Environmental > Terrestrial > Soil >... | reverse complement strand
GGGGGTGCGCGAGGGGGGAGTTGAACCCCCACGTCCTTGCGGACACAGGAACCTGAATCCTGCGCGTCTGCCTATTCCGCCACTCGCGCGAGCCGGACCAGGGTAACACGCGCTGAGCAGCGGCTGGCCGGGCCCAGACCTCTTGATCCACTCCGCCGATCCGCTGGTCCGAGGCGGGTCGATACGGGCCCGGAGCAACGGCATACAGCCGATCGTTCGTCCAAGGGACGACGGAGTCCGTGGAGCAAGGGTGAGGGTGGAACGTGGCTACGATCGTTCAGTACTGCGCATATGCCCGTAGGTTGGGAGGTGACCGTGGGCGTACTCGACCGCTTCGAACGGCGGCTCGAAGGGTTGGTCAGCGGTGCGTTCGCCCGCGCGTTCAAGGCCGAGGTCCAGCCGGTGGAGATCGCTAGCGCGCTGCAGCGCGAGTGCGACGACCGGGCCGCCATCGTCAGCCGCGGCCGGACCATGGTCCCCAACGACTTCGTCATCGAGCTCGGACCGCACGACTACGACCGGCTCGCGCAGTACGAGGAGGCGCTGGCTCGCGAGTTCGCCGGTGTCGTGCACGAGCACGCCGCCGAGCAGCGCTACCAGTTCGTCGGACCGGTCACGGTGAAGTTCAGCCAGGCCGAGGAGCTCGAGACCGGGATGTTCCGGGTGCGCAGCCGGGTGGTGGCCGGCGTGATGCCGATGAACGAGCCGCAGCGCACCCAGGCGAACCAGTGGCTGGAGATCAACGGCCGCCGGCACCCGATGAGCAAGGCAGTCACGGTGATCGGGCGCGGTTCGGAGGGCGTCGACCTGCGCATCGAAGACCCCGGGGTGTCCCGGCGCCATGCCGAGATTCGGGCCGGCTTCACCACCACCATTACCGATCTCGGCTCGACCAACGGCACGATCGTGAACGGCCAGCTGGTCAGCCAATCCGCCCTCGAGGACGGCGACGAGATCGTGCTGGGAAACTCAGTGATGATCTACCGGCGCAACCCGAACTGACACTAAGGTGTGCCGCACCATATGTCTGAGCTGACCCTTACTCTGATCCGCCTGGGGTTCCTGGCCCTCTTGTGGCTGTTCGTCCTGACAACGGTATCGGTCATGCGGTCCGATATCTTCGGTGCTCGCGCGAGCCAGCGGCGGCCCGCGCCACAACCACGGGGGAAGACGGCGCGCCCGGCCGGGGCGGCCAAGCCGAGCCGGCCACCCAAGCCGGCCAAGGCCAAGAAGGGAGTCCCCAGCAAGGTGGTTGTGACCGCTGGCGGGCAATCCGGTACGTCGGTGGCACTCGGCTCGACTCCGGTGACGATCGGCCGGGCCGAGGGGTCCACGATCGTCCTCGAGGACGACTACGCCTCCGGCCAGCACGCCCGCCTGGTCCCCGGGTTGGACGGGCAGTGGACCGTCGAGGACATGGGGTCGACGAACGGCACGTACGTGGATCGCCGGAAGATCGACGGGCCGACGCCGATCGCGATCGGGATCCCGATCCGGATCGGTAAGACCGTCATCGAGCTGAGGAAGTAGGCAGGCGGATGACGCTTGTCCTGCGCTACGCCGCCCGCTCGGACGTCGGACTGCTGCGCGACGAGAACGAGGACTCCGGCTACGCCGGCCCGCGGCTGCTCGCGATCGCCGACGGCATGGGCGGTCAGGCCGCGGGCGAAGTGGCCAGCTCAACCGTTATCGACGCGATCACCCCGCTCGACGCGGAACTGGACAGCTCGACCCTGCTGGACTCGCTCGAGCAGGCAGTGTCGGTCGCCAACAACCGGCTCCGGGAAATGATCGAGAACGACCCGAAGCTGGACGGGATGGGAACCACGCTGACCGCGCTGTACTGGACCGGCGTCCGGCTCGGCTTGGTGCACATCGGCGACTCCCGCGCATACCTGCTCCGCGACGGCGAGCTGACCCAGCTCACCCACGACCACACGTTCGTCCAGTCACTGCTGGACGAGGGCCGCATCACCGCCGAGCAGGCCGAGCACCACCCGCACCGATCCCTGATCATCCGAGCGCTGGACGGCCGCGGGAAGGTCGAGCTCGACCTGTCGGTCCGGGAGGTACGCGCCGGCGACCGCTACCTGGTTTGCAGCGACGGCCTGTCCAGCGTGGTCAGCCACGAGACGATCGAGCGGGCACTCGGCGACGGCACGGTGGAGCACGCGGTCGAGACGCTGGTCGATCTCGCGCTCCGGGCCGGTGGGCCCGACAACATCACCTGCATCGTCGGCGAGCTGTCCGAGGACGGCACGGCCGGCTCCGGGACCCAGGTGGTCGGCGCGGCCGCGGAACGGGGAAACCGAAAGCGGAACAAGCGCACCCTGACCGGACTGACCGCGGCCGGGCGTGGCCCGGCGCCGGACGATGCCGATTCCGACGACGGCGACGACCGTCATGCAGGCGGACCGCCCACCCGGCGGCGCCGCTGGCTCTGGCGAGGCACCCTGCTCGTCCTGGTGCTCGCGGCCCTAGCGGCCGGTGGCTACTTCGGCTATCGCTGGACCCAGCAGCAGTACTACATAGGTGACAACGACGGGCAGGTCGCGATCTACCGTGGGCTGTCGGACAGCGTGCTCGGGGTCGATCTGTCCAGCGTGTACGAGAGCGAGCAGATCGCCCTGGCGGATCTACCCACGTTCGACCGCAACCAGGTCGCCGCCGACATCCCCGCCGACAACCTGCAACACGCGCAGTCGATCGTGGCCGGGCTGGCTACCAAGGCGATCGCCTGCAAGCGGGCCCGCCAGCTCGATGAGCAACCGAGTAGCAGCCCGTCCGGTCAGCCGACCGGCCCGACGTCCGGTGCCAGCGGCACCCACACGCCGCAACGGCCGACGGCGACCGGCTCACCATCCGGCATCAGGGCCGCGAGCCCGACGCCCAGACCGACGCCCAGCCCGTCACCGTCCGCGTCGCCGAACCAGACCCCGAACAACGCCGTTCTTGCCGAGTGCGGCGAGCAGTCAGGGTGAGCCGGCGGTGACCGCAGTCGCAACGGCACCCCCGACCAGGCGTACCACCGAGGCCGTCCTGCTGGTCTTCGCGGTCCTGGTCTCGCTGGCGGCCTACGCATCGGCGGGTTATGTCCAGACCGGCCACCTGCCCGCCAGCCTGGCCGCGTACGGCGCCGGCCTGTGCGGGCTGGTACTGATCGCGCACGGCGTGGTGCGCAGATTCGCGCCGCACGCGGACCCGTTGACACTGCCGGTCGCCACGCTGCTCAACGGGCTCGGCCTGGTGATGATCTACCGGATCGACCTGGCCCAGCCGTCGCAGCCCGGGGATCCCGGCCAGCAGCTGGCCTGGACCGCGGTCGGTATCGGTCTGTTCTGTGCGGTACTGATCCTGGTCAGGGACCACCGAACGCTGAGTCGCTACACCTACACCGCGATGTTCGTCGGCATCGTGCTCCTCGCGCTGCCGGCCGTCCTGCCGGCGGCGTACAGCCCGACCATCAACGGATCCCGGATCTGGATCAGGGTGGCCGGGTTCTCGATCCAGCCGGGTGAGTTCGCCAAACTGCTGCTGATCATCTCGTTCGCCGGCTACCTGGTCGCGAAGCGGGACGTGCTCGCGCTGGCCAGCAGGCGGGTGCTCGGCCTGGACCTCCCGCGCGGCCGAGACCTCGGCCCGATCCTGGTCGCTTGGGGCGCCAGCCTGCTGATCCTGATCAGAGAGAAGGACCTCGGCACCTCGCTGCTCTTCTTCGGCGTGTTCGTGGTGCTGCTGTACATCGCGACCGAGCGGCTGTCCTGGCTGCTGTTCGGCATCACCCTGTTCGCATCCGGCGCGTTCATCGCCTACCACTTGTTCAGCCATGTCGCGCTAAGGGTGGACACCTGGCTCGACCCGGAGGCGTACTACCAGTCCGGGCAGAGCTACCAGCTGATGGAGGGGCTGTTCGGCCTGGCCAGCGGTGGGATTCTGGGCAGCGGGCTCGGCCAGGGGTTGCCGGCTCGGGTGCCCTACGCGAGCACCGACTTCATCATCGCGGCGTTCGGCGAGGAGCTCGGGCTGACCGGGCTGATGGCGATGCTGCTGCTCTACGGAATCCTGGTCGAGCGCGGCGTGCGCGCTGCGATCGGGGTACGCGACCCGTTCGGCAAGCTGCTCGCCGCCGGGCTGGCGTTCTCGATGGCGCTGCAGGTCTTCGTGGTGGTCGGCGGGGTGACCGGCCTGATTCCCCTGACCGGCCTGACCACGCCGTTCCTGTCGTACGGCGGTTCGTCGCTGGTGGCGAACTGGGCGCTGGTGGCGTTGATACTGCGGATCAGTAACAGCGCGCGGCGGCCGGTTGCAATCCAGCCGGACGCGACCACCACCATGCCGACCGCCCCGGACGATGCGACTCAGGTGATGAAGACGTGAACAAGCCACTACGCCGGATGGCGGTGGTCGCCGCCTTGATGCTGTTTGCGCTGCTCGCCAACGCGAACGTCCGCCAGGTGGTGACCGCGGACGAGTACCGGGACAATCCGCTCAACCGGCGCACGCTGCTTGCGGAGTACTCGAAGCCGCGCGGCCCGATCCTCGTCGGCGACCGGGAGATCGCGTTCTCGCGCGAGACCAAGAGCGGCGAGCTGAAGTTCCAGCGGGTATACGCGGACGGCCCGGTCTACGCGCCGGTTACCGGTTACATTTCGCCGGTGTTCGGGGCTACCGCAATCGAGCGCTCGGAGAACGCCTATCTCAACGGCACCGCCGACGAGTTCTTCGTCCGGCGGGTGCTCGACCTGCTGACCAGGGATGAGCAGCGAGCCGGCAGCGTCCGGCTCTCCATCGACGACGAGGCGCAGCAGGCCGCTTACGAGGGTCTGCGGGCAACCGGGCGCAAGGGTGCGGTGGTGGCCATCGAGCCGCGCACCGGGGCCGTGCTGGCGATGGTCAGCGTGCCGTCGTTCGATCCGAACCAGCTGGCCAGCAACGACATCGAGGAGGCGACCAGGGCCAAGAAACGGCTCGAGGCCGATCCCGACCGGCCGCTGGACAACCGGGCGATCCTGCACCGATACCCGCCGGGCTCGGTATTCAAGGTGGTGACCGCGGCGGCCGCGCTGTCCAACGGCTACCGGCCCGACACCGAGGTGCCCGGGCCGGCCGCACTTGACCTGCCGCAGACCACCCGCGACCTGCCCAACTATGACGGACAGCCGTGCGGGCCCAACAACCGCACCACGCTGCTCAATGCGCTGCGGATCTCCTGCAACACGGCGTTCGGCGCGATCGGGCTCGACCTGGGCGCGGACAAGCTGAAGGCGACCGCGGAACGCTTCGGGCTCAACCAGGACCTGGACTTCCCGATGCAGGAAGCGACCAGCATCTTCCCTGAGGACGCCGACCAGCCGCAGACCGCGCTGTCCGCGATCGGCCAGTTCGACGTCGCGATCACGCCGCTGCAGGCGGCGATGATCGCGGCCGGAGTGGCGAACGGCGGCGTGGTCATGCAGCCGTATCTGGTCAAGGAGGTCCGCGGACCCGACCTCACCACGGTGTACGAGGCGAAGCCGAAGCCGATGCCGGACCAGCCCGCGATCTCACCGGAGGTCGCCAGCCAGCTCACCACCATGATGATCGACGTGGTCGAGAACGGTACCGGCCAGAACGCGCAGATTCCTGGCATGCTGGTCGCCGGCAAGACCGGGACCGCACAGCACGGCGAGGGCACCAGACCGCATGCGTGGTTCGTCTCCTTCGCCCCGGCCGACGACCCGCAAATCGCGGTCGCGGTCGTGGTGGAGTCAGGTCTGGATGATCCTTCGGACATCAGCGGCGGCCGACTGGCCGCTCCGATCGCGAAGTCGGTCATGGAGGCATACCTGCGGTGACACCGGCAACCGACCTGCTGCTCGGCGACCGCTATCGGTTGACCGACCTCATCGCGCGTGGCGGCATGGGCGAGGTATGGCGCGCCACCGACGAGCTGCTCAACCGCTGGGTCGCGGCCAAGGTGCTGCGCCCCGAGCTGGCCGGCGACTCCGGCTTCCTCGGCCGGTTCCGGGCGGAGGCGCGCACCACGGCGCTGATCAGCCATCCGGGAATTGCCGCGCTCTTCGACTACGGCGAGCAGGAGGGCCAGGCCTACCTGATCATGGAGCTGGTTCCGGGTGAGCCGCTGAGCGCGCTGATCGGACGGGCCAGCTCGGACGGTCTCGATCTGGATCTCGCGCTGCGCTACATCGGCCAGGCCGCGATGGCCCTGCAGTCGGCCCACGACTCGGGCGTTGTGCATCGCGATATCAAGCCCGCCAATCTAATGATCACACCTGGCGGCCAGGTCAAGATCACCGACTTCGGTATTTCCAAGGCGGTCGGGGACGGCACCATGACCGGCACCGGAATCGTGATGGGAACCGCACACTATTTATCGCCCGAGCAAGCCAGCGGGAAGGATGCGACTCCGGCCTCGGACATCTACGCGCTCGGCATTGTGCTGTACGAGTGCCTGGCCGGGAGCCGACCCTTCACCGGTGATAACCCGGTCAAGGTCGCGATGGCACAGGTGAACGAGCAACCGCCGGCCCTGCCGGACCCGGTTCCGGATCAGGTACGCGCACTCGCCGCCCGGATGCTCGCCAAGGACCCGGCGCATCGTCCGGTCAGCGCCGGCGTGCTCGCCCGCGAGGTCGCCGGCCTGCGCGCGGGCCTGCGGATGGATGTCGAGATCGTCGGCGATTTCCCGCCGCCAACCGGCCGGCGCCGCCGGATGAGCACGGAGCCGGCCCAGGTCGACTCGGATCTGCAGCTGCCCGTCGAGGAACCGGTGCCCGGCGCGGCCGGGACCGCGTCCGCCTATGCGCTCGGCGCCGGCCCGGTGCCGGCGCATGGCCTCGGGGTCGGGCCGAACGGACCGGATCCGGTCCCGCACGCAGATCCGGATGGCGGCCCGCCAACCCAACCGATGACCGGCCCACTGGGCCAGCCTGCGCCGCTCCCGACCCAGCCCACTGCGGCTCCCGCCGCCCAGGTCGCGGACGCGCCCGCCGTACCGGCCACTGTGGCTGCTGCCGCACCGGTCGCTCCGGCCCAGGTTCCCGCCGCCAGGGCGGCATCGGCCCAGGCTCCCGCGGGCGCAACCATGCAGCTCCCGGCGCCGGACCCGAGTCGAGCCCGGCGCGTTGACCCCCCGCTGCCGTTCGGCCTGGACGCGGTGGTGCCTACCGAGCGCCGGATGGAGTTCCTGCTGGTCTGGGCCGCGATCGCGCTGCTCGCGAGTGTGCTCGGTTATCTACTCGGAGCCGCCGGTGGGTAGCGGCCGGCTTCCAGGAGCGGGACCGAGCAACGAAACCGGCGCCAGCACCGTACAAAGCATTGCAACTGCATACACGCCGCTCGGTAGCGGAGCGGAACGGGGTACCGTTGCCCCGTTGCGGTGCAGACTGCGCATGGGGCAATAAGAAGGGTTCGGTCTGATGGATCAGCCACGCCTTGTCGGCGGGCGCTACGAGCTGGGTGGGGTGCTCGGCCGCGGCGGCATGGCCGAGGTCCATCTGGCCCGGGATATCCGGCTCGGCCGCAACGTCGCGGTGAAGATGCTGCGCGCGGATCTCGCCAGTGACGCGACGTTCCAGGCGCGGTTCCGCCGGGAGGCGCAGTCCGCGGCGTCCCTCAACCACCCGGCCATCGTCGCCGTCTACGACACCGGCGAAGACGTCATCAACGGCACCTCACTGCCCTACATCGTCATGGAGTACGTCGAAGGCTCCACCCTGCGCGACCTGCTGCAATCCGGCCGCCGGCTGCTGCCGGAGCGGGCGCTGGAGATCACCGCGGGGGTGCTGCAGGCACTCGAGTACAGCCACCGCAACGGAATCGTGCACCGCGACATCAAGCCGGGCAATGTGATGCTGACCCGCAGCGGTGCGGTCAAGGTCATGGACTTCGGCATCGCTCGATCGGTCGCCGATGCGGGCGTCACGATGACCGCCACGTCGGCCGTCATCGGCACCGCGCAGTACCTGTCGCCGGAGCAGGCCAAGGGCGAGCAGGTCGACGCCCGCAGCGATCTCTACTCGACGGGTTGCCTGCTCTACGAGCTGCTCACCGGCCGGCCGCCGTTCGTCGGCGACTCACCGGTCTCGGTCGCCTACCAGCATGTCCGGGAGGAGGCACGGCCACCGTCCTACTACGACGACGAGGTGTCGCCGGACCTGGACACGGTCGTCATGAAGGCGCTTGCCAAGGACCCGGACGACCGTTATCAGACCGCCGACGAGATGCGCGAAGACATCGAGCGGGTGCTCGACGGCCGTCCGGTCATGGCCACGCTCGCCGCCGGTGGGCTCGGCTACGGTGCCACCCAGAACCTGCCGGCCGCCGCGGCTACCCAGGTGCTGAACCCGACCCAGGTGATCCCGCCCGGGGCCGCGGGTCCACGGCCGTACCCAGGACCGCCGCCGCCACCACCGCGCCGGGGCGCCACCTACGCGATGATCGCGCTAGCGGTGATCGCCGTGTTCGTGCTTGCTACGTTGTTCGGCCGAGCGTTGCTCGGCGGCGACGATACCAAGCAGGCCACCGTGCCCGGCGTGATCGGCAAGACCGAGCAAGACGCTCGGGCAACGCTGTCGGCGGTCGGGTTCCAGGCGGACGTCGATGGGAGCTGCGCTCGGTTCAGCAATGAGCCGGAAAGCGTTGTCGTGGAGCAGACGCCCGTCGCGAACTCCCAGGCGGATGTCAACAGCGCCGTCAAGCTCTGCCTGTCCAAGGGCCAGGATCTCCTCACGGTCCCTAACGTTGCCGGGCAGAGCCGCGCTGCCGCGACGGATACCCTCGAGGCGGCCGGCTTCAAGGTCGCCGAGGACGTCCAGCAGATCCCCAGTAATCAGATCGCGAAGGGTCGGGTGGTCCGGACCGACCCGAAGGCAGGCGACGAGGTCAACCGCGGCAGCACGGTGACCCTGGTCATCTCCAGCGGTCCGCAGCTGGTCGAGGTGCCGGACGTCCGCAACCAGAGCCAAGAGGACGCCACCAACCAGCTCACCGATAGCGGTCTCGAGGTCCGGGTGCAGACCGTCGACGATCCGGGCCCGCCCGGCATCGTGCTGCAGCAGGATCCGGAGCCCGGGGCCTCGGTCCCGGTCGGCACCACGGTGACGCTGACCGTGTCGAAGGCACCCGATAACGTGCCGGTGCCCAACGTGATCGGCATGTCCGAAGAGGACGCGGTCAACACGCTGCGCGACGCCAATCTCGACGTCGAGGTCGCGTGCGTGGTCGACCCGGCCGGTGCGGGAAGCGTCACCGACCAGAACCCGAGGGAAGGCGCGTTCCTACCGCCGGGCCAGAAGGTGACGATCACCGTCACCAAGCCGGACTGCGGGTAGGCCTAGCGGGCGCCCGGTACCACCGCGAGCTCGGGGTGGCCGCACTGGACCAGCCAGTTGGCCAGGATCCGGTGTCCGTGCTCGGTGAGCACCGACTCGGGATGGAACTGCACACCCTCGATCGGCAGGTCCCGGTGCCGTAGTGCCATCACCACCCCCGAGTCGGTCCGGCCGGTGACCTCGAGCTCGGGCGGCACCGTAGCCGGGTCGATCGCAAGTGAGTGGTAGCGGGTCGCGGTGAACGGGCTCGGGAGGTCGGCGAGCACTCCCACCGCGTCGTGGTGGACCTGGCTCGTCTTGCCGTGCAGCAACTCGGGGGCTCGGGTGACCTGGGCGCCGTAGGCGACGCCGATCGCCTGATGGCCGAGGCAGACCCCGAGGATCGGCAGCGCACCGGCGCAGTTTTGGATCAGCTCGATGCAGACCCCGGCCCGCTCGGGGATTCCCGGGCCCGGGCTGAGCAGCACACCGTTGTAGTCGGCGGGCAGTGCCTCGACCGAAACCTCGTCGTTGCGCAGCACGTCGCAGTCGGCGCCGAGCTGACCGAGGTACTGCACCAGGTTGAATACGAAGCTGTCGTAGTTGTCGACGACCAGGATCCGAGTCATAGCGGTGGCATCCCTTCGTCGACGGTGACCCGGTTGAACGGCAGCCGTGGGTCCAGCCACGGGAAGAAATAGACGAACAGCACGTAGATCAGCGCCGCGACGATCAGCACCGCACATCCGAACTTGACCATGGTGTTGCCCGGAAGGTGCCGCCAGATCCAGCCGTACACAGACCCGCCTCCCTAACCGCTGAGCACCGACGGCCGGCCGGCTGACTTCGGCTCGACCGATTCCAAGTGGCCCCAATAGATCAGCCGGTGGGTGGATCCCCACCGAGGATCACACGTGGTGAGCGTAATGAGCCGTTCGGTCGGCTTGGCTCCCGGCTGGTTCGGCACCGGCAGCACGACGCCCACCGCACTCGGCATGACCAGCTGGCCGTCGTTGTCGATCCGGTAGACATACCAGTTCTTCGCCGCCTCCACCACGACGACGTCCCCGGCGCTGAGCCGGTTCAAGTCCCGGAACGGCTCGCCGTGGGTGGCCCGGTGCCCGGCGACCGCGAAGTTTCCAATCCGGCCCGGCATCGCCGAGCGCGGGTAGTGGCCGACGCCCCGAGCAAGGTCGTCCGGGTCGACCCCTTGCACGATCGGCTTGTGCCAGCCGGTTCCGAGCCGCGGAATGTGCAGGAACGCGAAACCCCCGCCGTCCTGAACTCCGGCGAAATCGTCCGTGGCCGGACCGGTGTCCGGCTGTCCGGCCCACTGCCGCTGGATCTGATCGGTGACCTTGGCCGCGGCCCGGTTGGCCTGCACATTCGTATACACCAGCTGATAGGCGGCAAAGAGCAGCACGAGCACGCCGAGTGTGATCAATACCTCGCCGGTCCCGCGAACCAGGGTGCGCGCCGGGCTCGACGGCTGCGTGGCTGCCCGGGCTCGGGCCCGGATCCGGGTCGCGGCATCCGTGTGCATCAGCCCACCGTCCGCGCATGGTCCAGCTCGATCGGCCCGACGTAGCCGGACAGTTCGAGGTTGCTCTGCCGCCGGACCGCGTAGCCAAGACCGTATGCGGTCACGTACTGCCGGTACACCCGGATTCCGTCGGATGCCGCCAGTGCCCTGGTGAGGTCGCCCGGATCACCGACCGCCGCGATCCGGTAGGGCGGGGCGTAGACCCGGCCGTGCAGGATCAGCGTGTTCCCCACGCAACGGACCGCACTGGTCGAGATCACCCGCTGATCCATGATCCCCATGGCGGTTGCCCCGCCGGCCCAGAGCGCGTTGACCACCGACTCCAGGTCCTGCTGGTGTACCACCAGGTCGTCGGGGGTGGGTTCGGGCCAGCCCGGGTGCTCCCGATCGATCTCGCCGGCCGGAGCGTCGTCGAGCGTGACCGATACTCCAGGTCCCCCGGCCGGGGCCAGCCCGACGCTATCGCGGAGCCGGTTGGTGGCAGCTCGGAGCGCGGCAACCGTGCCGCCGCCGGGCTGCGCCGCGGTCAGCGCTGCCACCTCGGCGCGCAGCTCGGACAGCTCCCGCTGCGCGACCGCGTTGTCCCGCTCGGTCTCGGTGATCAGGTCGGCCAGCCGGACCGACCGGCCGGGCCGCAGGTCGGTACCGTCGGCGACCCTCCCGCTGATCACGAACAGCAACCCGGCCACCATCGCCGCGAGGGCGGCCGCCACTGGCCACCCGGTGATGTCTCGGCGCCGTGCGCTGGCCGGCGTCGAGACATCGCCGGCCGGGGACGCGCCATCGTTACCATCCCGGCGCGGCTCATCGAGCACTCCGGGCCCTCCATCTCGCGTCGCACCGAGGTCGTGCGACTACGCTAACCGACGTAAGTCAGCAGCGGGATCCAGCCCGTAGTCCAATGGAGCGTCCAGTGCCGAAGTCGCCCATCCGTCGCAAGACCGCGTACACCCCGCAACAGTCCAAGTCGACCGCGGATCTGCCGAGCCCGCGCTGGTTGGCCCCGACCATGATCGGCTTCATGCTGGTCGGCCTGGCCTGGATCGTGACGTACTACGTCAGTGGCGGTTCGCTACCGATCGAGTCCCTCAACGACTGGAACCTTGCAATCGGGTTCGGCATCATCGGAATCGGGTTCATCCTTTCGACTCGATGGCGGTAACCGGACCCTGGTCGCGCCGCCGCTACTCCGAGATCCCCGCTTCTGGTCCATCCACAGAGTCATCCACAGCTCGTGGACGCAGAGTGTGAGGTAGCTCACATACGGTTACAGATCGACCCGCGGGCAAGGCCACACCTCCGTCGTCAGGTCAGCGCGGCGGTCCGCCACGCCACCAGAGCAACGATCGCCACCGCCAGCCCCGCCGCCGAGGCTAGGTGGATTGTGGTCCGCTGGTTCGCTGGGGCGTAGGCGTATGCCGCACCCAGTGTCAGGCCCGCGGCCAGCCCGCCGAGATGCGCCCGCCAGTCGATGTTGCTGACGGTGAACCCGATCACCAGATTCAGCACCAGGAACGCAGCCACCACGCTGACGTCGTAGCGGAGCTTCCGGCCGATCACCAGGGCCGCGCCGACCAGCCCGAACACGGCGCCGGACGCGCCTAGCGAGGGCTGGTTGGGCTGGCTGAATGCGTACGAGACGGCCGAGCCGGACAAGCCAGACAGAAGGTAGAGCGTGAGATACCGGGACCTGCCTAGCTGCCGCTCGAGCTGCGAACCGAAGATCCACAAAGCGAACATGTTCAGGCCTAGGTGGAGCAGCCCGATGTGCAGGAAGGTAGCAGTGAGCAACCGGTACCACTCGCCGTTGGCCACTCCGACCAGGCCACCGGCACGGGCCGAGAAGCCGCTACCGATCAGCACCAGGCGTTCCTGCAGCTGCGGCCCGCCGAGCAGGGCGAGCACATACATGCCGATGTTGATCGCGATCAGAATCCTGGTGACGATCTCGGAATTGGCCTGAACCTTGCCGCCGAGCCTGGTCCGCGGTGCCCGGAGGTCCTTGCTGCCCTCGCGGACGCAGTTCGGGCACTGGAAACCGACCGCGGCACTGATCATGCAGTCCGGACAGATCGACCGCTGGCAGCGCGTGCAGCGAATGTGCGTTTCCCGGCCGGGATGCCGGTAGCAGGTCGGCGGCCCAGCCGGAGCCTCCGACTCGGCCGGCACATTGGCGGGCTGGTCCGGTGGCCCGTCGTCGGCGGAATCTGCCATCGAAGCTCGGGGCTCCAACTAGGCCTCCCGGCGCTCCACTTCGATGCTGCGGATCACCACGTCGTCGGTCGGCCGGTCCATAGCGCCGGTGCGCACGTTCGCGATCCGGTCCACCACTTCCCGGCTCTTGGTCTCCTTGACCTCACCGAAGATGGAGTGCTTGAAGTTCAGCCACGTCGTCGGGGCGACCGTGACGAAGAACTGGCAGCCGTTGGTGTTCGGACCGGCGTTGGCCATCGCGACCAAGTATGGGCGGTCGAACCTCAGCTCTGGATGCGGCTCGTCGGCGAAGGTGTAGCCGGGACCGCCGGTCCCGGTGCCCAGCGGGTCACCACCCTGGATCATGAAGCCCTTGATGACCCGGTGAAAAACGGTCCCGTCGTAGAGCCGGTCGTTGGTTTGCTTGCCGGTCCGGGGGTCGGTCCACGGCCGATTGCCCTCTGCCAGCTCGACAAAGTTTCGCACCGTCTTCGGCGTCTGGTCCGGGAAGAGTGTGACCTCGATATCACCGAGATCGGTCCTGATGGTTGCGATGAGCTCTTCAGCCACGACGTCAGCCTCTTCCGGGAACCAGGTTCGTTCGGTGTTCGCGCGCCTATCCCGATCTTCCAAATCGTGCGCGATGCGAACGCGCACGTACTTGGCATCCTTGCATGCCCCGGACGGATGCGACCACGCGAGACGGCCGGTCCCGACGATCCTGAACTGAATCACTTGAGGGAGCCGGGTCCCACCCAGCCGGCGTTCGGGGTGGCCATCCTATCGCCGCCGGCCGGGTGAATCGGGATCATTCCACTCGCCTTCGGTCGGCAGCCGCCTGACTGCGCGCCGAGCGGCAGGCGAGCCGTAAGGAACAGCCGGAATGGCGCAAGATCGCAGACAGGGAGGTTTGGCGGGTTCAGCGCCGGTAAGGAGAGATCTCGTCGACGCCGGGCCCGATCGCCCAGCGGACCCGGCAGTCGAGAAGGCGGGTTCAACCGGCCGAAGGCGGGTGGATGCGATGACTCCGAAGCTGGCGGAGAACTGGCAGACCGCGGTAGCAAAGACAGCTGCCGCGGGCGCCGAGGCCAAGCAGCGTGGCAGAGCCGCCTACCAGGCGCTCAAGGGCGACCTGCGCGCACCCGAACCGGTCGGTCACGCCAAGCGCAACATCGCTCTGATCGTGGGGGCGATCGGCGGCGCCGTCGCATACCTGACCGCCCGGCGCCGACGCCGTTCCGAATGGGTGACGGCAGACATCACCCCGGAGTCCCTGCTCGAGCCGAGCTCGTCGGCGCCCGGACGCCGAGCCGGGTGGCCGGCCTCGGCCCGGGCTGGTGACCGGGCAGCGGCATCGGTAGACGAGATGATCGCGGACGCCGCCGACGCCGCGGCCGGCCCGCCTGCGGTCTCGCCGCAGCGACGATAAGCCCCCGGGATCGGCCGAGCGGCGTTGGAAGCGTTGGCGGCCGGGCGACCGGCGCCGCTCAGACCGAGATGACGACCTTCCCCGGAGCGTGACCGGCCTCCTGGTACCGGACGGCCGCCGGGATGTCCGCGAAGGGGTAGATCCGATCGATGACCGGAGTCACCTGTCCGGTCTCGATCAACTCGGTGAGTGCCGCCAGTAGCGGCGCCTTGTCTGCTCGCCCGACCGAGTCGGCCACGACCATGCGCTGGGACACGAACGGACCGGTCGCCAGCGCCGCGAGCATCCGGTCAGCCGGCCGCAGCCATCGGCCGGCGGGCCCGCCGACGACCACGAACGTGCCGGTGGGCGTCAGCACTCGCCGGCTCGCTGACACCGATCGGCTTCCGGCGATGTCGATCAGCAGGTCATAGCGCTGTTCCTGGCGGCTGAAGTCCTCGGCGCGGTAGTCGATGATCTCATCGGCGCCGATCGACCGGACGAGATCCACGTTTCCAGGGCTGCACACGCCGGTGACCTTGGCGCCGAGCGCGCCGGCGATCTGCACCGCGAACGTACCGACCCCGCCGGATGCTCCGTTGATCAGAACTCGCTGACCGGGCTCGAGCCGGCCGGCGTCGCGCAGTGCCAGCAGGGCCGTGACGGCCGCCATCGGCACGGCCGCCGCCTGCTCGTACGACAGGTTCGCCGGTTTCGGCGCAAGCAGAGTTTCTTGGACGGCGGCGTACTCGGCGAAGCCGCCCTGCTCCACCAGCGCGAACACGTCATCGCCGGGACGAAACCGGGTCACTCCCGCTCCGACCGCCTCGACCTGGCCGGCGATGTCACAGCCCAGGACGGTGAGCTTGGGCCTACCAAATCCCAGGCCGCCGGGCATCAGGCGCGCGACGTAGGGCTGGCCGCGCAGGTGGTGCCAGTCGTACGGGTTGACGGAGGTCGCGCGGACTCGGACCAGCACTTCGCCCTGGGCAGGCTGCGGCCGCTCGGCATCCGTGAGCGTCAAGACGTCGGGTGAGCCGTACGAGTGCCGAACGAACGCCTTCATTGCCGCCCTTCCTCACGCTGTTTCTACACCGTCTGACTTACAGCGTAAGGTAGTCGTACGGCGTAAGGCTGTCAACCAGGAGTGGGTCGTGCCGCGGTCCTGGACACCCAGACTTACCTTGTACGATTCAGAGCAGACGAAAGGTCGGTGCAGTGGCTGTCCGAGCCGAACCACGATCCGCGCCCCGGATCTCGCTGAGCCGAGAACGGGTACTGCGGGCTGCGGTCGACGTGGCGGATCGGGGCGGTATCGAGTCGCTTACGATGCGACGGCTCGCCGAGGAACTCGGGGCCGAGGCGATGTCGCTCTACTACCACGTGGCCAATAAGGACGCCGTGCTGGACGGCGTCGTCGAGGTCATAGCCGAGGAGATCAACGACGTCGCCGATCAGATCGAGGTGTCCGCTGCGGGAGCCGGCTGGAAGGCGGCTGCGCGGCAGCGGATACTGGCCGCTCGCCAGGTGTTCCTGCGCCATCCATGGGCACCACGGGTCTTCGAGAGCCGCACCGGCATGAGTCTGGCCGTGATCCGCTACCACGAGGGTCTGGTCGGGCTCATGCGAGCGGGCGGCTTCTCCTACGACCTGATCCACCACGCAATGCACGCGTTGGGCAGCCGCGCGCTTGGCTTCACCCAGGAACTATTCGATCCGGGTGACGGCGGCGGTGGCGATGACTCCGCAGCCGCAATGGAGAGCATGGGCGATCAGTTCCCGCATCTCACCGGCATGCTGAAGGAGATCGCCCACGACGATCCCGACTCGACGCTGGGCTGGTGCGACGACCAGACCGAGTTCGAGTTCGCGCTCGACCTGATCCTCGATGGTCTCGACCGGATGCGCGAGAAGGCCTAGCCGGCTTCGGCCATTCGTACCTGTTGGCAAGCCCTCCATTGCGGGTCCTTGGTCCCTACCCGGGCAGGTGACGAGCGAGGCATGGTGCGGGTGGAGGTGCCCGGACTGTGCTGGAGTTCGTCGAGGCGACCAAGAGATACGGGTCCCTGAGCGCGCTCGATGCATGCGCCTTCGCCGCCCAGCCGGGCCGGCTGACCGGTTTCCTCGGCCCGAACGGCGCCGGCAAGACGACGGCCATGCGTGCCGTGTTCGGACTGGTGGAGCTGGACGCCGGGACCGTGCGATGGCGGGGTCGGGTCGTCACCCTCGCCGACCGCCTGAGGTTCGGCTACATGCCGGAGGAGCGTGGCCTTTACCCCCGGATGGGGGTGCGTGACCAGCTCGTCTATCTGGGTGAGCTGGGTGGCCGGTCGGCGATGGACGTGCGTCGCAGCGTGGACAACTGGCTCGAGCGACTAGACCTCGCCGATCGGGCCAAGGGCCGACTCGATGTGCTCTCGCACGGCAACCAGCAGCGGGTCCAACTGATAGCCGCGTTGGTCAACGAACCCGAGCTACTCGTGCTCGACGAACCTTTCTCCGGCCTTGACCCGGTGGCGATGGGGGCCATGGCCGCGCTGCTCAAGGAGCTGGCGGCCGGCGGCGCGACGGTCCTGTTCTCCAGCCACCAACTCGACCTGGTCGAGGACCTGTGCGAAGACGTCGTCATCGTTGATCACGGTCATGTCGTGCTGGCCGGCGGACTTGACGAGCTGCGGGCGGCGGTGCCGCAGCGGTTCGTCGACATCCGCTTCCGCGGGCCGGCCCTGGATTGGTCCCGGCTCGAGGCAGTTCGGGTAATCCACGCCGGCGCGGACCGAGCCCGGCTGCAGGTGGAGTCCGTCGCCAATGTCGCGGCGATGCTGGCGGCTCGTGGTGACGGCACCGAGGTCGTCTCGCTCGCCTATCGGCCCCCGACTCTGTCTGAGCTGTTCCGCCGGGCGGTGGGGGCGTGAGCGGTAGGCGGCAGGTCTGGCTGGTCGCGCGACGGGAGTTGCGCGAGCGGAGCCGGTCGCGTGCCCTCCGGGTGTCGATCCTGGTGATGGTCCTGGCGGTCGCTGCCTTGATCGTCCTGCCGGCGGTGCTGCTCAGCAATGAGCGCAACCGGGACATCGGTATCACCGGAGACACGCCAAGCGATCTTGTCCTGACCATCCAGGCGCACGCTGACGCGGTAGGGACCACGGCGCATATCCACCGCTATGACGGCCTCGCGACCGGTGAACGAGCCGTTCGCCGGGGTGACGTCGACGTGCTCGTGGTGGACGGCAGGCGACTGGAGTGGCCCACGGAAGCCGACCAGAAGCTCAAGGCCGTCATCACCGGCGCCATTCAGCTGGTCGCGGTACGGGAGCGGGCCGCGGCCGCCGGCATCGAGCCTGACGAGCTGCTCGCCCTGGTGGCGCCGGTACCCGTTACCAACGTCGAGCTCAGCGACGTAGCCGGTCGCAGCGCTGGTGACGAAACCGCAACCACGATCATGATCGGGCTCCTGCTTCTGACCATCTCGGTTTATGGCGGCCTGGTGCTAAGCGGGGTAGTCGAGGAGAAGGCCAACCGTGTTGTCGAAGTGCTACTCGCCCGGGTGCCGGCGCGGACCCTGCTGGCCGGCAAGGTGCTCGGCATCGGGCTGCTCGGCCTGGCCCAGGTGGCCGCGACGGCCTTGGCTGCGATGATCGCGATCGCCACTGTGGATTCCTTCAACATTCCCGCCATCAGCGGCGGGGTGCTGGCCTGGGTCGTGGTGTGGTTCGTGCTCGGGTACGCCCTGTACGCCACGCTCTACGGCGCGCTCGGATCCCTCGCCTCCCGGCCCGAGGACGCTCAGAGCACCGCCGGGCCGGCAATGATGGTGATGATCGCCAGCTACTTCGCCGCGTTCACCATGGTCGCGCAGGCCGACAGCGTCGCCGCCCGAGCGATCTCGTACTTCCCAACCACCTCGCCATTGGCCATGCCCGGCCGAATCGCCATGGGTGCCGCGGCCTGGTGGGAGCCGTTCCTCGCGATCGCGATCATCGTGGTCACCATCGTGGGTCTGGTCCGCCTCGGCGGCCGGCTGTACGCCACGGCGATCCTTCACGGCGGACCCACGCTCGGTCTGCGGGACGCGTGGCGCGCGACCAACAAAGCTAACGCTCGCGCATCCCGTCCCGCGGCAACTCTCGGGCCGGCACCGCTACGGCAAGCGTTGAGCGCGGTACGCGAAGGGAGGCAAACAATGCGAGGCGCAGGTCAATCCGGTCAACCCAGGGCCGTTGTGGTGCTCACGCTCATCGGGCTCGCTGTTGGAGTTGCCGTCGCACTGCTTACCAGCGACGTCATCATCGGGGTCATCGCGGGAGCGGTATTCATCGCCTTACCGTCCAGGGCGTCAAACTCTGGACCGGCGGCAGTTCGCGTCGACCCCGACGGCCGTAGCTGAATTGCTGCACCCGACCTGACAGAGCACACTTCGTCTGTGAGTTCATCTCCGGCTGTTCGGCCACTCGACGCCGGCTGGATGGCCCTTCGGGGTGGTGACTGGGCCGGGGCCCGGACACTGTTCGAGGTGGCGCTGGCCCAGGAGGAAACGCCAACTGGCTTGGAGGGACTGGGCTGGTGTGGCTACTTCCTGGACGACGCGGAGTTGACCTTTTCAGCGCGTCAGCGCGCCTACCGGCGCTATGTCGAGCTCGGTGAGCTGGGGTCCGCCGCCCGGGTGGCGGCGTGGCTGGCCGCGGACCACGTCGAGTTCCGCAATGAGCCCGCGGTGTCCAGCGGATGGCTGCAGCGGGCCCGCCGACTACTGGCCCAGGTTGAGCCATGTCCCGATCATGGCTGGGTGGCCGTCCACGCGGCGTCGTTCATCGTCGGGGACGACCCGGACAAGGCCAGAGAGTTGGCCGCGGAGGCGCTGGACCTGGGTCGCAGGTACGGCGTCACGGAGTTGGAGGTGCTCGGCCTTGCCACTCAAGGGGCCGCGCTGGTCTACGAGGGCGACTATGCCGCCGGAATGAGGCTGCTTGATGAGGCCATTACCGTGGGGCTTGCGGAGCCGGCCGACCTGCTCGTCTGCATCGCCTGGGCCGGCTGCTACTTGATCGCGGCCTGCGAGCTGGTCCGGGACTACGACCGAGCCGGCCAATGGTGCAACACCATCGCCGACTTCTGCGAGCGTCACGGCATCGGCCTGCTTCTCGGGGTCTGCCGAGCCAAGTACGCCGGCGTGTTGGCCTGGCAGGGACGCCTGTCTGAGGCCGAGGAGCAGGTGACTACTGCGTGTGATGCACTGCGCTCGTCGCGACCAAATCTCGCACCTCATGCTTTGGTTCGACTCGGTGACATCCGGCGCATGCAAGGGCGGCTCGACGAGGCGCGCGAGCTCTACCACGAATGCGGAGGTTGGGCGGACGCCCTGCTGGGCAGCGCCCGAGTCGCTCTGGACCTTGGACTCGCCGAAGACGCGGTCGACCTGGCCGAGCGCTACCTGCGGCGGATGAGCGATCCAGGTCGGGTCGACCGGGCCGGCGGACTGGAAGTACTGATCAAGGGCCTGGCACAGCTGGGGAAGGTCCAGGACGCACAGCGCCCGGTCGAGGAGCTTTGCGCGATCGCCGAGCGAGCCGGCACCCGCTCTTTGCGAGCGTCCGCCCTCGCTGCGGAAGCGAGCCTCGCCGCGGCCGGCGGCGACTACGAACGGGCGCGCCGGCTCTGGGAGGATGCCGTCGACAAGGCGGCAGACTCTCCCTTCCTGGCCGCCGGCATCCGGCTGGACCTCGCCGCGTGCCTGGCGGAGCTGGGCCGACGCGACGCCGCCGTGCGCGAGGTCGAAACGGCCCGGAGAACCTTCGAGCAGCTGGGGGCCGGGTGGGGCACAGAACGGGCGGCCGTCCTACTCCGGCGACTCCAACCCGGCACGCCTGGCCACGGCGGTGGGCCGCTGGCGGTGCTGACGCCACGCGAGCTGGACGTACTGGCGTTGCTGACCAAGGGTCTCACCAACGCCAATATCGCGACTCGCCTGACATTGAGCGAGCACACGGTGCACCGCCACGTGACCAGCATCCTGCGTAAGTTGGGGCAGCCGTCGCGCGCCGCCGCCGCGGCTCTGGCCAGCCGCCACGGTCTGTCCTAAGCCGCCGCGCTGGCCAGATCTGGCTATGCCGGAGGCACTGCCACGATTGGCCGGTCCTGGCGAAGCGCTGCCCTGCCCACCCCGCCTAACGTCGAGCGATGGTGGCCGACAGTCGCTTTCTCGTCGACGGACTCGGCCACCTCATTCGTGCCATTGGTGTGATAGCCGACGCCCAAAGGAGTAGCGGCATGACGAGCGTAAGTGACGAGGCCAGCGACATCGCGACGACGTCCGGCGCCACACCCGACGCGACCGAGGTGCTGGTGGAGCGCCTATTCCAGGCGACCATCGACTTCCTCGAGATCGCGTCGATCCATATGGGTCGCAAGCTCGGCTACTACGCGGAACTGGCCGGCGGCGAACCGGCGACCGCTACCGAGCTGGCGCGCCGAACCGGAACCGCGGCCCGCTACACACAGGAATGGCTGGAGCAGCAAGCCACTGCCGGCTTCCTCGCGACCGACAGCCCCGAGGCTGAGGCGGCCCAGCGCACCTACTATCTGCCGGCGGCTCACCGACCGGTCTTGGTCGATTCCGACGACCCCAATCTGGTCGCACCCCTGGCCACCCTCGCGGTCGGCGTACTGCGGCCACTGGACGCGCTCATCGAGGCGTACCGGCGCGGCTGCGGTGTTCCCTTCGAGGCGTACGGCCAGGATCTGGTCGAGGGGATCGGGACGATCAACAAGCCGCAGTTCGTCAACGAGATGGCCGGCTGGCTGACCCAAGTCCCGGAAGTGGATGCCCGGCTGCGAGCCCAACCGCCGGCCCGGGTCGCCGACGTCGCGTGCGGAACCGCGTGGTCATCGATCGCCATCGCGCGCGCATACCCCACCATCACCGTGGATGCTCTCGA
>Ga0066905_100000033_pt1 | contig 21620 bp, 29 predicted proteins | sample PanSoiMetaPlot36_FD_67483 | JGI IMG/M metagenome (GOLD analysis project Ga0066905, IMG submission 67483) | Tropical forest soil microbial communities from Panama analyzed to predict greenhouse gas emissions - Panama Soil Plot 36 (version 2) | ecosystem: Environmental > Terrestrial > Soil >... | reverse complement strand
CCGGCAATTGCACCGGATAGATCCGGCCGCCGGATAGACTATTGACGACCGGATCGGCCAGGAGCAAAGCCCTAATCGCTTTCCGGATATCCTTCATTGATTGACCAACCGGCGAGTCGTAATCACGCGCAGTGCTTCATGTCGTCCGATTTCTAACACCGCAATGATATCATAGATCGAGCGTTCTGAGGGCGCAGGCGAATCTTCGGCTGGTTCAATTATCCGATCAGTCGGTTGCAAATCCGCGATATCCTCCGACCATCGGAGCCGAAATTCGACTTGCTCCAATGCCTCAAACTGTTGCCCGCCATAGCGTTCCGTTCCCGATACTGGCCTTTTGTTTGCCCATCGTTGTGCGGCAAGCGTGGACCATGTGATCTGCGGTTCGCCCGAATCCGATGCCGAACTCGATTTGCGTTGCAGCGCTACTAAGTGATCGAGCGTCCCGGCCCTCATTGGATCGACCTTTCCGGACTTGGCCGAAGCACGAGCAGTGCCTTGCGGAGATTGGCCATTATCTCATCCATGTCCCAAGGCGAATCATCTGTGGGCGGCAAGTCGTAGGCCAGGCATGACAGCGCCATGGATTTGACGATTACGGCATCCCGCAAAGTTTCCTCGCCGGTAATTTCGTCCGCGTGATATTTCAATATGTCTCTGATGAACCGCTGCGCCGCCTTGTTTGCATCGATCATCGGATAAGTCTCCAAAGCGTGCCATCGATTAACTCGGTTTCGTTGAATTGGGAATAGGCCAGAGAGCGCAGCCATGCTTCCCGTTCTGGATAGACCGGGCACTCGATCGCATCGAAGTCGGTCGAGCCAACCAGGGCCGCGGCCGAGCTCCCGTCCACGAATACCGGCCAGCCCATCACCGCAGCCTCGACCGCGGCGATCGAGCCATGTGTGATCAACGCATGCGCGCCCTCGAGCTCGACATCGAGCGGCATTTTGCTTTCCTTGTCGCGGACCACGATCGGCCGATTCGTCACCTGGCGCAAATGATCCGCCAGGCGAAACGACCAGTCGGTAGGTAATCCCCGCAATTCCCAATAGTCCGGCAAGGTATGGGCAATGACCAGCTTGTCGCCGCCCGACCGCCACGGCTTGACGCATTGCTCGAGCCGTAGCGCTTTCCAGCGATCGGCCGGCACGTCATGAATTACCCGCATCTGGAAAGAATTCAATTGCCACCGGTAATAACCGCCGGGAATGCCAAGTTGCCGTCCGGTCGGAAGCCAAGTTGCGAAAACTCTCCTGAGATAGCCGCGGTCCCAGTAAATCCATGGCGTGCCTTCGGCTTGCCAGCGGCCAATCGCGTCGGCGAATGGCGGGGAGCAGCCGACGATCGGAATCTTGTTGCCGGCGGCACGAATGAGGGTGGCATAGTCGTGGCGAATAACAGTCCCACCAAGCCCCTGCATATGGCCGGCGATACGTTCGAACAATGCAAGTTTGAATTTCTTCAGATTAGGTGGGATGAAAAAGGCGCAATCTGCTGGATTGATCATGGTTGCTTATAATTTACAATGAGTTCACCATTTACATGCGTGACTTCGATGATTGCGTCAGCGACCATTCGTGAAAATTCGTAATCGCGTTTGCCTTTTTCATAACCCGCCAGGAATGCTCTGATCAATTCGGCTTTCAATTGTTGTTCTGTCATCTCCAGTACTCCTTTACCCAAGATAGATGGGTAAACTGCGATGGGTCGCGCGCGCCGGGAAAGCAAACCATGCGTGCATCGCCCGGCAAGGCATCGCCTTTCGGCCAGCCCGGCTTCTTGAAGGCATAGACGCCCGAAGCTGATCCCGCCTTCCATCCGGCGGCATTGGGCAAACGCGCGGCAATCCAACCCTGATCATCGGGGAATTCATATTTTGGAATCTTGGCCGCTTCCTCCAAACTGAAATCCTGCCACAGATCCCAATGCGCCCCAGCGCGGAACATGATCAAGCTGCCGTTGTATGGGCAAGGATTGGCGGCATTGGCACCGGTCAATATGCAGAAGGATTCCGGCCGATCGAACAGCGGATCGAGCTCGCCGGTAATGATCACATCCAAATCCACGCACACAACCCGAACGCCGGCTGCGATTCCCCAATAGCGTTGAAAACTTGGATTGAACATCCGCAAGCGTACAAAACATCCGGCAAAGAGCGCTTCATCCCCTGGCCATGGTTCAAACAAGACAAAGCGATGTGGTTGCTTCAAGCCGCGCTGCAAACCGCGTTTGAGCCGGGCGATGTATTGCCCATTATATTTCTTTCCCCAAATCCAAGTTGCGACGGTCAAGTCGATCGCCATGTGATGATCCCGATGCCGTTGTGGCCATTGTCATGCTTGATTTCGCGGAATGTCGCTTCGTCGCGAAAAGTCGCCTTCAACTCGGCCCACACTTGCGGAACTTCAATCGGTGCATAACCGGGATGCGGGACCCAGCCGACATCATGAAAACAACAAAACTTAGCGAGGCGTCCGTAATGAGCAAAATCCTTCCGGATATATGGCTCAAGATGATTGCCGTCTATAAATACAAGATCGAATGGCGCTAATGATTGGACTGCTTTTATTATGTGCTCGGCCGTCGAATCACCGATGAATAATTGCGCATCGAATCCATGTCGTTTTTTTAGTTCTTTGACGCATTGTACCAATGCCATCTCCCCACGGAGATCAACGCCAACAATCCGGCCGCTGCCCATCGCCTGTGCGACTGCCCATAGACTTCCACCGTATTTGCAACCTATTTCGAGATAGGATGTGATCTTTGCTTCCTGAATGAAAACTTGAAATTCACGCAATTCTTTCGGATGTTGTTTCGTTTCTCTGATGTAGCTCGGTGTTGGCCAAGTCAAAGACATGATCGACCTCGATCCTTTCGAGAGCTCGCCGACAATGATCGCAACGGTTAAGACTACCACACGCTTCGGCGTCGCCTGTGAGATTGATGTGCATATCGTAACCGGTGATGGCCGGCGGAATGAAACCACCGAAGATCACGATGGCCCGCGTACCGACAGCGGCCGCGGCGTGATGCAATCCTCCCTCCGGAGTGATCACGAGATCAACCCCGGCAAGAATGCCCGCGGCCTGGCGGAAGGAATCAACCGACACCGTTTCCACGTCGAGCAATCGCACTTCGCCATAGCTTGTCTGAAAGACACGCCAGCCGTCGCGTTTGAGCCGATCGGCAAGTGCCTGATACCGGTTGGCGCCCCAATCCTTATTGACGGCAACGCTCTTGTGCCAAGGCACGTTCGGCTCGATTAAACAAGCGCCAGGCCGACGATCGGCGCGCTCGAGCTCGGTGAAATAAAATTCGCCCGGCTTGGCCTTGAATTCATAATTCCAGATCCAGCGCCGTCCCGCGGCATCGAGCCGGTTATAGCCGCGGTGGCCTTTGTAATATGGCAGCCATTCGACATTAGGCTCATCGGCCCGCGTTGCAATGTTCGGGTTGTGTTTGAAGGCTTCCTTGCACCATGGTCCCCAAATGAGTTTGCGACCGTCGCCAAATGCAATGCGCTTGCCCCGCGCTGCGGCGCCTCGAGCAAAGCCGGTCGCCATGATCTCGTCGCCGATACCGATTATCGCCTCCCGATGCGTTTTTTGACTCACCCAACCTTTCGCACAATTAATTGTTGTCCGATATCTTTCACGATAGCAATTTGAATTTCCATCATCGAAACGAAAGCATCAATTGCCACTGCTGGCCGATCGATCAAATCTGGTCGATAATCTTGATAATCATCCCAAATCATAATTCCGCCGCGGCGCAATAATCGCCATGCCAAACAGCTGTCTATCATCGTTTGCAAGCGTGAATGATCACCGTCGAGATAAATCAGATCAAATTCGCCAGGCATGTTGATTAGGGCATGTGTTGAAGTTTCGGCTTTGTGTTTGATAATGGGTAAACCGCGGACATTTTCATCAAAGTGGAGCTCCACTTCCGCGGCAGTTTTGCAGCCATGGGCAACATGCTGCCAATTATCTATGCAGAACACTTCGGCCGCAAAGAAGTGATGCCAAAATAGGGCCGACTGTCCTTCATAAGATCCAATTTCGAGTACGCGATGAATCTGATCACGGTAGGGTGCAAGCAACGTTTCCCATGATTCGCGCCGACTGTCTGCCATTGTGTGAGTGATCCTAGCGCGGCGCCAATATTCAGGCCGTGCGGCATTTATTTCTTCTTTGTACGTCATGCGGCCCGACGCTGCTGCCACTCATTGAAATGGCGCCAAATGCTCTCGAAACTATCATCTTCCCAATACATGAATTGATTTTTACCGCACCAATGAAATCGCCCATTGTGCGGCACTTCGCACTTGTAAAGATAATGCGCGTTAAGATGATATTTCCACGCCATGCACGGATAGGCGGACATCTGACACACGCTCATCGGCCCGTTGTCCACGCCGAAATTCATTTCGGCGCCCGCGTAAAGTGCAAAGCGCTCATAAATGGAAATTGGCTCAACAATATAATCGCGGATAACATGCGCGCCGATCTTGTCGGCGAATTTTATCCACGCATCGATATTGGAATTACGGATGCGATCGCTAATCACTTGCTCGCGCAGTGTCACCGTGTAGCGAACCGTTTTGGGCGGCAGAACCGATTTCAATTTGGGCAACGGATGCGGATGGCGCCGCGCCCATTTGTGCGCATTTTTAAGCTTGTAGAGGCCAGGAATCCACTCACCGTCTGTGCCATCGCGTGATGGCAAACCGAGAAAATCTGCAGCCGGTCGCACAATGGAACGGTAGCGTTCGTGAACCTGATCCTCCGGCCAAAGACACGGCCGCCAGCCTTTCGTCGTATCATAGACGATCTCGGTCGCGCCCATTGCTGCCATGACAATCAGCCAATGATAAAAATCATGGCTATTGGTAGAATCGGAAAAATCATAACGGGCAATCTTCATCGGTAATACTTTCCGAAGATTTCCGTTTGTGGGACTTCGTATTTTTCGGGCGTATAACCAGCCAGCTTTGCTTCCTCGAGCATTTCATCGAACAGCTCGATAATATCCTGGCGCCAGTGTTTTTGCGGTCGCTTGTTGCTCCAGTGCTTTTGCCCTTTGGCCTCGAGACGCGGGACTGCATATTTTAATTGCGGTTGCGTGGGAATGCTTGTGCAATGCACGATCTTGATGTCGGGATCGCGGATCGAGGCATAGGATTCGCCATCGAGACAATTCCAATTCCCGTTGCTGAATCCCTGAATCTGATCTTCACGGAATGCCTTACGCAAATGTGCATAGAGCGCATATTTAGTTTTGATGCGATCAACCGGCGGCAAGCTATTTGCGGCACGATCGCAGAACCACAACGTTGTGCAAAAAGTGTCCCGGTTCTTTGCCACACAAAACTTGCCGTCTTGCGCCTTCGTGTGCCAGAGCTCGGCGATATCCGCCATCACGATCATGTCGACATCGAGATAAATGGCGCGCCCCTGAAAATGACAGAACGCCGGGATCGCCCACCTAAATCCTGAGAACGGCGTCGCCCACGATTGTGTCAGCCAGCCGCGATTTTTTGCTCTGTCCGAATACCAATAGGATTCCGGATTCTTACTCAATTTCATCCATATCAAATCGATCGGTTCGCTCGCATGTTTACGCAATGAATACTCGAGCACAGCTTGCGATTCTAGATCCTCGTTATTGGCTGGCGTGCCGACAAAGATTCGGATCGTCATGACGCCCATCTCGAGAATTGATTTTGCTCATATTGGGAGTAATTTTCGCGATGATAAAAACTTAGTTCTAATCGCCATTGCACTTCTTCCGAAATGGTTCTTCCGCCTTCCAAAGCTGCAGTTTTAATCATTTCCATTAGAGGCCTCCGAACACGGAATGCCAACACCGGATTGCGCCCCGGTGGACGAATTGATTTTGCTTTAGATTTTTTGGCAGACATGTTGCTGTTCCTACAACGTTCAAGTGCGGGAGGCGTCTCAGCGTAGGGATATAAAGATAAAAAATCACGCTCTTCGATCCATCGATTTTCCTTCCGAGCCGATGCATCAGCCTTTTCAAAACACTGATAACACACCCACCATCCGGGCACATAACCGCCGAGCGTTGCTTGCTTCTTGCGGCAAATATCACATGCGATCGTTTTCATAATTGCCACCGTGCGAGCGCTTCCGGAACTGTCATCTTGGGATATTTTTTGAGCGCCGAAATCGGCGAGCAATTGATCATCTCGATGCCAAGCTTTGCGAGAGGGCCGGCTGCATTTTCCCACGCTCCAAGCCAGCGCTTCACATTAGACGGCGCCGGATTATTCATCATGTACGGATGCCGCCCATGCCAGTGCTCGCCGTGCTCGAGATTGCAATCGATGCCGATCAAGAGGATCCCCGTTGCGCCAAATTGAACCGCCAGATTCATCGCTTGGAATCCGCTGTTGCCGCCAGCGCCGACAGAATTCGGCCGCTCAAATTTGATTTCATCGCCCGATACATTCTCGATCTCGACATGATGCAAGCCGCGGTAATGCTGGCACGCAATACGATCATGCGTTAGCTTCAAGCCGTTGTATTCCTCGAGGCCCTTATGCTCTCGCCACCATGCCAGATCCGCCGAATAGACGATCTCCGCAAAGGGTGCCAGGCGATAACTTTCGTTGATTGCGATGACGTGTATGCGATCGCGTAGCATGTCCACATCGGCCGATTTTGCACTTGGACCGGCGCCAATGATTGCGACACATTCCCCACGCCAATCCTGCCACCATGACACGGTGGTCGGCCCGAGCTCGGCGGCAAGGTTCTTCATGCGAATGGGATCACAACCCGCCATTGTTTCAGCAGATTTTCAGCAGCGAACGGAAGCGTCATCGTTGTCAAGCCAACAATATTTTGCTCGCGATGTTCATGAAAGTTGCCAATCAACAACAGCATCGCTTGTTTGATTGCCCCTGGTACGTTGCCGGCAAGATCCGGTGGCGAATCATTTGTTGCTTCATATCCTGCCACGTAGCGGATGCGAACGGCATTCACCGCCTGGAGCACCGCAGTCGGCCAGCCGGCAGTCGTCGGCACGACCCAGGCCGGTTCGGAAGCGTCGTCGACGTAGTATTGATCGGTCGCCAAGGTTTGCTCGAAGCCATCGGGATCGTCGTATTTGATACTTGTCACGGATTGCAGCGGCGGCAACGGAATTTTGATTTCGTGCACCGGAAAATGATCAATGATGAGCTCCCATGTTTGTGTCACCAGCGCGCGACCGAGCAACCCGAATTCGCCGTCGATATATGACGTGGCAGCTTCGATATAGGTTTGGATAAGCGAATCCGAGATATTGTGATCGACCCGCAAATGTTCCTTCACTTCGGTGAGCGTTAATGGTTCAACGGCCGGTGCTGCTATTCGTCGTAACGCCATGATCGATCCCTCGCGCTTGGCGGACTCTCATTGCTCGGCCTTCTTATATCAGATTGCCCCGGTCGGCGTTGATCCGGCACACCTGGCCGCGCATTTTCGGCTTGTAATGGCGAGCGGAAGCGGCCCTCGGTCGGAAAGCGCGCGACCGGTGCCGGCGTGACAGTCCCAACCCATGTCCCGAACGTTTCGGCCGTGGACGGCAACAGATAGGAAAAGATCGGCCGCGGTTTTGGCCAATCGTCTTGTTTGAACGGTTTGGTAAGAGCAAACGCGATAAGGCCGGGCGGGTAGGGGAAGTGGCGCGACGGCGGGACCGGCGGTCGGATTGGAAGCGGCCATGTGACGTGTGCATTTGGCGGTCGCGTGCTGGCGGCAACGATGATCGCGTTGGCTAATGGGAAATGCTTTGCCGGGATGCCCGGCAACCGCCGCGGCGTCGGCCAATCGCTTTGCCCGACGGGGATTGCTTCGCCCAATAGCGCGAGCGAACGCGGAATCCACGTCCGCAGTGATGGCGGTTGGAACGCGAGTTTCGGTAATGGCCAATCGGTTTGCGCGAATGGCTGTTGCGGTTGTAGCAGCGCGGCCGTTGCGCTGATCCACGTAAGGCCAGCCGTCGGAGCTCGCCGCGGCAATGGCCAATCGGTTTGCGCATTCGGTGGCTTGATCGAATGCAACAACGAAATATCGGCGCGGCGGACTTCCGCGTAGACTCGATAGGGCGGGATTGGCCCCGGCCAATCGTACAGCCGCGGGAATGGCGGGATTGGTGGCGTGAGAACGGTACCGGGGATGCTGTAGCTTGTTGCATAAACCCGATAAGGCGGCGTTGGCGTTGGCCACGCAGTTTGCGAAATCGGTGGCTGAATTGAATGCAGAAGTTTGACGTTCGCACCGACCGCGGGCGAATAGACAATCGGCGGTCGAATTGGTTGCGGCCAATCCGTTTCATTGAACGGTTGCGCACCAGTGATCGCTATTGGGATCGCCGATGACTGCGCATAGACGCGATAAGGCGGTATCGGGAGCGGCCAATCGTCTTGCGCATTCGGTGGCTTGATCGAATGCAGCAAACCGATTGGCGCGCGCCGGAATTCCGCGTAGACGCGATAAGGCTGAACCGGGACCGGCCAATCTGTCTCGAAAAATGGTGTCGGCGTAACGCCGAGCACCGTTGGTCCCATGCCGTAACTTGCGGCATAGACTCGATGGGGCTGGATCGGCACCGGCCAATTGGTCTGCGCAATTGGTGGCGCGATCGAATGCAACAGTTTGATATTTGCCCCGACCGCGGGCGAGTAAACGATTGGCGGTTGTTTCGGTAACGGCCAATCTTCAAGCGCAAATGGCTGGGGGGCAGAGATTAATGCAGTCGGCGACGCATACCATTGCGCATAGACCCGATAAGGTGGCGTTGGAACCGGCCAATCCGTTTCCACAAATGGCGTTGGTTGCACTCCGAGCAAAGTCTCCGGAGTGCCGTAGCTAACTGATCGAACAGTGTACGGACGAGTCGGCTGCGGCCAATCCTCCTGCGAGATCGGCGGTTGGATCGAATGCAGTAAGCTAATGAACGCGCCCTGCGCCGGCGCGTAGACAATCGGCGGTCGAATTGGTTGCGGCCAATCTTCGAGATTGAAAGGCTGCGCTGCAGTCAACGCGACAGGCGGTGCCGCTGATTGCGCGTAGACTCGGTAAGGCTGAACCGGGACCGGCCATTGATCTTGCCGTTCCGGTGGTTGCACCGAATGCAACAGCGGAATGAATGCGCTGATGGCTCGAGCAAATGCAATTGGTGGCCGCTGCGGAACCGGCCAATCCAATTGCACAAATGGATTCGTCGGAACGACAAGGATGCCGCGTTGAATCCAAGTCCGCGCCGACGTTGGCCAAGGCAATTGCGGCGGTAGCGGATAATCGTATTGAGCCGGGATAAATTCTTCGGCCGCCGGTTGAACAAGCAGCGCGAGATTTAATCCGAGTTGTCGCTCCGGCGGCTGATAATATTCGAGCGGTCGCGGCGGTAGCGGATAATCATATTGACCAACCGCCGTCCCGGCTTCGGCTGTGCAGCGCCAGCGGGCGATCCAACGTCCGCCATTGTTGGCGGCAATTGCAGAGAAGGGAGTATTTATTGCCGATGTCCAATCGGCGGTTGTCATACCAAAAACACTTACTGTCTCAGCGCGATCTCCTGCGGGCGTTGCCGTTGACCCAGAAAAGTTTGAACTGGTAGCTGATATGAACCAAGCACCGGCAAGAATTGCATCGCCAGACGCCGGGTTTGTCGTAATAGTATTAGCGTTAAGCGCATCAAGGGCATGCACATCAAGCGGCGTCGTAGTTGATGCCGTTACTGTCCATGCATGAAGAATGCGCGCTGTAGCCGAGCCACCTGTAACAATCCAGCTTATTGAATTGGGATCGGAGCCAAGTGTTACGCTTCCGCCCCATAACGTGACTTGGCCCGATTCAACCGGATGACAATCAAGCAATAAAGTTAAGTTCTGTCCGTTTACACTGACGGTATAACTGCCGCCATTCTGCTGAAACACGGCACAGAAAACGTACGTAGTGGCAGGTCCGCCAAGATTGAAATTGAACGTGACAGTCGTGGACCCGACTTCTGAAACATCGCTATCGCGGAAGGTATAACAACCAGCGGTGGGCGTTGGCACATAAATGCCGCTGGCTGTTGGTGCCCATGTGCGATTAGTCGTCGGCCAATATAAATTGCGATCGCGCCGCCAAGGAAGCGCAACATAAAGCGGTGATCGGTTAATGATCGCCATTTACAACAACATTTGTCCCATCAGTACGTCTTCTTCCTTAAACGCGGCCATGACACTTGCAGCATCACATGCCGAACCGAGCGTTGGCGCCGACGCTGAATTTGCTGCCGTCACAATGCGGTGCTCGACTTCGATTACTTGCTCGGTCGTCGTGCCGCTTGCGGCCGATGCGCCTTCGGTCCATGCCGTCCAACTTCCAGTCACCGTGAGCACTTGCGTCGAATCAAACTCACAACCGATCGCGCGGATGCGCAGTCGCTCGGCGTTCGCTGTGGTTACATCAATCGAGCCGGGATTAGTCGTAGTCGACGTGGTGGCATTGTCGCCATCTTCGCTTACGGCCGCTCCGGCTGTCACACTAAACAAGCGTGACGATAGGGCCGACGCATCCGATGTCGTCGCGTTGTTGAATGTCGCGACCATGTTGACGCCGGACGATAATGCACCGGGCTGACCGAACCATAGCGAAACGGCAGCGCCGGCCTGCGCGGCTAGGTTTGTTGCATTCTGCCGTGAAAGCGTAAGTGCTACGCCACCAATGGTCACGCCAGTAACATCGCTCAAATCGCCGCCGCCCGTCGTGCGGTTATCGACCGTCACCGCGATTGCAACGAAATCTCGAGCTCCGACGGCTTGTGCGGTTGCAACGGTCAGTGATGCTTGATTGTTTCCGGTACTTCCGCCGGCACCGAGATTGCCCAGATCGGAGAATGCCATTTCATACCGTCACGACGATCTTAGTTCCAACGGTCCAAGTGGACTCGTTAAACGTACAACGTTGATTCAATGAATCATCGGGATGACGATCTAATGTTGCGATAGTAGCTGTCGAAAAAGAATTGAGCAGTGCCAAAATATTCTGATGAAATGGGTCCGCTTTGATCTCGACTGGCAATACAAATACTACGGGATTCGTATTTGCTATGGGAATGGGCGCGCAAGCATGCGCTCGAGTTGTTTGACCGCGCACCTGATTAGCCTGTGCTTCGTTCATTACGATAAAGCTTGGCATTATGCCCCCACCGCCGTCATGTAGGTCTGCAAACGAGAAAATAAATTCGACACGTCCGTTGCTGTCAGGCCACCGCCCATATGGAATGCCGATAGTTGATGGCCACCGTGATTGTTAGGACTGCCAATAGCGTTTTGTGCCAGAATGTATATATCAAGCGATGGTATGGCAGAACTACCGGACCCAGAACTTCCACTTGATGACCCATTGCTATAAGCCGCTACTGTAGTTGTTCCGGTACGAGTCCACATTTGATGTCCAGTATTGACGTTATTGGTGTCAATAGTCCCACCATTGGCACTGCCTGAAAAGCTGGGAGTGCCAGTGCTATAAAACCAGTTTGCTTGATTTCCATCATCGCTGCCACCGACCATATCAGCGTTGACAGCATTAACGGTTCGTATCCAAGCTCCAAGATGAGCGGAGGCTAGTACATACGCGACTCCATCTGTGACGGGATTATAGGGTGTTGATATGTAGTTGCTTGTGCTATTGCCGGTATAGCCTCGGTCAACCGTGAATGTCGGTGAGTTGATCGCCGTGGCAAGTTCACGCGCAACCAAATCTGTTAATGCCGAAGGCTGGTTTTCGGCCGCCTCGAGCCAAAATCGATCACACTTAGTCCATACCGCGTCAGCCTTTAAACCGCTGATGAAATTGCTAACAAGTGTCAGGCGTCCGGCACTTACGGTGCCGCCATTGATAACAACTTGATCGGCCCATGCTTCGGCATCGGAATCGGCGCCTGTTGACCGAAAGCCAGCAACGCTCCCGCCTATCACCGCGCCAGGCATATCCGCGCCCCTCGAGCGGCGAGGCGCATTCCCCGCCGCTGTTCATATCAACTACGTGTTATAAGCTTCGTAGATGATATGGGCGCCGATGTTTGCAGGGGTCGAACCGGTGAACGATGACAGCGACGACTCCGATACGCTCGCGGTCACTCCGACTATGCCCCATTCTTCAAATGGTGCCGCTTGCCACCTGACAATTCCACCGAAGCCATTGAACGACAGATTGAGCCGCGCCGACGTTGTAGTCGCCGAGCGCTGGGGGGATGTGCCGGCGAAGTTGAAGGTTAGCGTTCCCGTCGCGCCCGCCTGGCCAAGCGTATGCATCGGACCGTCGCTGTTTGGTGCCGCGAGTGCTGTCAAGGTGGCGCCGAGCGTCGAGTCGCGCGCAAACATCATGATCATCGGCGAGCTCGCCGAACCTTGTCCGCCGATCTCGATTTCTTGCACCAGCAAACCAGACGTTGCGTTGGTGGCACCGATCGCCATGAACGTGTTGTTCGCCAATGCGGTCGTGTCAGCAGTTGCAGTCGGCGACCACACCGGGGCTTGGAAAACACGCTTTCCCATGTGTACCTCCTATGGGGTTAGCATTGGTGGAGTTCCCAGGGGTTGATTGCCCGCAAGAGTGAGTTCCACCGTCTTCTCATACGGGCGATGAATGTAATCCGGTTGACGCATTTCAAAGTCGCACACGTCGCAGATGTAGTGATGATTGCACTTGGGACAGCTTGCACGTTCGGTGCGTTGTGGATGTGGCACAACATGCACTTTGCAATGTGCACAGCACATTGTCTTAGCTTCAAAACGCTTGCCCTCCCGCACTAAAGCCGGATCATAGCCAGACATCCGCGCCATCCATTCCGGAATACCGGGCGAATTGCGATGATCAACCATTAAGTAACCGTGATCGCGGCCGTACCGGGTTTTGATCATGCTGCCTGCTCCTGTATCGCAGCGACACGACGCAAAAGATCGATCCGTTCGGGGCTGATCATCCAAGCCGCGAACAGCGCTTCATCATGTTCGATGAATTCTCGGCCGCGCTTGTAAGTATCGTCCAATGGGGCAAGCCCAAATTCATAATTGCGGTGATCAACGATTGCGCGTTTCACAGCCCGCATCAGTTTTAGTGTCGCCGCTATATCGTCCCATACGCAATCCTCGCACCAATGGCGAAGCGGAATCGGAACGATTGATCCCATTGCCCGAACAAGATCACCGCCCATGATGAATGCGCTGCGGATGCGGTGCGGATATCCTGGCCCTTGTGGAATGGCAAAATACTTGCTTCCCGCGGCCTGCTCGAGATAGGACGCCCAATGCGGTGTTATTGGCCAATTGTCATCCATCAGGAATCCGTACTGATATTCGTATGGATGCCGCTCATAGGTGAGCCGATGCACATCGGAACACCGCGACCCGGCCGGCACGATTTCCAATTGCCATGGACAGAGATTATCTGATTCATCAATTCGAGCTCGATAGTCCGGCAACGTCGGATCGTCTTCGTTCACTTGCACAATAATCCCCTGCGGCCAGCCACCGGGCGCATCGAGCAAGTCTTTCATTCGATGAGGCCGCCCATAAGACGGCATGAACCAAGTCATTCGGCCGCCTCCTGAACCGGCTGCTGTTGTGTCATGGCGATTGCCTCGATATCACCGATGAATTGATAGTAACCGTGATGGATGAGTTTGATCCAAGGCGCCAACCAGATTTCGATACCCGCCTCACGCGCCAAGCGACAGAATTCGAAATCTTCGGTGATAAATCTGCGATAATACACTTGCCATTCCGGTTCGCACTGTGCGTCAAAAAATGCGTACATCATTTCCGGCTTTTTGTAGTGTCGATGGTATTGACGTTCCGGAATAATCTCGGCGATTTTCAACAATGCTTCGCGCCGTACCAACATGAACCCGGTTCCGCCTTCATAAAGTTTTGTCAGATCGTAAATCGTTCGGAACCGGTTGCTGTCATCGTCCAATGCTGGGGTGAAAACCATGTCACCGACAAATCGCTGCAGCACTTCCGGATCTTTATCTGCTAGGCCGGCTTTAACCGCCGCCACCACGGTTTTCCAATTGATGCGTTTCTTTGGATAGAATCCGCAAATGATTTGCTTGTCCATTTCCATCAGGCCAAAAACTTCATCGGGCTTATATCCCGAGATATCAGAGTCAATGAATAGCAGATGACTGAATCCCGATTGCAGAAATTGATCAGCGCAGACATTACGCGCCCGATCGACGTGGGATTCATTGAAGATTGGAAAGAATTGAAACGGAATGCCGCGCTGTGATGCGGCAACGGCCAGCTTCATCACGGAATCCGTATAGGCTCCGTAACACTGTCCGCCGTACATTGGCGTTGCAACGAATAACCGCATCACCATTTCCGCCCATCCGGTCCGAGTTGCGTCAAGTCGCGCCCGGCGCGCCCATCCGATCCCGTCGCTCCGCGTTCGCCCGGTTTGCCGTCCTTGCCGTCTGCTCCGCGCTTGCTACACAATTGCCAGTCATCGGTCCGCGGCCTGGCCATCGTGTCGCGCTTGGCGATGTAGAGCTCGCCGCCGAATGTCACGATATCGTTCGCTTCGTAGGCTTTGCCCGATTCGTATGTGCCGCAGTAGAGCGGCCAGGCGCGCACGAAGGTTTTTTCAACCGTCCGATCGCCGTTCGACCAGCGATAAGTCTCGCGACGGCCGCCATCATATGTGATCTCCAGATCTGCAATTCCGAGTCCGTCCTTCCCATCCCGCCCGTTTGTCCCATCAATCCCTCGAGCTCCTGGCACGCCCGGCAATCCATCGCGGCCGTCGCGGCCTGGCCGCCCCTCTTCACCGCTGGCGCCGGGCGCGCCTGGCGGTCCCGGTGCGCCATCCTCGCCGCGATCGCCCTTCTCACCGCGCGCTTCGATGCGCAGCTTTTTGATGTCCTCGATGAGCCGCGCATATTCCGCCTGTGCGGCTCGCAATTGCTCCTGCACGATCAACACCGATGCCACGATCGCCCGACGCTCGGCGTCGACGGCGCCGATCGCGCGATCGCAATCGCCCCGCATGCTCCCGAGCATGCGCGCAAGCGCATCCTCCAACCCGACCGCTGCACGGTCAATGATATTGCCGCGCGAGCGTGAGGATTCGTCCGACATTGACAGGTTCACTTTCGCTGTCGTCCGCTACCGGGACTGTGTTCGGAGTGGTCGGCGTCAAGGGTGGATTGATTAATTGCTCATCGCGAGCGGCGATTGCCTCAAGCGAGAAATTTTGCTGTTGGACAAGAGGCGACTCTCCGCCCTTCGTCGGCGGCAAATTAAATTTTGCCCGCGCCTCATTCGGCGACAGAAATCCGGAGCGCACACTTTCCGCCGTCGTGTCGACTTTCGTCTTTGTATCCATGCGCAACAGGTCCTCGAGATCAAACTCGGTCCCGTAGACTTGCGCCTGGCCTGGCCGATTCAAACCAAGCCCCTCATCGAGTAGCGCTTCGATCGCCTCGATGTGCGTTTGCAAGCACTGCGAATAATACTGTTGCGTACGCGCTTCGATGTTTGTGTCATAGGCCGGCATCGGCGATATGCCGATCATGTGCGTTGGCACGTGGAACACGGATGCGACGTTCTCGGCGGTCCACCGCAATTGTTCGATCAATTGCGCATCTTCGGCCGGGATCGCCATTCCTTCGTACTTCATGTCGTTTTGCAGAACGGCCACGCGGCCGGCGTTATCGCCGGAAAAGTTTTGCTCCCATTCGTGTTTGATTTGCTTCGCATAATCTTCGGTGATCGGTCCCGGTGCGGAAAGAATGCCGCCAGGTCTCGAGCCCTTGGCAAAAAACTGTGTGCTCTGATGTTGAATTGCCATGCCTTGCGACACTGGCAACGCGGCGGCAATCAATGGCGATACGCCGCACAATGGATGAAACAACGGAACCATGATGTCATGAATGAGCTCGCTTGCCGGAACGCGGACAGAGACTTGCAAACCGGACAGATTGTCGGATGAGAGCTCATAGAACACCGAACCATCCGGCGCCACCAATGGCCGCACTCGCGTTGGATCAAGAATGTAGAGACGCACTACGACGCCCCGCGCGTCGCGCTCTTTCAGCACATAGGTGTTGCCGTGAATCAATTTGCTGATCATCCATTGTTCGACAAATTTGCCGCGCGTTTGGTAGTGATTTGGCTTGCGCAGCACCGGCGAGAATGCCGGGACGTTAACCTCTTCCCACAAGCCCTCTGATTGTTGTTGCATCAGTCGCAAACGCAATTTGCCGATGTCGGTTGAGATCAGCGAAATGCACGAATAGACGGCAAAATAGGTGACGATCGAATCGGCGCGCAATTCCATGTTGCGCTGCCAAGCGCCGCTGAATGGCTCACGAATGACCGGCCACCACCAATTGCCGAACCAACCCGGTTGATAGGCCGGTTGCGTCGGCGTTGGCGTCGCTTTCGTCACGGTGATGTTGTAACCGAGTACGCGCATGTCAGTTTTGCGCCTGCATGTCGCGGCGCATATAGCGGCGTTTTTCGGTTGCCGGGGGTTCCGTTGCTTGTGGCTGCGGCTGCTCGACCGCGCGCATTGCCCGATCGAGATATTCCGCCTTCTGTCCGCCTGGCAGATCCGGCGCACACAAGATCCGCGCGTGCTCATCGGTTGCATCGAATTCGTCGCCGACTTTCTTATCGGCCCATTCGGTGAGAGCTCGAAGGCGCGGCATTTTTCATTCCCAAAAAGAGCGGCCGGAAGCTGGGATCAACCGACCGCCAGAGTTGGCGTCAGTTACTCCGCATACTTGGCATTCTGGATCCACGCGACCGCCGTGCTGCGGCGCCTGGCCCACGTGATGAACCGTTCGGCTTTCAAACCGATTTGATTCAATTGCCAAAGTGAGAGCATGTTGGTGGAAGCCGTCGGTGGCGAATCCGGCGTGCTATCCATGTGCAAGCTCGCTTCGCGGCTGGCGTCAATCGTAACCTGGCCGTCGTCGGCGAGGAGGATCTCATCCGCCACACAGAAGATCAGCGGATAGCCGTCGGCCGGTGAACCACCGGTCGCCGGGATATTTTCCGATGCGACCACCGGATAACCGAGCAGCGTGCCGCCTTGCTCCGGATTGATCGACGGATAAATCACCTGACCCAAACTGTTCTGCGCGATGGACAATGACATTGCTTGTTGTTGCGTCATGATCCATACGCCGCTGCTGATCCGCTGATTTGCAACCAACAGCGTATTGAACAGCGTTTTGATATCGGCGCGGAACGCCGCCATATTTGACCCGGTGGCCGTCGTTGGCGTGATGCCGTTTGTGATCGATGCCGGCGACACGTTGGTCACTGCGGCGACGCTCGGATCGACAAATTGGCGGTCGAGAAATTGCACCAGACCGGCGGCAAGATCATCACGCACCACCGTTTCCGCGGCGGGACTTGAGAACCGCACCAACTCCTCGGTGAGAACCGAGATCGCCGCGGCCTTCGCCCATGTGAGCGTGAGCGAGTCGAACGTCATCGAAGTGAGTGGCTTGGGCGCCGCCTCCCCGACCCAACCTGAAGTCGTTCCACCGGTTGTGCGAGGGAGCCTCACATTGAATGGAACTCTCCTCAATCCCGGTATCCTGCCAATGATTGTCAACGGGCGCAGAAACTCGGCGAATGCGCTTGTGAGATTCTGCGCGTAGACCAATGCGCCCGCCCACGTCGTGTCGTAAGTGACGCCGGCCGGGACCGCCGCGCGCAGTACGTAACAGAGTTCATCGCTCCAATTGTTGATCACTTCCGGAGTCGATGAATGCCAATGCGTTTGCCTTTTTGCATATTGCTCGCATCGCCGCGGATCGAAGCCGTTAAGAACGGCACAGATTGCGGTGCGGATGAAAGGCACCCACGAAGGCACATTCGGCGTGACCCGGATGACACCGCCGGAATACGGCACATAGCCTGCGCCGATTGGCGTGATCTCACGTGAGTTCGAAGCCTCGATGACGGTTGCACCGGCAACCGGTGTCGCCTTGGCCTTGTTGGTTTGCTCGAGCTCGACAAGCCGGTCGATATGTGCGTCGAGTTTTTTGACTTCGGCTTTGAGCCCATCATATTCGGCGGTTTCAGCATCATCGAGCGTTTCGCCATTTTCGGCGCGAGCACTCATCATTTCGTTCATTCTCTGATGCGCCGCCGTTCGGCGCGCATCGAATGCCGAAATCTGTTCGGCAATTGTCTGAGGCATGGCCTTGGCCTTTCGCTGTTCGGGTTGCTTCTTGCCCGATGCGCCGGGCCGGTCCCGCGCGTCATCTGTGCGGCCTAGCGCGGCCGATGACGCGGCGTCGTCAAGTGTGCGAATGGTTGCGATTGTGGCGTCGCGGTTGGCCGGCACCGTCACGAGCGACAGCTCGATAAGCTCGCCTTTCGTGAAATGCACGCCGCCTTTGTCGATGTAGCTTTTTTCGATTGCGCGGAAGCCGATCGACACGCCGCGCACTAGGCCGGCGTTGATCGATTGCCGCGCCTCCTCGATGCGTTCGCGCAGCGGCCCCGGTTCGGGGACATCGGCAAATGTCGCGGTGAACGTGATCCCGTCCACGGTCGGCCGGTTCATTGTGACAAGACCGACTGGCTTGTCGTGGCGATGTTGCCAAAGCAGGGGAAGCGGGTTTTGAAATTCCAGACCGAGCGGCTCGACAATATCGCCGAGCCGATCGGTTGACGGCGTAGAGGCGGTGCCGGTGATAGTGCGCCCGCCGTCGCCGCCGTCGCGTTTGAGCTCGAGCGGCGCCCATGCCCGAACGATCAGGTCGGCGGCGGCATCTTTGTCGCGATCGCGCCAGGCTTGAAAGCAAATCGCCGCGGCTTGTTTGGGATCGTCGGTTGTCCCGTCGTCGAACATCTGCCGCGCGCAACGGGAAACGAAATCACTTTGCTGTTCGCCTTTGCGCGGCTTGGGCACTGGCAATGGCCGCTCCCCAAAAGGTTGCCGGGCTTTCACCGGCTGCGGCCGATCGCGAAGGAGGGCAAGTCCATCGGGCGCGACCGGCCTCCGAAGGCGGAAGCCGAACCGACTAGGACTTGCCCGTGCTGTCGCGCTTATACGCTACGGATAGGGGTGTCCGCAAGCGGTGTTGCCCGCCGGCCACACCGTAGGGCTAATTCGGCGAATTAGCCCTACATTACCAATTTACCGCGGGCGCCCAAAAGCACTGGGTCGCCGCCTTTCCGAGCTCGATCCAGCCTTCCGGCCCATGACCAGCACCGCGGCTGCGCCATTGCATATTTCGCGGATAGCTACAGCGGTGAAAGCGCTCATCCGGTGACGCCAGCGATCGCGCCGCGGGAATGAACTCATCCGACGCCGGCAGATAGTAACCGCCTTCGATCGGCTCGGCCTGCACCTGCTCGCACTCACTCCCACCACATCGCGCGCACATGCTCCCGGCCGTCAATTGTGTGTAAATATCATGGCCGCGCGCCGGCCGTGCTACGAATGCAAACAGCACCGTCAACAGTGCTGCCATCCAAATGAAGGCAAACAAATTCATCGCATGATGCCGATCGTCGGCAAACCAAAGATCAGCGCCACGACCATGTAAAGCGCAATCAGCGCGACTAACACAAGATAAAGCTGCCGCGCCTGACCGGGCAAATTCACGCCAATAAGCCCGAATATCCACCACGCGATCACGCCCACCAACAGCAACAGCACGACGACGATCGCAACGTTGATAATTCCAAGCAACACGCCGCTGATGCTGATCATGTGCGCTCTCTCACGGATGCTGTGGCCATGGTCCCGTCGGTTTGTTCCCGCCGTTCAAATACGACACCCACGCGATAGCATCTTCCATCGTGTCGAGCTCGCCGAGCACCTGCCACCGCTCGGCGGTCGCCGCCGGATCATAATAGCCAATCCGATAAGCGTCCGTGCCATCCGCCCGCCTGTAGCGCCTGAAAGAGTGCATCGGCCTCATCCTGCAAAGTAGACTCGATATTCCGGCTTCGGCGCCGGCATCTCCTGCGGCACCGTGCCGATCGCCATCGCCAGCGCCACCATGCCGTCGATTCTTCCGTAGTGCTTGCTCTTGATCAGCTTGCGGTTGCCGGCCGGATCCGTCATCACCGTCGCGTTCATCGCGCACATTGTTAGCACCGGATTCATGCCATGCGCAATTTTGCCATCAAGCAACAATGATTCAAACTGCCGCAGCGCCGGTGACATGCTTCGGTATCCTTGGCCAAACTCGGAAAACTTGTCCTCGATCTGCTCTTTCGACATCCCAGCTCGACCGAGTGCTTGCGAGAATTGCCGGAACATCCATCGGTCGAATGCAATCTTGCGAATTGGATATCTGTCGAAGATCTCCATGAGCTCGCCCACCACAAAATCATAATCGACCGATCTCCCCGGCGATGTCCGAATAAACCCCTGCCGTAGCCACAAATCGTACGGCACCCGGTCCAATTGCACGCGCTCGAGCAGCCCGTCGCCCGGCAACCAGAACCGCGGTTCGACCTGCCACACCCCGTCAACCTGGCCGATCAAAACCAACGCGGTCAAATCGTTCACCGCCGACAGGTCGAGCCCGCCAAATACCTCCACGGCTTCCATGAGCGGCTTGACCGGCGCCCCGCACCCCTTCCATGTCTCTTGCAAAATAAACGGGGCATTGCTCGCCGTACGCTGATTGAGCCGCAGATTGCGGAATTTCGTTTGGAAGGCCGGTGAGCGCTTTGCTTGCTCGGCTTGGGCATGGAGCTCGGCCAGGTCGAGGAAAACCTCTAGGGCCTCATTACAAGCCCGCCACGTGGCCGGCAAAAACGGATCCGCGTCCTCCGGCGCCACCGCAAGCTGAACGTAGAGGCTTGGATCTTCCCCGGTCAGACCATCGTCAATCATCTGCGAAAGCGGATGCTGATCGGTCGCCGCTTGCGTCGAGATAATCACCCCAAGTGATTCCTTCCGCTTCCCCATCGCCGTTCGCAGATTTGTCAAAAGATCTTCATTCGGGCTTTGCGCAAACTCATCGAATATCCACAGCGACGGGGAAAGCCCGTGCGCTCGCCTGTCGTCCGCGCTCAAACTCTCAAACGTCGAGCCGGCCCCGTCGCCCTCGAGCACTTCGAGGATCTTCCCATATCGCTGGACGTTCACCCGCCAGGCAAAGTCCGGCACCGCCTCCACAATCGCTTTCATCTCCGCGAAGATCAGCGCCGCCTGCAGCTTGTTATATGCCGCACTGTAAATCTCGCCCCGCGCTTCGCACTCCGGACCGAGCAAATGGCACAACGCCAAGCCTGCGAGGAGCCCAGTCTTACCATTGCCACGTGGTTCCGACTTAATCGCAATCTTAATCCGACGCCGCCCCAATCGATCCACATCCCCATACACGCGCTCGACGAAGCGCCGCTGTCCCGGCAACAACCGCATGCGCTTTCCAGCCAGCACGCCTTTTGTGATCGGCAACATCTCGAGAAACGCGATCACGCGCTCGACACGCGAAAGCCCATTCTTTTTCCAAGCTACGCGCTTCTTGCGTGTCGGCCGCTCAGGCTTCTCTCGAACCCATTTTCCGAGAGTGCTATGGTCGCCAATGCCCAGACCTGCCTCCACTCAATTTTGTTC
>Ga0066905_100000032_pt1 | contig 22018 bp, 27 predicted proteins | sample PanSoiMetaPlot36_FD_67483 | JGI IMG/M metagenome (GOLD analysis project Ga0066905, IMG submission 67483) | Tropical forest soil microbial communities from Panama analyzed to predict greenhouse gas emissions - Panama Soil Plot 36 (version 2) | ecosystem: Environmental > Terrestrial > Soil >... | reverse complement strand
AGGCTTCCACGGCGGCGCCGCCGGCTCCTGGGCCATCCCGAGAGCACCGGCCAGCATCAGCGGCAGCCAGCGCACGACCACGCCACAAGCCCCCGGGGCAGCTCCGCCTGCCGGGCCAGACACGCCCCGCACAGATACAGGATCAGGGCCAACAGCGCCAGGGCCGCCAGCCGCCAGGCCGCCCGCCCCTGCATCGTCCGGATCCCGGCGGGCGGGGACCGGCGCCGACCTCTCCGCTGAGTCCGGCGCGGCCCCCGGCTATCTCCGGTCCCCCTGGCCCCGCGCCTTTGCCCGCGCCGGCGCAGGGCCGCCTCGCTCAGGGCACGGGCTCGAGGCCGGGGACGCTAATACTCGGGTCGAAGGGCGGGTTCACCAGGTACCAGGGAACGTGAACGGCACTCACGGGACCGGCTCCGATAAGGCGCGATCCAGTACCCATCCACGCCCCAGACGACCGATTACCGTATGCATATTCAGCCCGACGCGGCGACACCATTCCGAAAGCGGCAAGTCGATGCCGCGAAACGTCACGACACGATTGTTCCTCTTGTTAAGACACTGCTCGCGGGGGGTGGCCCACCGGACATTGCCCGGCTCATAATGGCCGTTATTGTTCACGCGTTCCAGGGAATAAGCAGGACCCGGCTTGGGGCCCACGTCCGCCAGAAAAGCTTGGAAGGAGATTCTCCACCGTGCGCAAACCCGAATCCCACGTCCGCCGTAATCGGCGTACTTACTTGCTTTCGGGTTGTGGCATCGCTGTCTCATTGCTACCCAGGTTCTATGTTCGGCGGTCCTGGATCGGCCGTGGGTCGTGAATCGACGGGCGATCTTCGCTGATTTCTGGCATCCGCAACCCTGCGAAAGGCCCCGCTTCAGGTTGGAGGCCCCGACCGCTCTTTCCGTCCCGCAAACGCACCGACACCACCACTGAGATGTTTCCCGCCGCCTACCATCGAATCGCACAACCAGCCAGTCGCCAAAGACCTGCCCTGTCAGATCTTGAAAGTTATGGGTCGTCGGGATAGGGTGCCCATCAGGCATGACTCGTACCTCCGTTACGGGTTGTGTTCAGGGCCGCGGGTGCTCACAACACCCGCCGGCCCGCTCTATTTTACCCCTGCAATGTCTCCTTTCCAGATCAGCTCACCGGTTCGAGCCCACTTATATTGATCGAAGGGTCAAAGGCCGGCTGGATCAAATAGGCCCAATTATCTTGAACGTACATCGCCGCCAGACTGATCTGCCCGGCCTTCTGCTGTGCCGCCGTAGGCCCGCTCACGTACAGGGCCCAGTCGAACACAAAGATGGCACTGGCGTTCGGCCCGTAGTCCATCAGGTACTTCCGCGGCGCCTGGCCGCTGACGGGGGCGCTCAGGTCTGCCCAGGTGGCATTGAACTGGGCCGTCGTGAGAGCCTGCACGTCGCCGCGGATGGCCCACAGGGGACGCGGCTGACGGTCCTTGCCGTCGAAGGCCGCGGCCAGGGCATCTCCCTGATCCTTCTGCGCCTGGGTGGCGGACGGGTCATAGGCCACCGTCCAGGGCGGCCCGGAGACGCTGATGATGGGTATGCCCTTCCGGGTAATCTCAGAAGCCAGGTACGAAGCCGCGGGCATACGCGCCATGACCTATCCTCACATCAGGATGAAGCCGCAGAGACCGCTGACGATCTCGGGAGGAAGGCTTCCGAAGAAGGTCGTGGTCCCGGTAGCACACGCCCGCTCCAGCCATTGGTAGTAATGATAGCCCAGGGGGGCAAGTTTGCTCAACTTGCAAGTAACCGTGAAGCCTAAATTGGCTGTGGTAATGTCCAGGCGAGCTATGGTGGTGGATGTCGGGATCGTGATGTTATCCTCAGCAACAGCGACGCCCGCAAAGCTGCCAGCCACCGAGGATGTATAGAAGCTGAGGCCGTCGAGAAACAGGAGGTTGTCCGCATCCCCAAGCATGACCTCAAGGCGGTTGCCGCTGCTGAGACGGGCCATGTGCCAGGCCGTATCCGTGCTCGTCCATTGTGTTGTAGAATCCGTCACTACGACGGGAAACAGTACTTTATTGTAGGCATTGTAGACGAAGCGAACCCGTGAGACCTGATAGCAAACGTTCGCATCGCCGACCAGGCAGACGCTCCCCAGCCACAGCCGGGAGTGGTCGGCCGATTTGACCTTGACGCCATCCTGAGTAGCCAGGGCATCGGCACGGGTCGTCGCGTTGGTCCAGGCGGCGGACAGGCCCAGCGTCGGATTGCCGGCGCTATCGTAGAGCCAGACGTCATAATAGGCATAGGTGCCCGCGGCGGGAGCGGTCAGCGTAAGACTAATCTCGCTAAAGGTATAAATCTTCCAAGCCCCACCCGTATACAGGCGGACGCGGTTCCCCTTGTGGGGCGTGAAGTAAAGCGTCGAGCCGCTCACGTCGCCCGCGGGGACCGGGACACCGCTGCTGAGCGTCAGGCGGCCTTCGCTGACACCGATGGTCGCCAGGACCCAGGAGGCCGCCGTCCCATCCGTGCCGAGAACTTTCCCGGCCTGGCCCGCCTGGGCGGGGAGGAGACCCGTCAGCGCCGCACTCTGCGTGGTGGATCCCGTTCCGCCATTGGCGATGCTGACGGGCACGGCCAGGCCCATCGTGCCGCTGCCGGTGATCGGGCTCGGGCTGGCCGTTAGTCCCGTACCCGCGGCCACGGACGTTACCGTACCCGCGCCCCCGCCGCCGGCCCCGGCGCGCGTGAAGGCCACCGTAAGCGGGGCATTATTGGTCAGGGCCCCGCCCGTGGAAGTCGCGTCGTAGATCGTGACGGGCAATTGAAACCAGGTCGTGTTATCAATCGCCATGGCCGTCAGCTTGTAGCGCACCCAGTTGGCCGCGTTGTCCCGTTCCTGGATGTAGACGACAGTGCCGGCGGGCAGGCCGCGCAGGACGTTGGCCGCGTCCGTGCCGGGCGCTGTCGTCTTCGAGAGGGCGATGTTGGCGACCGCGGCCGCCGCCGCATTGTCCACGCGCAATTTGCCGCTGCCCGGATCGGCCATCGTCGTCGTCGTGGAGAAATTCCAGGTGCCGCTATCCGTCTGGGCCGAGGGGCCGACAAAGACATTGCCGGCGGGGGTCCCGACATAGAGGCGCTGAGTATCCGTGGTCCAGCCCGGCTCGCCGTCCGCCAAGGCAGGGATCATCGCCGCCGTACCCCGTTTCAGCTTGAGCTGACTCATGGCAGGATTCCCACCTCGATCCAGAACTCCAATTCGCCCGCCGTGGCGGCATTAAGGAAAGCGCCCGTGCTAGTCGCTTCCAGCTCCACCGCCGTTGTGGCCGTGAAAGAGAAGATGGTTGCCAGATAAGGATTGCCGCTGCCCTCATGTCCTTGCGTGACCAAACCGGCGACTCGGCAATCGTGGTTGCTGAAGACACTATTACCCGCGATGTAGAGAGTACAGGTGTAGCCCGTGATGGCGCCGCCGGAGAATACGGTCTTGGTGCGCAGGACAGCCTTCGTGATAATCCCACGGATAGCGAGGGTGTAGGCTGTGATGCGGCGGGTGTTGGCTGCGGCCGTGAAGGAAGCAGGAGTGAAGGTGCCAATCTTGACCCAGCCCGCGTAACTGGTCGGTACCGACGAGGCCGGGGTACTCCACTTGACCCCGACGGCGCTCGCCGCATCGGCAGTGAGTACTTGCCCGTCGGAGCCAACGAGCAGCCGGGCGGCGGTGTCGTTGGCGGTGCCGACGATGAGGTCGCCCTTGGCATCGACGAGGGCATACTGAGCCCCCCAGGCTAGACCGGTAGCTTGCGAGCTATCGGCCCGAAGGATTGCGGTGTCCGTGCCGACGGGAAGTCGGGCGTCGGTTGCGCCGTAGGCCCATAGGTCTCCCTTCGTGGTGAGCGGGTCTGGGGAGAAGGTGTCCCAGGAGGTGCCGTTCCACTGGTAATCCTTTTTGTCGATGGGGTCGTAGCCGTGGGGGTAGGTGCCGGGGTCTGGGGTCCAGGTCGGCTTGCCGGCGTGGTTATAAAGCGGGTCGTCCAGCCGGCCCGGGGGCGGCTTGGTCGGGTCCGTCGTGGAGCCGAAGCCCAGGGCCCCGCCCGAGGCCTTCGTCTCCACGGTGATGGCGGCCGCGCCGCTGCCGTCGCGGTACGTCATCTTGGACGAGGCGCCCGGCTGGGGGCCCGGTTTCTGCTCGTCGGTGACGTTGCCGGACGGGTCCACCTTCTTCGTGTTGCTGCCGCCGCCCGGCCAGGTCATGGTCGTGGACACGCCCGAGTCGTCCACGAACAGCTGATAGACGTAGGTGGGCGCGCCGTGCCAGTAGAAGGCGAGGCCGACATCGGCCGGGTGGACGGTGAGTTGATAGGACGGCGGCCCCCCGGGGTAGTAGACCGTGACGGCCGGGCCACTGGGGGGCTTGATCGCCAGGGGGACGGTGAACGACCCGCCCGAACCGGTCACGGGGTCGCAGAGGTCCGTCCAGTTGGCGCCGCCGTCGATGGCGCAGACTTCGCCGGCCGGGGGCGGCCCGCCGCCGCCGCCGAAGTTGAAGCGCCAGTAAGGCTGGCCCAGGGCCGGGAACAGGCGGATGATGGTGCCCAGGGGCACGTTCTGGCCGTTGTCCTCGACGGCGGGATAATTCGCCGGCGTACCGCCGATAAATCCGGTGTCCGGGTGCGTGGCCGTGGCGCCGTTGGCCTGTTCGGCCACGCGCTCCCAGCTGTACAGGGCTGGGGTCGAGGCGTCCTTGGCCGTTACCCTGGCGAGGATCCAATCCGGACCCGCCGGCGGCAGGAGCAGCTGGCCGCCCGGACCCGGCGCCCCGTCCGGCAGGGCCGATTCGGACAGGCCCCAAAGGCCGTCGGTGTGCGCGTTGAGCAGCGCCGCGGGGATGAGGGTATCGCCGTGCTGCGGCCGGCGGGTTTCCATGGGGCGCCTCAGACCGGGACGTAGGGCAGGGTGAGGTCCTTGGAAGGGTACAGGGGCTGGTTGCCCGGGGGCGGCCGCTTGACCGTGTCATACCCCGGCCCGCCCGGCTTGTTATGCCGGTAGAAAGCATTGCTGCCATAGGGGTCGAAGCGATAGGGAATCGTCACGTCGACCGCCCAGGCGCCGCTCGGCATCCGGTAGAGCTCCTTGGACGGGCAACCCTGGAGCATGGTCCCCACCGCCCGGAAACCCAGGAGACTGCCCACGGTGCCCATGGCCACGCTGTTCGTGAAGCCGATGCAATCGAGGAACCCTGGCCGCGCGGCTGGGTCGAGGGGGTCGGTCCGCTCCCGGTAGGCCTCCAGGGGGATCTCGACCCATTTGACCGTGACCAGGGTGTGGTAGGTGATCACGAAGGCCTTGAGGTTAAAGGGCGTGTCGTCGGACCAGACCAGCCCCATGTTGTCCAGGGTGGTCAGGTAGCCGGACTGGGGCCGCTCCGTCACCTCGACGTAGCGGAGGAAGTTGACGGCCTCCACGTCGGCCAGGGGCTGGCCGGGGAAGGCGCTACGGATCTGGTCGTCCGTAAGAATTTCGTAGCGGCGGGTCGTGTACGTGAGCGTCGTCCGCGCCTCGTCGAAGGCGCCGACATCGCCGGGACTACGTCCCTGCGGGATCTCGCCGACGATCTCGCTGGCCTCGCTGGCATAAACCGGCAGGGTCGGCCAGTCGGGATGGGCCTGCGGCGTGCGGCGGGCGATGAACTTGCGCCCGCTGGCCTCGGTCGTCACGTAGGAATAGCCCAGCAGTTCGGCGACGGCTTGCTGTCGTGTCAGCCAATCGAGCCAGAGGGTGCGGTTGGTGCGGCTCTCGGCGCGCGGGTTGATAGACTCGCGCGGCGAGTCCATCCGCTTCTCCCGGAAAGCGATCCCGCGGGCCCGATCGATCAGCATGGCTGAAATTCTTACGCGTGCGTTTGCTTTCCCTGGCCGGGTGCCCTAGAATGGGAGGGCGCCCGCCCCGGAGCTCAAGGAGTCATCCCGTGAACCGCCTTCTGCCCCTGCTGCTTCTGACCGGTCTGGCCGGCTGTTCGGTCGCGCCGCCGGCCGAGGCCCCGCTGATTCCCCTCTATCACACTTCCTTCGGAGGCCAGGGCCGGTTCACGGTCAATACCCGGACGGGCTCCAGTGAACTCGTCAGCCGGGATGGTCGGCGCCTGGCCTATGACCCGCCGGCGGCTTTCGCCCCGGACCGGCCCGGCCGCTATGCCGGGGCGCTCTGGGACGGTGCTCAGTTTTACTTCGTCGTCTATGACACCCAGAACGGCGCCTCCTTCGTGCGTGGCCTGGGCACCGGCCGCTGGGAGAAACTCCCCTGATCCTCACCAGACGACCGGCTGGCCGATGCGGCGCATCTCGGCGCGCCATTGGTCCAGGTTCAGCATGAGCTGGTCGAACTGGTTCTGCTGCCGCTGGTCGCGCATGGCCTCCTGCTGGATCACATCCGACAGGGTCAGGATGTCGCCTGTCTGCACCCGGAAGCCGGTGTCCGGCCGCTCCGGCGCGGCGGTCCGCAGGCTGACCATGCCCCCGGCTCGCAACAGGCCCGTGGTCGCCTGGACCTGGGCCCGGGCGGTCACGGCGCGGGCGCTGAAGAACTGGGACAATTCCTGGACCCGCTGCGGCGTCAGCGCGGCCGGGTCGATATGGCGCAACTCCTGGGGCATATCTTCCGGCCGGTTGCCGGCCGCCACCCACAGCCGGTCGATCAGTTCGGCCGCGCCGCCGCCGACGACCGGTGCGCCGAAAGCTGCGCGCGCGAACGAGCCCACGGCGCGGGCTCGGCCGAATCCCCCCGCCCGATAGCGTTCCATTTCCTGTTGCAAGATCACGGCCGCCTGCTGGGCTCGGAATTCCGGCTGGAAGGCCTCGGCCTGGGCCTGCTCAGCCCGTGCCCGCGTCTGTTCACGGCGAACGATCATGTCCTGCGCCTGCCGATCGCTCCGGTTCTGGGCCGCGATCAGATCCGAGATGACATCCTGGCGCTGCCGGAAGGCCGTGCGGAAGGCCTCCGCCGTGGTCTGTCCCGTCTGCCGGCCTTCGCGGAGAACCCCGGTCATGGCTTGCATGTTCTCGCGCGCCTCGGCCAGACTGGGGCCTAATTCGCGCAAGGCGCCCCCGACGGCCTGAATGCCGCCCACAATGAGCCCGGCCGCCGCGGCGGCTACCCCGGCGACGGGCACGACGCGGCTAATGGATCCGGCCAGGCTGATCAGGCCCCCGACCCCTCCCTGAGCTGCCTGCTGCACCTGGCCGATACCCGCCGCGACCCGGCCATAAGCCTCCGGTCCCAGGCCTCCGCCCCCGCCGCCGCCGGCCGCCCGCGCCGCCGCCTGCGCCCCGGACGTATCACCGGCCTGGACGTTCAGCCTCACGTTAACGTCCCGTGTCTCCGCCATGGGGGCCGTCCTTTCCTAGCACCTCCTGCCGCGCGGACCAGAGCTGCTCGACCCGCCAGGCCGCAAAGCCTAACAGGCGGTAATGCGTGAAGAACTCCTGCCGGTAGTCCGGCGCCGCCGGCCGCGCGCTGTGCGGCGGCCCGTAGGGCACCAGCTGGTTTTCCTCATCCCGGGCATGATGGTAGAGATAAAGGGCCTGCGCGCGGGTCAGCGCGGCCACGGCGGCCAGCGGCACGCCGAACGGCTCGCCCAGCAGGGAGGCGATCAGGTCGGCCGTCCCGAGGGGCTCATCCCTGCTGTCGCCGCCCCCGCGGCGGGGGGCGCTCGTCCATTTGGGGGCGGCTGCCGCAGCTGGTTGATCAGCCCCACCAGCTCATTCCAGCGCGGCGGGTCGCGAAAGAGCCGTTCCAGGTCCGCGCGCGTGAAATCCGGGTTGAGGCATTTACCGGCCGCGTCATCCACCGTCAGGCACAACCAGACCCATTCCTTGGTGCCGGTCGACGAGGTCAGGGCCGCGTTATAGACGCGCCCGGCGTAATCGAATTCGTTGCAGGCCAGGTCGTCATTGAACTGCCGGACGTGCTCCGCATGGGCCGCCTCGTCGCCCTCGATCCGCAGGGCATGCAGGCCCTGATAGGTGCGGCGGCGCAGCTCGGCGGCCAGCAGGCCCTCGACCTTGAAGGTCGGGGGCGATACTTTCAGTTGCCGGCCTTGCCAGTCCCAGGGGGCCGGCAGGCCCAGCGCCAGCGCCGTCTCGCTCATGGCCTAGAAATCCCCCGGATACGTGAACCGCCCCCGCGACTGGCCCTGCAGCCGGCCGGCCTGGGGCGAGCGTAGGGCCAGGCCGCGCGAGCCGGGGCCGACGAGGAAAAAGGGAAACGTGTAGGGGTCGACGTCGAGGCCGTCCGCGTAAATTTGCAGGTTGATTTCCGTCCCCGGGCGCAAAGCAAAGGGCGCCTGATGGACGTTGACGTCCTTGTTGAATTGGAATTCCAGCGTGACCTCGGCCCGGATCAGGCCCATGGCCGCGTCCTCAAAGGTGTTGCCGGCGGCGTCCGTATCGGCCTCCGTATCGGTCACGTCGTGGACCTGGCCGACCCAGCGAATCTCCCCGCCGGTCACGGCGAAGGCCACGCCGTTCATGCGGATCTTCGCCATGTGGCCCAGCCGTACCAGCCGCCCGCCCGGCATGGGGATCCCCCTATTTCACGGCCGTACTATCCCAGCCCAGGAGCTTGATCCGGTTGGCATCCAGGGCCACGCCGACGATGATCACGTGCCACGTCGCCGCCAGGTCGGCGCTGGGGGCCAGCTTGCCCGGGTTGGCGCTGAGCACGACGATATCCCCGGCCACCAGACCGCCGCCGAGAATGAACTCCCCGGTCGTCGCCGTCTGGAAGGCAAAGGCCTGTCCCGGCCCAGCCGCGCCCAGTGTCAGGCCGTCGACCCGGGCCTTGGCCGCGACGTTGCTATCGCTGAGGAGATACTGATTGAGGGTGGCACTGCCACTGACGGTATCCTTGTAGACCGGCTGGCCGGCCGTCAGGGTCTCGCCGGCGATGCCCGTTTGCCGCTGGCCGCCGGTCCCGGGCTTGACGTTCGCGGCCGTGACGGCGTAATCCACCGCCAGGACGGCGGCCAGGACGACCAGCAGCAGCAGTAGCGCCCCAAGTATCATGCCGCCCTCGGCTCCCGCGCCGTGACCTTGACGATGAACCCGCCGACGAGGAGCTTGTAGGCCTTCTGCCCGGCCAGGACCTCGTCAATCTGCGGGCGCGGCTCCAGCTCGACGTTCCACACCTCGGGGACCTGTTCATTGAAACGGGCGATCTGGTCTTCCCGGAAAGCATCGATCCCGGCCTTGCGCCATTCGAGCCATTGCGGCTCCCGGTCTTCCTGCCGCGTGCTTTCCCGGTCCACCAGCCAGACAGCGAAGGCGAAGCGCGTGTCCCGTGACTCCGTATCCCCATCGCCCACATCCTCCGCCTGGCCCGCGCTGGTGATCAGGAAGCAGGGGTACGTGTCGTTCGTTTGGTCCGGGGCCAGTTGCGGGTACACGCGGTCCTCGATCCCGAGGAGGTTGAGTCCCTTGAGGGTGTTGACCAGGGCGTTTTTGACGCGCCAGGCCAGGGTGTCCGTCGCCGCCATGACGGCGCCCTCACAGGGGACGGGTGGCGATCAGCTGGGCGGCGAAGTCCGCGGTCCGTCGGTCGATCTCCGCCAGCACGTTCGGGGCCGCCTCCACGGTCGGCCGGGCCGGCAGGCGCCGCGTGCCCGTCTGGTGGAAACGGAAGTAGGTCACCTCGTTGCCCCAGTCCAGGCCCCAGGCCCCGGCCGGCCGGGCGAAGTACGACGCGGCCAGCGCCCCCGTCCGGATCAGCGGCCGGCCGCCGCGCTTCCGCCGGCGCGTCGACCGGGCCAGGGGAGCGAAAGGCGCCCCCGCAGGACTGCGGGCCGCCTCCAGCGCGCCGCGGCTGACGTCCAGCAGGTAGCGGGCCAGGTCCTCGCGCAGTGGCCGGAGCTGCTCCGCCGTCGGCGGCGCCGCCAGGCGGGCCAGGGCCGCGGGCAGCTGCTCGACCGTCACGACCTCGGTCATCCGCTCGCTCCCTTAAGGGGCCAGGCAGCGGCCCGGATCCGGCACGGCGGCTGCGACCGTGCCGTGACCGACGGCGCCGGTCGCCCCGGGCGTGCTAGGCACGATCAGGGTCCCGTTCTCAGCCACCAGGGCGGTCGCCGTCAAGAGCTGGTTGCGCCAGTCCAATTCCTTCATGACGGCGGTGTCGACGTCCGTATCGAACTCCCCTTGCACCAGAGCCCACCACAGGCCGATGGCCCTCTCGTAGTCCTTACGCGAGACCCAGGTATCGATCTGGGCGGTCGTGTAGCCGCGGCTGACGAGCGTATCGAGGATCCAGTGATAGGCCCAATCGCGGCCGGTCGCGGCCTGCCGCTGGTTGGCCGCGGACAGCTCCGCAGCCCCGCCGGCTTTCTGGATCAGGTCGGCCAGGGCCCCCTGGATCGTCGGGTCGTCGTTATAAGGGCCGGGCATGTCACTTCTTCTTTTTGCCGCCGGTCTTGGGCTTGCCGACGGATGTCTGGCACACGGCGTAGGGCGAGTACGCGCCGCCCTTCGCCTTGACCTGCTCGACGCATCGATCGAAACGTGCGCTCTTTTTGTTGCTCTTGGGCATCACAACGTCCTCTGCTTGAAGGGAAGAGAGCACGCCGCGGGCCCCGCTCAGCGGACTGGCGGCCGGGGACAGTCGCCCAGGCTCCCGGCCGCTCACCGCCGATCTACCTCTCTCCCGCGCCCCCATGGGTTGGCATCGCCGAGTGACCGGGCGCGAGGGCCACGGGGCCGCGGCGCTATTTCTTGGGGGGCGGCGGCGCGGCCTTGCCGGCGGCGGCGCCGCCTTGCTGCGCCTGCGCGCGGGCCATCTCGGCCGCTTCCTTCTCCAGGCCCTCGACCCGCTTTTGCAGGGCCGCGATCGCCGCGTCCTTTTCCTTCGTCAGCTCCTTGAAAGCCTCCGGGTCGACCGTCTCGACCGCGACGGGAGCGGCCCGGAGCCGCTCCTGCAAGTCCGCGGTCTGGCGCGTCAGTCTTTCGATCGTCGCCTCCCGGGCCGCTAACTCGGCCTGCGCCAGGGGCGACAGGGCCAGGGGCACGCCCGAGACGTCCACCTTCTCCAGGCCGGCCTCCTCGGCACTGGCCGGCCGGATGGCCTTGAGGCCGGCCAGACGGTCGTGCGCATCGCCCAGCGTGTCCTTGTTGATCACCTGGCCCTGCAGGAACGGCCCGGCGGGGTGACTGATCACGCTGTTGAGGACCACGACCCGCTCACCCTTCTTTTCGGCCATGGCGCCACCCTCAAATCCAGTACCTTCGTGTGTTTCTTGCCGTTACAGGATTTGCCAAGACACTGGATATTATCGATCCGGTTCGACCCGCCCGCGCTGAGGGGGATCACGTGATCCACGCACAGCTTGATTTCGGGTTCTCTCCGCCCGCACATCAGGCAGCGGAAATTGAACTTCGCCTTGCGTGCCTGCCATTCCGCCGCCGTGTAACATCTGCCCGCCGCCTGCAGCCGAACCCGCCTCTGATGATTCTGAGCGTTCACCTTGTCCTTGTTCGCCTTCTTCCAGGCGCTGTTATACGCGGCCCGGCGCTCCCTGTTCGCCTCGCGGTAGGCTGCTCTCTTCTCCTTGTTCGCGGCATCATACTTCCGGTACCCTTCTCGTATCCTCTCCAGATTCCGCAGCCGCGATTTTTTGCCTACCTCCAGGTGACGTTCCGGATCGGCTGCGTAATACTGCCGCCGCTTCTCACGACGGTATTTTCTCATCCCTTCCCCGCCCGCGTAATAATGAGCGAGCGTGTGGGCATTGTGGCAGTCCTTGCCATGGGCCATTCGCCGGCCCGTCCGCTGGACCTTCACAAAGAACGCTTCCGCCGGCTTCCTCTGATTGCACTTGCTACAGACCTTCACCTCGGATACGCTGGGCATGTCGATCCCTCTCTGTCAGGGGTTGACCATGCCCCCGGCTGTTTACGCCAGCGCGGGGGCAATCTTTTGTTCCTCCATTCTACCCTATCGGTCAGCCTCTTCCACGTTAGTTGCGCTACACGGTCATCGCTACAATCGCGCCGGGATAGTAAAGTGCACATCCACCATTATGGCCGCGGTGGATCACCAGCCGCCTCGGCACGTCGCCGACATCGGCCAGCGTGTCCTGGATCGTGGTATACGGTCCCGGCGCGAATCCGTCGTTGTTGACGTTGCGCGTGAACAGATACTCGCCGACGTTGGCATCGTTGGGCCGCTTGCCGACGAGGACGACGCGATTATTCGGCACGAACAGCTGAAAGGTCGCGGACTCGTCCAGATAGCCCTCGTCATAGACGGCGATTTGCGGCAGGTCCTCGGCCGCCAGGATGCGGTTGATCTGGTCGGGGCCCGTTACACTGCCGCCGAACTGATCGCGCTTGCCCCCCAGGTCGGCGCCATTGGTGTTCTTGAAAAGGGCATTGGCCGTGGACCTGTTCATATAGGCCGTGGCCTGCGCCCCGAAGGAGACGCCCTTGCCGCGGCTGAGCAACTGCGCCGCCCGGAAGTCCGCGATCGGCGTGGCGGTCGCCGCGGTCGCCCAGGTGACACTGGCCGTGCTCGTCTGCACGGGGTAGGTGTCCGAGTGGACCGGCGCCCCGGTCGGGCCGGCGACGGAGAAGGTGCCCGTGGCGAGCAACGTCCAGATGATCAGTTCAATCCGGTCCATCTCGCGCTCGAGCAGCTGCTCCTGGGCCTGCGTTACGAGGTCATCCAGGCCGATCGGCTCGGCGAAGGTGCCGGCCGCCCGCCGCGTCGTTAGCTCCTGCTCGTCGATCGTGACCTGCTCGCCGTAGATGCCCGGCGCCATGACGAACTGCTTGAGACCGACGCGCGATACCTTCGGCGGTTCACCGTTGAGGCCGCGGACCTGGGCCAGGCCCTTGTAGTTGTCGGCCTGCTCCCACTTGATCACCGGGGCGTCGCTGTTGCGCCGGGGGAAGAAGCTGAAAACGGCCCGGCCTGCCTCCAGGCGCGGCATCATCTCCTGCTCGATCAGTTCCAATTCGGCAGCGGTCGGGTAGGAATAAATCGCGATTTTCTCATCCCCTACGGCCCTTGTAATCGGCCGTTTCGAGGCTACACTGAAGCGGGCCGCGAGGCGGTTGCACCCGCGCTCACGGCCCTAACCACAACGCAACCCTGGTAAGAGGGCCCCATTATGGCTTCGGACCATTCTAACGAACCCCGTCCCTGTCAGCACTGCGGCAAAATCTTCCGACCGAAAAACAAATCACACCCCGGCAAGTACTGTTCTCCATCCTGTTACCATGCCAGTCGGGTCGCCCCCCCCGAAATCCGTCTCTGCCGCCGGTGCGGCGCCCCTTTTGAAGCCAGCCGTCGCAAACGCACTTACTGCTCTCAGCGTTGCCTCTATGCCTTCGGCCCGCCGATCCTATCCCGCCCCTGTCTCACCTGCGGCCGATCCTTCCGCCCGCTCCACCGAGCCTTCGCCGGAAAGTTCTGTTCTCACTCTTGCCGGGGTATCTTCTACACGACTCCACTCGAAGATCGTTTCTGGTCCAAGGTCCGCAAGGATGAGCAGTGTTGGATCTGGGTCGGCACCGTTGACCCCAAGGGGTACGGCAAAATCGGCCGCGGCGGCCACCGACAGAAACTCGTTTTCGCCCATCGCCTTTCCTGGGAGATCAACGTCGGGCCGATCCCTAAAGGCCTTATTGTCTGCCACCACTGTGACAACCCGCCGTGTGTCAACCCCGCTCACCTTTTCCTGGGCACTCAGGCCGAGAACATCGCCGACATGTCCCGCAAGGGCCGCGGCTGGTGGATGCGCTACGCCCGGCTAACCGATTCTCAAAACTCCATCCGTGACGCTTCCATTTAAAAGTTTCCAGGCCGAACTGTTGGTCATGGCAGTGGCGTCAAGCCCTGTAAGTTCAGCGGTACGAAACATTCCCGAGAAGTAGGCCGGCGCCGACAGCCCTGTCCATCCCTGGTCGTTGGCGATCGTGTGGACGCCGCTGGCATCCACGGAGACATCATACGTCAGGAGAGCTCTCGGCGTTTGGCTGCCGTCCACGGCGCCGCTGGTGTAGGCCTTGAAGGAGCCCGGCGTGGCCGTCAGCTCGCCCAGGACAGTCCCCTTGACCGTCGTCGTGCTGACCGGCAGCTTGACGTGATACTGGTAGGCCTCCTCCGGCGCATAAAACGGCGCCAGGGGCGCGTTCGTGAAGGTATTGGTCGGGGTCGCCGGCATGGCAGCTCCTAACTCTTCTTGCGCTCGTTGGCGAGGATGGACCGGCCCAGGGGCGTGTGACCGAGCAGCGCTTGCCGCCGCTCCGCGCTCAGGCCGGCCGAGCCGGCGCCGCCCTGCGGCACCCGTTCGGCGAAGCGGCGCGGCGCCCGCCGGCGGATCGACTCCAGCGCCGCCTCCAGATCCGTCGTCCGTAGGGTCTGGCCGCCCTCGCTGAAGGTGCGCACGGCCACGTCGTCCAGGCGCAGCAGCTTCTGCAGCTCGCACAGCACGCGCGGGTCGGACTCGTCGAGGTCGGCCGGCGTCAGACGGCCCTCCTTGACCATCAGTTCACAGAAGGCGCGGACCTTCCGGTCCTTGGCAGCGGCCTGCTCGGCCTCGGCCCGGCGGCGCTGGGCCAGGTCGGCCTGCTCGACCTGGCGGCGGAAGGCGCGCAGCTCCGGGGCCAGGGCGGCCCGCACCAGCCGGCGCACGTCCGCGAAAGCCTGCCCCGCGGGCGCGGCCCCAGGGCGGGCGCCGCTCACCACGGCGCCCGCCGGAGCACCGACAGCCGCGCCCGACCCGGAGCCCTGTCGGTCAGGCACGTCGCCCATCGCCTGCGCGCCGGAGCGGTAATTCTGCAAGAGGGCGGCCAGCTCCGCATCGGTCATCCCTTCGAGCGCGGCCGGGTCCTCGCCGTAAGTGTCCACCAGCTCGGCGATCATCTCTTCCCGTGACATTTCCTGCCCCCCCACGGCCGCCATCGGCGCGGCCCCGCCGGCCCCGCCGGCTGAGCCCGCGTCACTCTTCTGGCGCTGGCACTCGGTCAGCAGCGCGCCCAGCTGCTTGTCATCGAGCATCTTGATGAAGTCGTCGGAGTAGCCGAACCCCTTGGCCATCTCTTCCATCTGCTGGCGATCCATCACGGCTCCCTTGAAGTTCAAGGCCCGCGCGATCCGGCGCCCCCGGCCCTCTCGGTCCGCAAAGGTCGGGATGTCCTCCAGGCCCTTGACGCGCGGCACGTCGGCGCCCAGCACCGCAACGCGATAAAGGTACTGCCCATAGTGCCGGCCGGCCCGGTCGACGAAGTCCGGCCGGATTTCCGCCGAAACCTTCTTGTAGCGGCCCTCCTGGATCGCCCGCACCAGCTGCGGATGGACCTGACCCCAGTCCGTTTTGAGTACCCCGGCGGCCAGCCGGCCGGCCGTGACCCAGCCCAGGGCGGCGCTGCCGGCGTGCGTAACGACAACCGGAATCTTGTGCAGGGGCTGCGGCCCCGTGCTCAGCCGCCGCAGATTGGCCAGGATTTCCGCGAGGTCGCGGGCCGTGTAGGCCCATACCTCGCCGGCTCGGTCGCCCGGATAAGTGCCGACGGCGAAGGTCTCGACGTCATGCAATTCACCGGCGCCCATGCGGCCAGCCTAAGCGGGATCGGCAAGGGCCGTCAAGGTTGGACGGGCGCGTCGCGAATCAGGGGGCAGGTATCCAGCCGCAACGGCAATTGGGGTGATGAGGGAGCAGACCGCGCGCCTCGGCCAGGGAATAGACGGCCCCCTCCCGCGGCGCACATTGATCGCAGACCCTGGCATCTCCCGCGGTCTGCCACTGGACCTGACCGACGCCCTCGCCGTCGAAGGCGTCCAGCTGGCCGTCGGCATCGGCGTCGGCAAAAGCAGCGGCTCTAGCCAAAGGGGCCGCGGGAGGCGATGGCTCCGGTTGGCCTTCGCAGCGGGCGACGTAGGCGGCCAGGGAGCGCTGCGGGATGCGGATGGCGCTGCCGAAGCGCTTGTAGCGCAGGTCGCCGCCGTCCGTCAGGCCCTTGACCTTCGAGCGGCTGACGCGCAGCAGGCGGCAGACCTCGCGGACCGTCAGCAAGGGGCCCGTATCCAACTCCGGCGGCAGCGGCGGGGCGGCCGCGACCGGCGCCTCGCCAAACGGGGCCGGTGCGCCCTGAGCAGGCGCACCCCCCGTCGGGACAAGGGTATTCGATGCTCCCAGCGCGTCCTTGGGATCCCGGGGCGGCGTGCGGTTGTAGCGCGCGTAAGCGTCCGCCCGGGAGATCGGCAGCCCCATCTTGACCAGCGCCGTATCGAGGTCCGCGCTGGGCTGCAGGTCCCTATCGTTGACGCCGCCGAGGTAGGCCTGCGGGGGTGTGCCGCCGGCCCAGTTCAGGCGGTGCCAGAAGGGAATGATCTGGTCGTTGGCCGTGTCGGCCATGGACTCGGCCAGCTGCCAGACGAACAGCTCGCTGGTGGACTTCTGCACCTGGCTGTTGCCGCGCGGATCCGTCGAGCCCTGGCCGGTCGTGATGTTTTGCAGGAAGGCGCCGGCGATGGCCGTGAAAATCGCGCGGTCGCAGGCCTCCAGGGCCCGCTCATAGGCGGCCTGGTTGCCGCCGAGAATCTCGACGGGTTGAATGTCCGAACCCTCCGGCAGGCTTACCCAGATCTGACTGCGGATGGCTTCCAGGGCGTTTTCGAGCTGCCCCTTGACGAGGAGATCATTGACCGGATAGGTACCCTTGAAAAAAGGTTGCCCGAACTTTTCCAGGCCCAGGACCCAGAGGTCCATGATGATCGCCTTGTTCCGGTAGGCGCGATAAGCGGCCCGGAAGTCGGAGATCGGCTGGCCGAACAGGGGCAGGAACTTGAACAGGATGAAACCGTCTTGAGGATCCCATTCCTCCAGGCTCCCCTGCGGGCCGGGGCCGATCAGGGCCTGGGCGTTGCCGAACTCGTCCTCCCGCACGCGCACGTCGGGTTTGGCCTTGACCTCGGCCAGACAGCGCTTGCCGGCCCAGGGCGGCGTCGCTTCCGGCTCGGGCCGGGAGACCATCTCGCAGACGCTGTAGCCGCGGACCAGGCCGGGAAAGAGGATCGCCTCGGCCAGGCCGCGCGTGCCGCCCTGGCAGCGCTGCAGGTTGTACAGGTGGAAGTCGGCCAGCTTCTGAGACAGCGGGTCATCCGGGAGGGCCGGCGTCATCCCCCAGTCGAGGCTCGATACGGAAAAGAGCTTTGTGAGGAACGCCGCCTTCACGGCGTCGTCAGCGAGCATGCGCTCAAGGACGGCGAAGCGGGCGACGTCGCTCGTGAGGTCCTCCCAGCGTGGCAGGTCGCAGCGGCCCCGGCCGCGCAGGTCGCGCAGATAATGCGGCCCCGCTGGGTACAGCGCGATACGCTCAGGAAAGGGGCGCGCCACGACCGGCCGGGAGCCCGGCAAGGCCGGCGGGGCCCCGCCGGGGGCCGGGTGCGTGGCGCCGATGCGACCGTAGACGTAGGGCATGACTTACCCCTTGACTTGCCAGGGCTGATAGCCCCCGATCAGCACTTCCCCGGCCAGGCACAGGCCCAGGCCGGCCAGTCGGGTCCGGATGGAGCTCAGTTTCGTCATGCCGCAACCCTGGATACTGAGAAGGTCATCCGCCGATCGGAGACAAAGGAGTTCCAGCGTTCGTACCGATCCCTGGCCGCATCGCCCCTCGTGCCCCTCGCCGAACGGGCAAAACCCGGCTCGGCACAGGATTCGCTTGACGCTTGGCTGGGCGCTACCGAATACCTCCGCGACGGTCAGGCCCCGGTTCGGATTCGGCCCGCCGTCCGCCCCAAGCAGGCCGCGGCCGATCAGCCAGTCCCCGACATGCTCTAGCGCTCCGGCCGCCTCGCCGACGCTCAGCAGCCGGAAGGCTTCCCGTAGCGCCTCGACCGCGTCCGCGTAGGTCCCCGGCGGGAAGGTAGGCACGGGCATGGTTCCCCCTCAGACTACCCCCGGACCCACGGAACGGATTTCCTTGGCCGCCAGCCGTCTGAGAATCTCGTCCACCCGCTCGCCCCGTCGGGCCAGAAGCCAGGGGCGGATATGCTCCAGAAAGGGCCGCAGGTGCTGCCAGCGGCTCACTTGCCAAACCCAGAGGGGTTTGTGCCGGGGATTGGGTCGTGGATAAGGACCGTTAACGCGGCCAATCCCAAGAAAGGCTGCGACTCGCCGAACCACGTCCTCGTCCGTATTGTCAAGTCGGGCGTGCCCGCGCAAGGAAAAACAGCCGTCGGCTTCCATCAGGCCCGCGACCCAGGCCATGATCTCCGCAGTCCATCCGGACGTATCCAAGGGTGGCCGCGGCGGACCCTGCGGCCTGTGCGCCGCCCGATAGGCCCGTTGATACGCCGCGCCATAAGTCTGATAATAATGCCGAGGGCAAAGCCCCCTGACGGACTTGAACTCGCCGCATCCCTCGACGGAACAGAACCTCGATAGACCTTTTCGCCGACCCATGGCCGCCTCTTTTTTAGTGGACAGGAATTCACGGTTTCTAGTCAAGGACGTTTATAGTATAGGATACGAAATCGTATATTTGTACACCTTCCTTTAGTATACACGAATTCACGTTTTCTGGTCCCTTATTACATACGTGCATGACACGAAATCGTATATTTGTACACCGCCCCGCACCCGCTCAGGTGTACAGCATCCCGCAGCAGGAAGATAAGGGCGGTCACTTCTCGTCATCCAGTTCGCGCAGCCTCTTTTCAAGGCGATCCTGAAGGTCCGCGAGGAGGACTCGCAGGACGAGCGAGAGCAGGTTGCACATCGCCGCCAGGCGCTCGTCGCCTTCCCTTTCAAACTCCGCGGCCCACCGGGAGAACTTTTCCCCCGTCCATGATTTCCTCTCCAAGCCTGTCACCGCGCCACGAGCGCGGCGCCGTCTTTCTGTCGGCATATCGTCTCTTCCCCTTAAGGCTGGCCGTAGGGCAGGGCCCCGCCGGCGCGGGCCCGGTCCAGGACGTTGCGGCCCCGCCCGCCGCCGGGCGGCACGGGCAGGGGCGGGTTGGCCTTGCGGCGGCCGACGTTGGCCAGGGCGAAGGCGTCAGCCCGGTCATCGCGGCCCCCCGGCGGCGCCGCCAGCGTCGCGCCGTCCAGGGCCGCCAGCTGGGCGAACGTCGCCAGGGAATGGATCACCACTTCCCCATTGCGCACGGCCTCGGCGCAGGCATCGTAGAGCGCCACGTTGCCCAGGCTCGAGGACAGCCAGCCCGGCCTGCCGTCCCGGCCCTCGAGCAGCCGGACCCGGCCCTTGAGGGCCAGCAGGACCGCGAACCCATGATTATTCCTCTCGATAAGGGCCGGCGCCCGATTGTACCAGAGGCACAGGGCCGCCGCGTAATCCGCGAGGACCTCCGGCGGCACCTTGCCGGCCAGGGCGGCACATTCCTCGCCCGTGCGCACGTCCAGCACGCACAGCGCCGAATCGTCCGACGTCGGGTTCCCCTCTGCAGGATCGGCCCCAAGGATATAGCGGCCGCCGGCTTTCGGGGGCGCATAGACCTCCAGCAGCGGCAAGGCCGGGGCATCGGGGATGCCTGGGATCGGCAGCCGGGGAGAAGAGCACGCCTCGAGCCAGGCAGCCGGGATCCGCTTAGCAAGGGTCCGCGGGCTGAGCGCCTCCGCCTCGCTCGCCGGGTACTGCTCGTGGAGGTCATCGAGGCTACCGGTCCGGCTGAGCACGTCCCGACGCTGCGCCTCATACCAATCTGGGTCGCGCCGCGGGTCGGCCTGCCAGGGGGCAAAGATCGGATGCCAATCATTCTCCCCGGCACGGGCTGCGCGGTACACGCGCTTGAAGGGCGACTCCGGCCGGCTCTTATCAGGGCGGCTCAGCAGGATCATCCGGCCGCCGCCGTCGATGGTCGGCTTGACGGCCCGCATCAGCGCCGCCTGATCCCCATCCGGCAGGAGGTCTGCCTCATCGACGATGGCGAGGGTCGCGCTGTAACTGTCGCCTGCGGTCGTCGGGAAGGCCAAAGCACGGCTGCCGCTGGGCAGCTGCCAGGCATGGGCGCTGTCCGGCTCAGCCTCGGAGGCCTGCAACCACGACGGCAAGCGGTCATGCATGGCCCGTAGTCGATCGAGCAGGTCACGGGCCTCCGTCTCGCGGCGGGAGAAGAGGAGGACCGTAGCAACCGGGTGTAGGAGCAGGTGCCAAAGACCGAAGGCCAGCAGCAGATAAGTAAATCCGAGCTGGCGGGCCTTGAGCAAGACGACGAGCCGATGGGCCTGCAGGCGCGCCGCGGCATCGTGCTGGGCTGGCCACAGTCGGAATGAGCCCCAATCGGCCGCGTCGCCCGCGCCGACGAGGATCGACGTGTGGCCGGCGAAGCGGGGGAATTCATTCCGGCAGCGGCGCAGCTCGGCCAGGACGGCCGTTGCCTGTTTGCGGGTCCGGCACTCGATCACGGTCGGCCCTCTGCAGCTCGCGGACGGCATGCTCCAGGGTGAAGCGCAAGGGCGCGTCCGGGTCGCCCTGCAGTTGCACCTTCTTGCCGAACTCGGCGCCGTACTTGCGCTCGAGGAACCAGGCCGACGCCTGCCAGCGCTCCTCGGCGGCCTCGACGCGGCGCAGGTGACGACGTTTGCCCAGGGCGGCGGCGTTTTTAACCCCCCTGCCGAATTCCTCGTCGTCGGCCTTGGCCCGGCGGAAGGCGGCGAAGGAGACACCTGCGACCAGCAAGGCCTCGGCCTGGGACATGCCCAACCTCAGCGCCTCGACAATCTCGGCCTTGATCTCAGCCGTAACGGTCGGTTTGGGACCAGGTTTGTTCACAGGTCCCCCCTCTTCGGGCGGGCGCCGCCGGGCGCGGTCCAACCGGGGCGATCCTCGTTGAGGCCGGCCAGGCAGCCGAGGTAGGGATAGCAAGCGCGGAGAGCCGGTTTCGCGTAACAGCGGCGGCACAGGCCGCGGCGGGGCCGGCTGCGCACGGGCCGGCGGCAGGCCAGGCAGAGCGTGCCGGGCGGCGTCGCCGGCCGGCGGTAGGGGCGGGGCGAGGAAGTCCGTTCCGTCGTGTACACGCTTGACCCCCCTTGGGCGCGGTTGGTAGAATGCCGGCTGCCTCTTCTCGGCGGCGGGGGCGATCCTGGCAGGGACGCGCCCCCGCCCGCTTTTTCCCCTCCCCTTGTGATTTTATCCGCCGCGCGCGGGCCGCTGCATCCGGAGCAGCAGAACCGCCAGGCCACCATCGCGCTCGACGGAAAGCGTGTCCGCCTCCAGGCCGCCGGCGGCCAGCTGGCGGGCGCGGGCGCAGGCCGCCCGGCGGGTGCCGCGCGACTCGACGACCCAGGCCCGGCCGAGCCGGCGGGCGATGACATGCCAGGCCCAGGGTCCGCGCGCGCCGCCGCCGGTATGCCGGCCCCCGGGCGGGTCCGCAGCGGCCGCGGCGGCGCTGGGCCGCCGCCAGCGGGCCAGGGGGGCCAACAGGTCCCGGGACACACTCTGGCGCGGTCGGCCCATCCTCCCCTCGCCATGGCGATCTCGTCAGTCCTTGCCCAGCACGCGATCCAGCGCCCAGCAGCCGCGGATGTGCTAAACGCCAACCGAGACGATCTCGCCTAATTCCTGCATTTTCTTAACCAACAGGCTGATGAGCCCGTTCACGTCAGCCGGCGCCAGGCCGATCCATTCCACCGGCTTCCCAAAGTCGATAACGACAACCCGCCGCTCTTTATCCGCGCGGATGGCAAGGGCGAGCGACCCCTCGTCGGCGCCGCCCAGGCGCCCGTGCGTGTACTCCCGCTTCGCGCGCCTCTCGATCTGATCGAGAAACCGCTTCGTCAGTTCGTCGTCGCCGTGATGACTGGCAGCCCTAATCATTCCTTTCCTAGTAGTAAATCCAAAGCCCAGCAGCCGCGGACGTGCGGCCCCTCACTCAATCGCCGCGCTCCCACTGGCAGCCGCCCTCATGCCCGTGTGGCAGGGCGCAGCGTTCGCCGCGGGGGAATTGCGAGCAGCGATCCGGCTCCAGGCGGTAATGAGCGAGAAGCGCGCGCAGTCGTGCGATCTCGGCTCGCAGGACGGCTTCC
>Ga0066905_100000031_pt1 | contig 22126 bp, 23 predicted proteins | sample PanSoiMetaPlot36_FD_67483 | JGI IMG/M metagenome (GOLD analysis project Ga0066905, IMG submission 67483) | Tropical forest soil microbial communities from Panama analyzed to predict greenhouse gas emissions - Panama Soil Plot 36 (version 2) | ecosystem: Environmental > Terrestrial > Soil >... | reverse complement strand
CCGTAACGGCGTACCCGCACGTTGGCCTGCTCGGCATGGCCGGCGAAGCCTTCCAGAATGCACAGCCGCGAGCACACTTCGCCGATTTGCGCCGAGGCCTGATCGGTCAGCACCTTCTGATAGGTACAGGTTTTGAGGAACTTGCCGACCCACAGGCCACCGGTGTAGCGCGCGGCCTTACGGGTGGGCAAGGTATGGTTGGTGCCGATCACCTTGTCGCCAAAGGCGACGTTGGTTCGCGCGCCCAGGAACAGCGAGCCGTAGTTGTTGAGGCGCTGCAAAATGTAGTCGGGATCCCGGGTCATCACCTGGACATGCTCGGAGGCGATGCGGTTGGCCTCGCTCAGCATCTCGTCGATATCGTCGCAGACGATGACCTCCCCTCTATCGGCCCAGGCCTGGCCGGCGGCATCGGCGGTGGGCAGGATCTGCAGCAGCCGCGCCACTTCGGCGATGGTGGCGTGCGCCAGCTGCTCGGAAGTCGTGAGCAGCACGGCCGGTGAGGTCGGCCCGTGTTCGGCCTGGCCCAATAAATCGGTGGCGCAGAGTTCCGCATCGACGCTGTCATCGGCAATGATCAGGGTCTCGGTGGGCCCCGCCAGCAGATCGATGCCGACCCGCCCGAACAGTTGCCGCTTGGCCTCGGCGACGTAGGCGTTACCCGGACCGACGATCATGTCGACGGCTTTGAGGCTGTCGCTGCCGAGCGCCATGGCCGCGACCGCCTGCACGCCGCCCAGGACGTAGATCTCGTCGGCACCGCCCAGATGCATTGCCGCGACGATGGCCGGATGCGGTCCACCGCGGTGCGGCGGCGCACAGGCCACGATCCGTCCCACGCCGGCGACGCGCGCCGTCACGATCGACATGTGTGCCGAGGCAACCATCGGGTAGCGGCCACCCGGAACGTAGCAGCCGATCGAATTCACCGGGATATGCTTGTGACCCAGCACCACCCCGGGCAGTGTCTCAACTTCGAGGTCGGTCAAAGTGGCGCGCTGGCGTTCGGCGAAGTTGCGCACCTGTGCCTGGGCAAACGCGATATCGTCGAGATCGCGGCGCGGCACGGCGGCGATCGCGCGCTCAATTTCGCTGGCGGTCAGCTTGAAGGAGGCCGGTGACCACTGGTCGAACTGCTGGGAAAACTCGCGCACGGCGGCATCGCCGCGGGTCTCGACCGCAGCCAGAATGGCTTCGACGGTGGCGCGCACCTTGGCATCGGCGGCGCTGACCGCGCCGGCGTCCATCCCGCGCTTCAGGTAGCGGACCATGCTGCGCCTCCCTGTCGGTTCATGGCGTCCTCACGTTGCTGTCCGGCAAGCGGCCGGCGGATCGGGTGCTTGCGCATCGAGCCTTGGGCAAGGTTAGAGCAAAAGCGGCCACTATGGCCAGGCGCGGGTGCTTGGTATCTGCCGCATTGCGGAAGGATCTCCGATTGCCTCAAGATTGCGCTAAGATATCCCTTGGCTTGAGCCACGAGAGCCTTGAACAAGGTGAACGACAAGGCCGACACGCGCCGCGCCGGCGGCCAACTCGCCGATCAAGAGCGGGCACAACTGTGGCCGGCGCTCGAGCACCTGGAGTTCGTGCTGTCATCGACCGGGCTCGGCGTGTGGGAGCGAGACCTTTTAACCAATCACGTGACTTGGTCGGAGACGATGTACCGTCTATACGGGCGCACCTCGGAGCACTTCTCCGGCTCACCCGATCAGGTCTTGAGCTTCGTGCATCCCGATGATCGCGAGCCGTTCCGCGCCGCCTACCGCGCCGCCATCGACGGGCATCTCGACAGCTTCGAGCAGGAATTCCGGATCGTTCGCTCCGACGGCGAAATCAGGTGGGTAGCGCGGCGCGGCCAGGTGCGGCGCGACGCCGATGGGACGGCGCGCTCCGTGTTCGGCGTGGCCATGGACATCACCGAACGCAAGCAGGCCGAGGCCCTAGACGCCCGCCTGGCGACCATTGTTGCCGCCGCCGACGATGCTATTTTTAGCCTTTCACCTGAAGGTATTATCCTGTCCTGGAACCCGGCGGGAACGCGCACGTTTGGCTATTCAGCCGAGGAGATCATCGGTCAATCGGTGCGCATCCTCTATCCCGCGGGCGCGGCCGCGGAGTTCGAAGAGCGATACGCACAAGTGCGCCGCGGGGAGCACGTCCGAGCTGAGGCGAGGCGGATTCGCAAGGACGGCACATCGCTAGACGTGTCGATCACGCTTGCACCGATTGTCGGTATTGACGGCCGGGTGGCAGGAGTGTCGGCAGTGGTTCGCGATATCAGCGAGCGCAAGCGGACGGAAGAAAAGCTGGTCGAAACGCTAGCTTTGCTGTTGCAAACCAGCAATCAGCGCAAGCTCGCGCTGGTGGCGGGTCGGATGGCCACCTTCGAGCTCGACCTCAAGCACGGGGCCATCACCTGCTCGGAAGAAATTTACGATCAGATCGGCATCGGCCGCGACCAGCCGCTGTTGAGCCTGGCCGACCTGGAGCCGTTCATCTATCCCGATGACCTGCCGCGCTTGCGCCGGCGCTGGGGCCGGCCCAGCGGCGAGGGCGGCGTCTACGAGGATGAGTTTCGCATCGTTCGCCCCGATGGCGACAAGCGCTGGCTATTCGTGCGCGCCCAGGCCTTCAACGACAGCCAGCGGCCGGCGCATGTCTACGGTGTCAGCATGGACATCACCGAGCGCAAGGAGCACGAGGCGCACATCCGCTTTCTGATGTCGGAGATCTCACACCGCTCGAAGAATCTGCTGGCGGTGGTGCAGGCGATCGCGGCACAGACGGCGCGTGCCAGCAGCTCGTCGGCGGACTTTGCCGCCGACTTCAGTGCACGGCTGAAGAGCCTGGCGTCATCGGTCGATTTGTTGGTGCAGCAGGAGTGGCGCGGCGTGTCGATGAAGGAGCTGGTGCACTCCCAGCTCGGGCATTACGGCGCCGGCAGCGACCGGGTCGCCATCGTCGGCCCGAACGTGTTGCTGACGCCGCTGTCGGCGCAATACCTCGGCATGGCGCTGCACGAATTGTCGACCAATGCCGTCAAGTATGGCGCGCTGTCGGGTGCGGACGGCCGTATTACCATCGAGTGGCACGTGCGCGGCCCCAAAGAGAAGCGGCATTTCGAGATGACCTGGGTCGAGCGGGGTGGCCCGCCGACGGCGCCGCCGCAGCATAAGGGGTTCGGCCACCTCGTCATCGAGCGCATGGTGGCTGAAGCCCTGCAAGGCACGGTCAAACTGGAATTTGCTCCCGAGGGCCTGTCCTGGAGCCTCGATGCGGATGCCGCGCCGATGTTGCGCGAGTGAGGGGCTTGCGCCGGCGCTGCCCGCGGGCCGCCGCGCAAATCCGCGACCAGCCCTTGAAAACGGCGCCGCAAACGTCAATCATGACACCTGTGCAAAACAGGGAGGCGCCGTTGAGCGAAGTCGAGCCGATAGCGTTCCGCCCGCGCGTGGCCGTGGCCACGGCGGGCAAATCTCTTTCACCTCAAAGCAGTGCGGCAATCCTGACCACGTTCGATCGCCGTGAGCTCAACCAAATTCTGGGGCTCTACGGGCGCAAAGTTGCCGCCGGCGAGTGGCGCGACTACGCCATCGACTTCGGTCGCGACAAGGCGGTGTTTTCGGTGTTTCGCCGCAGCAGTGAAATGCCGCTCTACCGCATCGAAAAGCAACCCCGCCTGGCGCGCCGGCAAGGTGCCTATGGTATCGTCAGCGCCACCGGGCTGATCCTTAAGCGCGGCCACGACCTGGCGCGGGTGCTGGCGGTGCTGGAAGCGCGGCTCCGGCTGGCAAGCTATTAGCCGGCTTCGTCTTCAGCCGGCGGCGAAGGCTCGGGGGCTCTGCCGCCGTGACCGGCGCGGCGTGCGGCAGCGCGCCTCAGCCGCGTCCCGGTTGCGACCTGCTGCGCTCGGTCGGCGGCGTGCTGTCGCCGGGCCCCAGCGGCAGTGCCATGATGACGCTATCGAGCCAGCGGCCGTGCTTATAGCCCACCGAATGGATGGTGCCCGAGAACGTGAACCCCAAGCGCCGATGCAGCGTGATCGAGGCATACTGCGCCGAATCGCCGATGACAGCGACCATCAGGCGAAAGCCCGCAGCGGTTGCCGCCGCGATCAACGCCGCCAGCAACAGCCGCCCCACGCCTTTGCCTTGCGCTTGCGGCGCCACATAGATCGAATCCTCGACCGTGAACCGATAGGCAGGTCGCGTCCGATAGGCATTGAGGTAGGCATAGCCGAGAATGACACCGTGTTGCTCGGCGACCAGATACGGATAGCCCGCCCCGGTAATGGCCTCGAAGCGCCGGCGCATTTCTTCTTGGCTGGGCGGCTCGAGTTCAAAGCTTGCGGTGCCGCCGGTCACGGCCGCGGCATAAATGGTCGAGATCGCCGGCAGATCGTCGGTACGTGCCGGGCGCAAGCTTACGGTCGTCATCGGCAAGGCAATGCTGGCGGCCACTCGACCGCGTTGTGATCACGCCGCGGCGGCGACAAGCAAAGGGCCCCGCGTTGCAACGGGGCCCAACCGCGTTGATGGCTCCCGCAACTTATTCGCGATTGCCGAACAGCTGCAGCAGCATCACGAACATGTTGATGAAGTCGAGGTAGAGATTGAGTGCACCCATGATCGCCGACTTGGTGGCCGCCGTCACGTTGCCGGCCACCTCGTAGTAGCCATCTTTGATGCGTTGGGTGTCGTAGGCCGTCAGGCCGGCAAACACCAGCACGCCGATCACCGAGATGGCGAACTGCAGCGCGCTCGACTGCAAGAACAGATTGACGAGAGCCGCCAGGATGACGCCGATCAGGCCCATGACCAGGAACGAGCCCCAGCCCGACAAATCGCTGCGGGTGGTATAGCCATAAAGGCTGAGGCCACCGAACGCTGCCGCCGTGACGAAGAACACCTGCGTGATCGATTGGCCGGTGTAGACCAGGAAGATCGAGGACAGCGAGACGCCCATGGCCGCAGCGAACAGCCAGAAGGCGATCTGAGCGCCGCTTACGCTCATGTTGTAGATGCGGAAGGACAGGAAGAACACGAACGCCAGCGGCGCCAGCATCACCACCCACTTAAGCGGGGACGCGTAGATGGCAAAGCCGAGCGGCGTCAGATACATGCCCCTATGCAGTGCCAGGGTGGCCCCGGTCGCCGTCTTCGCGGCGAGCGCAGGATCCGTGGTTACGGCATACGAGAACATGATGTATGCGACGATGCCGGTGAGCGCGATGCCCCCCGCCATGTAGTTGTAGACCTGCAGCATATAGGCGCGCAGGCCTTCGTCGACCGCAACGCCGGTGCGCGCAGAAGCAGTCTGCGCATACCTGTTGTCGTATTGGGCCATAGGATCCTTCCCTTCAACTTTAGGCGAACTCGTGGTTCGCACCAGCAGATTATGGCGACGCCACCCCGCGCTTGCAAGGACTGGCGGTACGAACCGACCTTGAAAATGGGAAACCTTCGTCGCCACGGCAAGACGGGGGTTATTCAGAGCGCAGATAGGGGATGGTCGGCGCCCGGAGCACGCGCCAGGTGCCGAAGCCACCGAAGGCCGCCACCAGCACCGTGGCGAGCAGAAGGGCTTCGAGCGCCGCCCCCCAGGAGAAGGTGAACTCCAGGTCCATCACTTGGGTGACGGCAAGCCAAGCCGCTGCCGTGCCAATCAAAAAGGAAATGAACGACGTTAAGATAGCCAGGATGGCGTATTCGACAAGGTGGGACAACAGGATCCGGCGGCGGGTGGCGCCCAACGCCTTGAGAATGGCCGCCTGCTGGATTCGCCGACGCTGGGCCGTCGCCAGCGCCCCGGCCAGCACCAGCGCGCCGGCCAGCAGGGTGACGCTGCCCGCCGAGCGCACCGCCACCATCACGCGGCCGAAAATGACGCCGAAGGCGTCGATCGCATCCTTAACGCGTACCGCGGTGGTGGCGGGGAAGGCGCGGCCGATGTCCCGGGCCAGTTTGGCCTCGCTTGCCAGTGGCGCATCCTTGGCGAGCGTCAGCGTGGCCAGCAGATGGTGGGGCGCGCCCTTCAGCGTATTGGGCGAAAACACCAGCACGAAATTGAGCGACAGGCTCTCCCATTTCACTTCCCGCAGGTTGGCGATGCGCGCCGTCACGTTGCGGCCCAAGACGTTGACGGTCACCGTGTCGCCGAGCTTGAGGCCGAGCCCTTTGGCGATGTCGGCTTCGATCGACACCAGCGGTTCACCATCCCAGTCCGGCGGCCACCACTGGCCGGCCACCAGTTTCGACCCGGCCGGCAGGGTCTCGGCGTAGCTCAGACCGCGATCGCCATTGAGCACCCATTGCGCCTCCGGCGGCGCCTTGACCTGTTCGGCCGGCCGCGCCCCGACCCGCATGATGCGCCCGCGCAGCATCGGTGCCTGCTCAATCCTGGCCTCGGGCGCCTCGCGCCTGACCAGAGTTTGAAAGGCGTCGGCCTCCTCGCGCTTGAGATCGAGGATGAAGAAGTTGGGACTGTTCTCGGGCAGGCGCTCGGTCAGTTCGGCGATGACGGAGCGATCAACCAGGGCCACCGTGACCAGCAGCGAGAGGCCGGCGCCGAGCGAGATTACCACCGAGCGCGTGAGCCCGCCGGGAGCGCCGAGATTGCCGATCGCAAGCGCCAGCTCCGGCCGCCGCGGTCGCCGACTGCGGCTCGCCACCCGCGCGATTAGCGCGCCAAGGCCGGCGAACACCGCAAACACCACGATCACGGCCAGGCAGGAGTAGAAGGCGAGCGCCTGCGCCTCGGATGAAAAGATGGCAAAGGCCGCCAGCAGCGCGCCGACGATCAGCGTCATGATCACGACGCGGGCGCGCGGCAGCACCGGTGCCGGCGCCACCTCGTCGCGAAACAGCACCGCCGTCGACACCTGCTCGGCGCGCCCCAACGGCCACAGGCTAAACAGCAAGGACACCAGCACGCCATAGGCGGCTGCCGTCAAAAGACTGCGCCCGGTCACGGTGATGTCGGCCGTGATCGGCAAAGCATCGCCCAATAGCGTGGTGAGGCCGATCGGGATCAGCATGCCGAGGCCGCAGCCCAGGATGATGCCGATGCCGGCGATCAACAGCACCTGTACCAGATGTATGCCGAAGATGATCCGGCTGCCGGCGCCGAGGCTCTTGAAGGCGGCGATGACCCGGCGTCGGCGATCGAGGTAGGTGGCGACCGCATTGGCGACGCCGACGCCGCCAACCAGCAGCGCCGCCAAGCCAACCAGGGTGAGGAACTGGCGCAGCCGCTCCAAGGTCCGCGACACCTGCGGCGAGGGATCGCGCCGATCGCGAATGGTAAAGCCCGATTCCGGCAAGGTCTCCTTTACGCTCTTGCGGAAGGCGGCGAGCCGATCGGCGGCCGCCTCCCAATCGGCGCCGAGCTTGAGGGCGTAGCGCCAGCTGACCAGGCTGCCAGGATCGACCAGTCCGCTGCGGCGCAAGGTTTCGAGCGAAAGCAACACCCGCGGGCCGACGCTCAGCCGCTCGCTGATCCGATCCGGCTCGGCTTGGATGGTGGCGCGGATCGGCACCTCGAGGTGGCCGAGCGACAGTTTGTCGCCGACGCCGACACCAAGACGTTCGAGCAGCAGCGGATCGACGACCGCGCCGCCATCGCGCAACTGATCGGCCAGCGCCGCGCCTCCCGACAGCGCCACGCTTCCGACCAAGGGATAGGCATCGTCAACGCCCTTGACCTCGACCAGCGCCTGTTCGGTGCCATCGACCCGGCGCGCCATGGCGCGCATGGTCGCGGTCTCACTGACGCGGCCCTGCCGCCACAGCCAATCGCGCTCGTGGCCCTCCGCCGGGCGATGCGGCCGCGCCAAGGTCAGATCGCCGCCGATCAGGGTTTCGCCTTGCCGCTCAAAGCTCGCGCGGAGCGCATCGGCAAGCGCGCCGACGCCGGTGATGACCGCCACACCCAACGCCACACAGGCGATGAACACATAAAAGCCTTTGAGCCCGTTGCGCTGCTCGCGCAGCGCCAAGCTGAGTACGAGCGGCAGCCGACGAGCCGCCACCTGTCGCTTTGGCGCGGAAACCGCAAGCGTCATGCCGACACGAGCTCCGGCGCGGCAATTGCGCCGTCGTCGATGCGCACAACACGGCTGCAACGGCGGGCCAGATCCGGGTCGTGTGTCACCAGCAGAAGCGTCGACAGCCGGCGTCGTTGCAGATCAAACAACAGATCGACGACCTGCGCCCCGGTCTTGCCGTCGAGATTGCCGGTCGGCTCGTCGGCGAGAATGATCTGTGGCCGCGGGCACAGCGCCCGAGCGATGGCGACGCGCTGCTGCTCGCCGCCGGAGAGTTGCGCCGGGAAATGATCGGCACGCTGCGCCAGACCGACTTCGGCCAGCAGCTCGCGCGCGCGCTCGAAGGCATCGGCCTGGCCAGCAAACTCGAGCGGCAGGGCGACGTTTTCAAGCGCCGTCATGGTGGCGACCAGGTGGAATGCCTGAAACACGATGCCGATGTTGGCGCCACGGACCACGGCCAGCTGATCCTCATCGAGCCGGGTCAGGTCGTGTCCGGCCACGGTCACCACCCCGGCGGTGGCGCGCTCGAGCCCGGCGATCACCATCAGCAGCGAGGTCTTGCCGGATCCGCTCGGGCCGATGATGGCCACCGACTCGGCTGCGGCGATGTTGAGCGCGACCTTGCGCAGGATCGGCACCGGGCCCGCCCGGCTGCGCAGTGTCAGATCGACGTTGCTTAGCGAAATCACGTAGTTAGCCACAATCGAGCGAGCTCCACTCCGGAAGGCCTTGTCGCCGGCCCGGCGAACTTCTACGTCAGTGCTGAAGCAAACAGGTTGCCCAAAGGATGTCGACAGTGCCAGCGAACGCGAGGCTGTTGAAGATGGTGCTTCGCGCTCTCCTGTGCAATTGCCTGATTGTAGCGGCGACCACCTTGGCGCTGGCGCAACCCGTGGCTCAGCCGCCGCCAACGCGGATCGTCGTGCTGGGTGACAGCCTTGTGGCGGGCTTCCAGCTCAAAGCCTCCGACGCCTTCCCGGCACAGCTCGAACGCGCGCTCCAAGCCCAGGGTCACGCAGTTGAAGTCATCAATGCAGGTGTTTCGGGCGATACCACGGCAGCCGGCCGCGACCGTGTCGCCTGGGCGGTGCCGCCGGGAACCGACGCGGTAATCCTCGAGCTCGGCGCCAACGATGCCCTGCGTGGACTTGATCCCGCCCAGGCCAAGTCGAACCTCGACAAGATTATTAGCGAGCTCAAGGCCGGGGGTGCCGAGGTCCTGCTCGCCGGCATGCTGGCGCCGCGCAACCTGGGCGAGAGCTACGGTCAAGCCTTCGACGCCATCTATCCGGCGCTGGCGCAAAAGCATGGGCTCATTCTGTACCCGTTCTTTCTCGATGGCATCGCGCTGAAGGCACAATTCAATCTCGGCGATGGTCTGCATCCCAACAGCAGCGGCGTTGCCGAAATCGTGCAGCGCATAATGCCGGCGGTCGAGCAGCTGATCGATCGCGTGCGCAGCCACCGGGCCGCCGCCTCGAAGGGCTAGACATGCCACGCCTGTTCACCGCGCTTGAACTCCCCGAACCGCTGCGTTTGCACCTGTCGCTGATCCGCGCCCCGATCAATGGCGCCAAGTGGGTCGAAGCCGACAACATGCACATCACGCTCCGCTTTGCCGGCGACATTGACGAGCGCACCGCCGACGACTTCGCCGATCGCCTGCACGACATCAGGGCCGAGCCGCTGCCAATCACGGTCGCCGGGGTCGGCGCCTTTGCCGGCCGCGAGGCGCGCGTGTTGTGGGCGGGCGTGGACGGCGGTGTGGCGCTTGAGGAGCTCTACCGCGCCAACGAGCGTGCCGCGCGCGCGGTTGGGCTGGAGGCCGATCCGCGTCCCTTCAAGCCGCACGTCACCTTGGCGCGGGCGCGCGGGGTGCGGCCGCGGGCCGCCGCCCGCTTTTTGCAGGAGAACGGGGCCCTGCGGCTGATGCCGTTCGTGGCCAGCCGTTTCGTCTTGCTGTCGGCGCGACCGGGCTCCGGTGGCCCACCCTACGCGCTCGAGGAAGCCTATCCTTTGGCCCCGGCCCTGAGCTTGGGTGCCGGCTAACGGGAGGTGCAAAATCGACCACCCGTGGGCGCCAAGGTCGTGGGCAACAAGGCCCCAGACCAGCAGCGAGATCAGTATTCAAGAGGCCTGTGGCGCGCTTGACGTCATGCCCAGCGGGGTTGCTCGTGGGGCGGCAAGTGCCACTTTCCATCAGCCGCTGGCCTCGCCCGCACGCAGGTAAAGGAGCACGCCATGGCCAAAAAACTCGACGCTGCCGCGCGGCACGCACTGGCACAACGGTTGCCCCAGTGGCAGCTGGTTGCCGGCCGCGACGCCATCCAACGGACGTTCGCGTTCAAGGACTTCAACGAGGCCTTCGGATTCATGGCCCGAACGGCGCTGGTAGCCGAGCAGATGAACCATCACCCGGAATGGCGCAATGTTTGGAACCGGGTCGAGGTGACCTTGTCGACGCACGATGCCGGCGGCTTGACCGAGCTCGATCTGACCTTGGCGGAAGCGATGGATCGCATCGCCGGCTGACGGGCCGCGGTCGCGGGTTACGCGCCCTCAAGGCCTGGTGGTAGGCGGACGACCCGGCTCGGGCTCTGGACTGGAAACGACCGGGCGGAGCGGTTGCGGCCGCCGGGCTTGCGCGTCCCTGCCGCCGACGCTCGGCCGGCAGCTGCAGCCCGCCACCAAGGCGGTCCGATACTGGAACGCGGTCGCCAGGGCGCTATAGGCGCGGCCCGCGCTATCGCGCATGGTTTCGATGCTGCCGCCGGGGTTGAGATGAACATAGAGCCGCGCCTGCGCACCGCAGCTCGCCGCGCAGTGCTCGGCATCGCGGGAAAAGCCGCTGGCGCGCGTGGCAAAGCTGATCGGGAAATAAAAGCCGTCGCACAACCGCACGCACAAGGTGCGGTAGGTTTGGCCATCTTCGCCGGTACCCTGGCGGTCGCGGCCATCCCCCGGCGTGGCGTAGGCGGTAAAGGGGTCCGGCCCGACCGTGCCCGGACCGAGGCCGGCGCCACCCGGCGCCATCCAGAAGGGTCGCTGCCTGAAATATTGCGCGTGCGCCTCGGGGCCGGTCGCCGCCAGCGCCAACAGTAGACTTGCCACGGCAACGCGCGACGGCATGAGCGAGCGCTCCCAGCGGGCGGGGCACATCGGCGGAGCGCCGGGCGGTGGCCAACGTTCGGCGCAGCCTCCCCGTCTTTATGCGGGACGTTTGCCAATTTTGTCTGAATGCGACCTGGGAGGCAGGCTGCGCCGCCTAGCGCGGCGCCATGCGCAGCGAGCCGTCAAGCCGGATGCATTCGCCGTTGAGCATGGGATTTTCGCAGATGTGTACGGCCAGCGCCGCGTACTCATCCGGATGACCGAGCCGCGAGGGAAATGGCACTGAGGCCGCCAGCGATCGCTGCGCCTCTTCCGACAGGCCGGCAAACATCGGCGTCAGGAACAGACCCGGCATGATGGTGACGACGCGAATGCCGTCGCGCGACAAGTCGCGTGCCACCGGCAAGGTCATGGCGGCGACGCCGCCCTTGGATGCCGAGTAGGCGACCTGGCCGATCTGGCCGTCCTGGGCCGCCACCGACGAGGTCAAAATCATCACACCGCGCTCGCCATCCTGGTTGCTGGCAGCGGTTGCCTGCATGCCAATCGCCGACCTCGACATCATCAAAAAGGTGCCGATCAGATTGACCTCGATCACCTTCTTGAAACTGGCGAGGTCGTGCGGCTCGATGGCCGTGCTGTCCTTGCTGCGGCGGGAAATGCGCTTGGCAATGCCAATACCGGCACAATTGACGAGGATGCGTTCTTGTCCGTGCGCCTGCCGTGCCGCCGCCAGCGCCTGATCGACACTGGCCTCGCTGGTGACGTCGCAGGCGGCAAACACGCCGCCAAGCTCCTTGGCAGTGCGCTCGCCGGCCTCGGCATTGACATCGAGCACGGCGACCTTGACGCCTTTCGCCGCCAGCGCCCGGGCGGTGGCAGCTCCCAAACCGGACGCCCCGCCGGTGACGACGGCGGCGATGCTGTTGTTGAGCTGCATGGCAACCACTCCAACGCGTGACGCAGGACGCGCTTGCCCGCGGGGGCGCGCGCCACATCCATTGCATCAGCGCTGCCGTGGCTGCAAGCACAAAGGCATTGGCGGCGCGCAGAGGAAAGCTTGAGGTGGGCCAGACCGAGCGCGGCCGCCACCAGCGGCGGAAAACGCGAGCGCGACGTCGGTGGCCATCACCAATGCTCGCCACTGCCGTGCACGTGCGCAATACCCGGCCCCGGACGGTAAAGCCCAGCAGCGTTGGCGGCATTGCCCCGCATGATCAGCACACTGAAGTAGGCGATGGCCGGGATCGCCGCCATCGTGATCAGGTCTCGTCGGAGATCTCCAGGCAATGCGGCGATCGGGATGGGCGCCCAAGCGGGCTCGTGCGACGATTGCCCCGAGATCGCCGGCGACGAGCCGGCCGCCAGCGGCATGTTTTGGTGCCCGCCCGTTGCAGCAGCGGATTGGCCAGCGTTGCCATGGTCGCGGTGGTGGCAAGGTGTGCCATGCCACGCCAAAGCCGCCGGCAACTTGTCGCGGAACTCGCCTCGGCTTACAAGGCTGATGGACAGGGTCCCCTAAATGCACCAGCCCCTCCCAACGCTGCCGGCCCGCGGCTACTTTGCGATCGGCGCCGAGCGCATCTCCAAGGCTTTGAACCTCGGCAATCTGTTGCGCTCCGCGCACGGATTTGGCGCCAGCTTTACCTTCACCATCGGCGCCGCCTACCAGGCGCTGGAGGCGCGCTCCGACACCTCGAAGGGCACCCACCATCTGCCCCACTACAATGTTGCGAGCATTGCCGAACTGGTGCTGCCGCAGGGCTGCCGTCTGGTCGGCGTCGAGCTGGCGGACCGGGCGATCGATCTGCCGTCGTTTCAGCATCCGTTGCGTGCCGCCTATGTGCTGGGACCGGAGCGCGGCGCCTTATCGGATGCGGTGCTCGCGCGGTGCGACTATGTGGTGCGCATCCCGTGCAACTTCTCGATCAATCTGGCGATGGCCGGGGCGATCGTCATGTACGACCGGATGCGGGTGCTCGGGCGTTTTGCCGCGCGGCCTTTGCACGAAGGCGGGCCGGAAGGTTATGTGCCCAACGTCTCGCGCCAGCGCAATTGAGCCGATTGAGGGTCAGCGCTTGGCTTTGCGCAAACGCACGTAGAAGGCGCCGCTGCCGCCATGCCGGTTGCCGGCGGCGCCGTAGCTGAGCACGATCGGGCTGAGCTCGGGTTGCGCCAGCCACAACGGCACGTTGCGGCGCAGCACCCCTGGCTGGCGCTCGCCCATGGCAGCGCGCAGGTGATCGGCGTCGTCGGCCGGCGCGCCCTTGCCGGTGATCACCAGCACGATCTTGAACCCCTTGGCGTAGGCACGATGAAGAAACGCCCGCAGTCTGGCGTGCGCCTCGGCCTGGCGCAGGCCGTGCAGGTCGATGCGATCATCGATCTCGGCCTTGCCGGCTCCGAGGCGCCGCGCCTGCCGGCGGTCGAGCGCCGTCAGCGGTGCCGCGCCACCGGTCTTGACCGGACCGCCGGCCGGGCGCTGCGGTCGCGGCTCGGGGGCATCGTGGCGCCGCGCTGGAGCCTCCCCGGGCGGGGCAGCAGCGCTTGCCGCGGACCCGACCCGCGGCTTGCCGTGGACGCGCTCGAGCGAGCGCGTCGCCGCGGCCCAAAGTTCAGCCTCATCGTCGGTGACGACGCGGCCCGCCCGCCCCGATCGACGTCCCGCCGGCATCATCGCCGGGTCTTGACCACGGTGGTCAAGCCGAAGCTCGGCGCCGTTTCAGCCTCGGCGGAAGGTGACTTTGGCAACAGCACGATGAACTTGGCGGCGTGCTTGGTGACGCCGGCAAGGCGCCCAGCCGCGTCCCCGGAGCCGAAGTAAATGTCGCCGCGCTCCGGGCCGCGGATGGCCGAGCCAACGTCTTGGGCAATCATCAGCCGATTGAACGACCCGGACTTGTCGACGTGCAACATGTCGCTGCCGTTGACAAAGATCGGCGACCCCAGCACGTGGAAGGCGGTATCGACGGCAAGGCTGCGGCCTGCGGTCAGCGGCGCATTCATGGCGCCGCGGGCGGCGCCGGCCTCGCTGCCTTTGAGCTCGCGGAAAAACACGTAGGAGGCGTTCTGCCACATGATTTTCTTGCCGCGCTCGGGATCGGCTTTCAGCCAATTCGACAGGGCGGAAAGCGACATCTTGTCGGCGGCTAGGATGCCCTTTTCAATCAGATAGCGCCCGATCGAACTATAGGGATGGCCGTTCTTGCCATCATAGTGCAGGCGAATGATCGAGCCATCGGTGAGCTTGACGCGACCCGAACCCTGGATCTGCATGAAGAACAGGTCGACCGGATCGGCGACATAGACGAGCTCCAAACCCTTGCCCTTGAGCGAGCCGCCATCGATTTCGGCACGGGTGAAGTAGGGTTCGATGCCCTTTTCGGTCTTGCGCGCATGCGTGAGCGTTTGGCCGCTGACCGCCCGCTCGGTCTCGTCGACCAAATTGACGAGGTCCGGCGGCCGCCGGTAGGTCGGCGTCTGAAACCGACCTTCGGGCTTGCGCGATCCCTCGATCAGGGGCTCGTAATAGCCCGTGACCAGGCCTTGCGGTCCGGCATGGCTGAGCCGGTTCGGCACAAAGTGGCGTTCAAAAAACAGCTTCGCCTGGGTTTTGCCGACCGCGGCCGGCAGCTTCTGCGCCGCCGTGCACGCCTCGATCAGCCCCGGTGGTGGCGGCGCGAGCTTGTCGGCGCTGGTGCGCTCGCGCGCGGCCGCCAGCACGCGCTCGCAGGATTTCTGGAACGCCTTCAGCGCCGCGGCGTGATCATCCCGCTCCCAGCCGGGGATTTCCGAATAGCTGAGCGGCTGGTATGCGACCGATCCCGCTTTCATGCCGGCGCCCGACTGCTTCTGGTTGGGGGCCGCCTCGACCGGCGCCGCCAGGCCGGCCAGCACAGAGGCGACCACGAGCCTCCAACGTCGAGAGCTCCCCAAGGTCCGCAAGCGCGCATGTCCCCCAATCGCAACTGCCCCCTGCCTGCCTCTCGGTTGCGGCTAATTTGCGGCTTGGGTGGCGATCAATTTCCAGTTCGGATTGCGCGAGCTGACCTCGCGGGCAAAGGTCCAAATGTCCGTCACTTCTTTGATGCGCTTGGGGTCGCCGGTGATCACCTCGCCGGCCCGATCGCGGGTGGCGGAGATCAATTCGCTCACGAATTTGACGGTGACCTGGGCCACGCCGCTCTTGAGCTCGGCCTCGACGATGTCTGCGCCCTTGATGCCGACAAAGCTTTGATCGACCTGCTCGCCGCGGGATTCGCGCTCGGCAATGGCACCGACGAAGCCGTCGTGCACATCGCGGCTGAGCAGGTCCTTCAGCGTTTTGCGGTTGCCCTCGGCAAATGCCGTTACGATGATCTCGTAGGCCGCCCGCGCGCCCTTGAGGAACTGATCGGGGTCAAAGCTGGGATCGGCATCGACGATCGCCAGCAGGCCGGTGGCGATGCTGGTATTGTCGCCGGCGAGACCCTTGACGCGCTCCTCCAGATCGCTGCGCACCTTGCTGTTATCGGCCATGGGCGCGGTTTCGTACTCATCGCGCTCGCGCCGCGGCAAGGTGACCACTTTCTCCTGCGCCGGCACCTTGCCGTTGCGCTGGCTGGCCTCCCGCTGCGCCCGATAACGCTCAATGCGCGATTCTTCTTGCCCCGTCCGCCGCCCGAGCACACTGCGCAGCTTGAGGAAAACCACCACCGCCAAGACGAGGAAAATAAGGGTTACCGCGTCGATTTTGCCATCCATTGCCAAAGCTTTCGAGCCAGCGCCTCAACCCGCTCATGTAGGTTGCCAGGCCTGCGACAACCAGACCCGGCCCCCCGGTTCCGGTGAAGCGCCAAGTTCCCGCTGCCGCGATCAAATCTTAGGCCATTGCGGGGTTGAAGCCAACCAGGCTCGGCCTTTCGACGATCGCGCCCTTGACGAGGGTGTCCCTGCATGCTGTCAGGGCGGTGAAAGGACGACGGCGGCTTGACCGGGCGCCGGTTGATGCCCCGTGGCTCGCGCGCCGCCCATCACGACGGCAACCTGGAGGGAACAAATCATGGCTGAAACTGAAAATGCCGGCGACGGCAAGCCCGCGGGGGCCGCTGCCGGTCAATCGGTCCAGGTGCGCGTCGGGGGCCAATACATCAAGGATTTGTCGTTCGAGAACCCCAACGTCGACAAACTTTTGACCAGCCCCCCCGAAAAGCCCAACCTGCGCGTCGAGGTCAACGTCAACGCCGCCAAATTGGGTGACAAGGCCTACGAGAGCACCATTCATTTCAAGGCCGAAGCCACCAGCAATGACGCCGTCATCTATGACATGGAGCTGTCCTACGCCGGTCTGTTCCAGATCGAGGGCATGCCGGAGGACTCCCTTGAGCCCTTCCTATTGGTAAATTGCCCGGCCCTGCTGTTCCCGTTTTTGCGCCGCCTGGTGTCGGACATCACCCGCGAGGGCGGCTTCCCGCCGCTGTTGCTCGACCCGATCGACTTCGCCAGCCTATTCATCGCCCGCAAACAAAAGGAAAAGGAAGGCCAGCAGGCCAACACCAATTGAGGCTGGCCGCCGCATCTGGCTCGGAGCCCCTGGCGCGGGCCGGTGCTCAGGTTACCGCCAGGTAGCCGAGCCACAGCGGGTTGGACCCGAGCGTCTTGACGAACCGCAGATGCGCCCCTTCCTCCTCCGCCGTGAGGCGCGGTGGGAGCGGCACCGGGCGTTGGGCCGCCAGCTTGGCGGGGCTGCGGCTTGGCTGGTCGCCAAGCTCGGACACGTCAAACCCCAAGGTCGCCTGCCGTTCACCCAGCAACTCCACATAGACCGCGGCAAGCAGCAGCGAATCGAGCAGCGCGCCGTGCAAAGCCCGCGCCGAATTGTCGATGCCGTAACGCTTGCACAGGGCGTCGAGGCTGTTGGGGCCAGCCGGATGCTTGCGCCGCGCCAATAACAAGGTGTCGACCATGCGTTCGGCGGCCAACGGCGGCTGTGACAGGCGGGCAAGCTCGGCGTTGAGGAAGCCCAGATCGAAGCTGGCGTTGTGGGCCACCAGCGGCGCCTCGCCGAGGAAGGCCAACAACTCTTGGGCCACATCCTTGAACCGCGGCTTATCGGCCAAGAACTGAGTGCTGAGGCCATGCACCTCGGCCGCCTCGCGATTAACCTCGCGATCCGGGTTGAGATAGACGTGAAACTCCCGGCCGGTCGGAATGCGATTGATGATCTCGACGCAACCGATTTCGATCAGGCGATCGCCATTTAGCGCATCGAGGCCGGTGGTTTCGGTGTCGATCACAATCTCGCGCAGCATGTTGCCCCCCACCACCGTCGACGCGCAAGGCTTACGCCCAATACCGCGCAAATGCGCGCGCCGGCCGATCCTGCAGTGATTCGACGATCCGATCGACCTGGGCCTCGGTCTCGGCAAAAGAGCCGCTGGTGTCGACGACATAGTCGGCGCGCGCCCGCTTCTCGGCGTCGGGCAGCTGCCGCTGCAGCACCTGCTCAAGCTTGGCCGTGGTCATGCCGGCGCGGCGCATGACGCGCTGGCGCTGCAGTTCGGCACTGGTGGTGACGACGATGATGGCATCGACCCGCGGTTGCCGGCCGCTTTCCAATAACAGCGGTACTTCCAGCACCGCCAGCTTGCCGCCGCGCGCGGCTTGCGCCTTGAGAAAGGCGCGCTCGGCCGCGACCACGAGCGGGTGCACGATCGCTTCCAGGCGGGCAAAATCCGCCGGGCTGGCGAGCAGCGCCTGCGACAGCTTCTGCCGGTCGACAGTGCCGCCGTCGGTCGTACCCGGGAATGCCGCTTCGATGGCGCTCACCGCGGGACCTTGATAGAGCCGGTGCACCTCCGCATCGGCATCGAACACGGCGATACCCAAGTCGCGCAGACGCGCGGCAACCGTCGATTTGCCCATGCCGATCGAACCGGTGAGGCCGACGACCAGCATCAGTGGCGCTCGATGTCGGCGATCAACACGGCACGCAACTCCGCCGTCACCTCGGGGCGCACGCCGAACCATTTCTCGAACCCGGGCACCGCCTGGTGCAACAGCATGCCAAGGCCATCGACGGCAACGAGGCCGCGCGCCTTGGCGGCCGCCAGCAGCGGCGTCACCAGCGGCACGTAGACGAGGTCGGCCACCACCGAACCGGCCTCGAGCCCGGTCAGATCGATCTCAAGACCCGGCTGCGTGCCGTGCATACCCAAGGTCGTGGCGTTGACGAGGATCTGGGCCTCGCGCGCGCAAGCGTTGGCATCGGACCAGGCATAGGCCTTGACCCGCGGCCCAAAGAAGGCGGCGACCCGGTCGGCACGTGCCGGCGTGCGGTTGACGAGCGCCACCGATTTGACCCCGGCACCGAGCAAGGCATAGATCACGGCACGCGCCGCGCCGCCGGCGCCCAACACACAGGCACGCGCGCACGCCTCCGGCTTGAAGGCCGGCGCCGCCGCCGCCAGATGGCTCATGAAGCCGGCGGCATCGGTGTTGTCGCAGGCCAGCTCTCCCTCCTCATACCACAGCGTGTTGGCGGCCCCGACCGCCCGCGCCGCCGGGGATTGGCGCCGGGCGGCCGCAAGCGCCGCCTCCTTGTGTGGCACGGTGACGTTGCAACCGGCAAAGCCCTGCGCCCGCAGGCGATCGAGAAACGCTGCGACCTCGCCCGGCGGCACCGGCTGCTTGTCGTAGCTGCCGTCGATCGCATACCGCCGCAGCCAATAGCCGTGGATCAGTGGTGAGCGCGAATGCGCCACCGGCCAGCCGATGATGCAAGCCTTGCTCATGCCGCAATCAGTCCGCGCAGCCGCAGTTCCCGCAGCAACGGCAGGAGCGGCAGGCCGATAATGGTGGCGCCATCGCCATCGACCTCGTCGAAGAGCTGGATGCCGAGGCCTTCGATCTGGTAACCGCCGACGCTGGTGGTGATCGCCGGCCCCACCGCCGTCAGATAGTGGTCAAGAAAAGCATCGCTGAATGGCCGCATCAGGAGGCTGGCCACCGCCGTGTGCTGCCACAGCAGCTGGCTGTTGGCCGCAAGCGCAACGGCGCTATGGAGCTGATGCCGGCGGCCGCGCAGGCGCTCCAGCTGCCGGCGCGCACCGGCAAGGTCACCGGGCTTGTCGAACAGTTCCCCGTCGCACGACAGCACCTGATCGGCGCCGATGATGATGGCATCGGCACGCCCGACGCTGACCGCCTCGGCCTTGGTGCGCGCCAGCACTGCGGCGACCGCGCCGGCATCGGTACCGGTCCGGCGGAGGCGGCCCTTGATCGCGGCCTCGTCGACCTCGGCCGGGCAGACCTCGAAGCAAAGCCCGGCCGCCTGCAACAGCTGGCGCCGGTAGGGGCTCGCCGACGCCAACAGCAGGGGCGGCCGCGCCTTAGACATCGTTGCCCTCCGCCCCGACCTCGGCCCGCTCCAGGCGATCGTGCAACAGGCGGATGATGGCGGCAGCGGTCTCCTCCACCGATCGCCGGGTGACGTCGATCACCGGCCAGCCATGGCGCAGGCACAACCGCTTGGAATGGGCGATCTCGGCGGCGATCCGGGTACGATCCACGTAGTCGTCGAGATTGCGGTCGGCCAGCAGCTGCACGCGATTGCGTCGTATTTCCGCGATGCGTTCCGGGCTGGCGACCAGGCCGACGACGAACGCGGTATGCGGCTCGGTCAGCGCCGCCGGCAGCTCGATGTCGGGCACCAGCGGCAGATTGGCGGTCTTGTAGCCGCGTTGCGCCAGATAGATGCTGGTCGGCGTTTTGGACGTGCGCGACACGCCCAGAATAATAATGTCGGCGGTGCTCAAATCCTCCGGCAGCTGGCCGTCATCGTGTGCCATGGCAAAATTCAGGGCATCGATGCGCCGGAAGTAGTCGGCGTCGACCAGGTGTTGGCCGGCGACCACGGGCGTCTGCGGCGCGCCGAGGTAGGACTCAAACACCTTCATGATCGGCTCGAGCACGTGCAAGGAGGGCACCTTCAAGGCGCGGCAACGCTGCTCGATCTCGTCGATCAATTCGCGTTTGACGATGGTATAGAGCACGATGCCGGGCGCCTGTTCCACCTCTTTCAGAACCCGCTCGAGCTGCTTGCTGGTGCGCACCAGGGGATGCACGTGCTCGATCGGCCGCACCTGGGCGTATTGCACCGCTGCCGCCTTGGCCATGGTGGTCAAGGTCTCGCCGGTCGCGTCCGAGATCAGGTGCAGATGGAAGGTGGTCGGGACCTGGTGGGGCATGTGTGGATAACACGGGTGGTGGTTTCGCCCGATCGGGTTGAGGTGCCAGTTTGTACCCAGCGGGCACACGCCATCAACAGATCCGCCCACAGGAAGCCGCGCCGGGACAGCCAGAGGGCCCGATGCCCTTCCCCGGGGACAGCATCGATTTGTCGGACCCATGCAGCAACAATCAACATGTTACCAGGATCGCCTAGTATCGGCACCCTCCGATTCAGGCCTTTGTCTTCAAGCCGCTATGCGCCTTGTGGTCCGGCGCCGCCGCGGCACGCTAGCGCTGGTCGCCCACGTCCCTTGCGCTGGTAATCTGTGCAGATGCTATGGTTTTGGGACCAATAAGCGCAATCCAGGGGCCAAGAGCTTCAATAATAATCTTTGATCCATTAGCCTTTATAAAACGTTTGGACAGCGCCATGACGCCATCGATCGCGTACCGTCGTCTGCTGCGGGTACTCGCCGGCGAGGCGCTGTCCCCGCCGCCGGTTTGGCTGATGCGGCAAGCCGGTCGCTACCTGCCGGAGTACCGCGCGCTCAGAGCTGAAGCGGGAAGCTTCCTCGATCTGTGCTACGATCCCGAACGCGCTGCCGAAGTGACCTTGCAGCCGATCCGCCGCTACGGCTTTGATGCGGCGATCCTGTTCTCCGACATTCTGGTGGTGCCGGACGCGCTCGGCCAGTCGGTGCGCTTCCTCGAAGGCGAAGGACCAAGGCTCGATCCGATCCGGTCGGCGTCCGATCTCGGTCGCTTGCGGGCCAGTGCGACTCGGCCCACCTTCGCACGCGTGTTCGAGACCGTGGCGCGGCTCAGGCAGGACCTCCCCCATGCAACAACCCTCATCGGCTTTTGTGGTGCGCCGTGGACGGTTGCAACCTACATGGTCGGCGGGCGCGGCTCGCCCGATCAGGCCGATGCCAGACTGTGGGCCTACCAGGATCCGCGCTCCTTCCAGGCGCTTGTCGATCTTTTGTCGGAGGTGTCGATCGATTACCTGGCGGGGCAGGTCGACGCCGGGGCCGATGTCGTGCAGATCTTCGACAGCTGGGCCGGCAGTCTGCCCGATGGTGAATTTGCGCGCTGGGTCGTGGCACCGACGCAACGCATCGTGCGCGCGCTCAAGGCCCGGCATCCGGGGCTGCCGATCATCGGCTTTCCACGCGGCGCCGGCAGCCGCGTCGACGACTACGTTGCCGCCACCGGGGTCGATGGCGTGGGGTGCGACACCACCATCCCATTGGCGGTGATGGCCGATCGCTTAAGCGCCAGCGTCACCGTACAGGGCAATCTCGATCCGCTGCTGCTGGTGGCCGGCGGCACGGCCCTGAAAGAGCGCATCGAGGAGATCCTCGCAGCGATGGCCGGCCGGCGGTTCGTGTTCAATCTCGGGCACGGCATCGTGCCGGAGACCCCGCCCGATAATGTGGCGCTTCTGGTCGATCTGGTGCGCGGCGCAGCCCCCGTGCCGAGGGCAACTTGATGCTGCTTTGGCTCAAGGCGCTGCACCTGGTGGCGGTCATCTCGTGGATGGCCGGGCTCCTCTATCTGCCCCGCCTTTACGTCTATCACGCCGAGGCCGCACCGGGTTCGGCCACCTCCCAGACGTTGAAGGTGATGGAACGCCGGTTGCTGCGCAGCATCATGAACCCCGCCATGGTCGTGGTGTGGATCAGCGGACCCCTGCTCGCCTGGCAGGCGGGCATGTACCGGGACGGTTGGCTGGTGGCCAAGGTGCTGGTGGTGGTG
>Ga0066905_100000029_pt1 | contig 22574 bp, 19 predicted proteins | sample PanSoiMetaPlot36_FD_67483 | JGI IMG/M metagenome (GOLD analysis project Ga0066905, IMG submission 67483) | Tropical forest soil microbial communities from Panama analyzed to predict greenhouse gas emissions - Panama Soil Plot 36 (version 2) | ecosystem: Environmental > Terrestrial > Soil >... | reverse complement strand
TTCGTCCACGCACTCGACCTGCGCACCGGGATTGCGCACTGCATCGACCTTCCGCTGCGCGGAGATCTCAACTCGGTCTATGCGACGACGCTGGCGCTCTCCCCCGACGAGCAGCGCCTCTACCTCGCCAGCCCCCTCGTCGGGCGCGTAACGACCGTCGACCTCGACGAGCTCTCGGTGAGGTCGACCACGCGGTTCCGCGCCGTGTCGGCGAGCACCTACAGCCCCGGGATCGGCCCGAGCGCAGCGGTCTCTCCGAACGGGCGCATGCTCGCGTTCGTGACCGTCCGCCGGCTCTGGCTCGTGGATACCGCGTACGGCCTCGTCCGCGGCCCGATCAGGGTTCGGCAGGGGGTGCTCGCAGTCGGGTTCAAGCCGGGCGGCCGACGAGTCGTGACGATCGGCCTCCATCGCAGCTCCGTCTTCGACGCTGCGACTGGCGCAGAGCTCCGCTAGGCGGGAACCGCGGCGGCCTCGGTCGCGTCGGCAATCTCGCGCACGACCTCGGTCAGGTCGCGATTTGCGTTGAAGACGCGCAGCTGCCGGTCGGCGCCGTTGCCGGCGGACAGGATGTCGCGGATCCCGTCGAGGGCGTCCTCGGAGCCGAGCTCCTTCGCGTGCGGCGCGAGCTCTTTCAGCCGGCGGCGGACCAGCTGCGCGACCGGAGTGCGGTTCCGCGCATCCGTCGCGAGATCCATCAGCGGCGCCTCGAGCCCGTAGCGAGCGGCAAGCCACTTGTTCTCGCTCGTCAGGATCCGGTGGTACGAGCGGATCTCCTCGCCCCGGTCGAAGCGCTCGCAGTACATCTTCACAAGCGCCTGACAGTACGCAGCGAGTGCCACGGCGTGCTCCACGCGCGAGACCGCGTCGCAGATCCGCACCTCGACCGTGCCGAGCCGCGGATGGGGGCGGATGTCCCACCAGATGTGCGTGTAGTCCACGATGCAGCCGGTCTTCTCGAGCTGCCCGACGACCTCTGCGTAGTCGGCGTAGTCGCGGAACCTCGGCGGCGGGCCCGAACGCGGGAAAGCTGCGAACACGAGCTGCCGGGTCGATGCAAGACCCGTCGGCTCTCCACGCCAGAACGGAGAGCTTGCGGACAGCGCGAGCAGGAGCGGCAGCTCGACGAGGAGACCGTTCACGACCTGGATCGCCTTTTCCGCGTCGTCCACGGCGACGTGGATGTGCAGCCCGAAGATCAACTCGCGGCGCGCGACGTACTGCATCTGGTCGACGAGCGCGCGGTACCGGTCGCGGGCGGTGATCCGCTGCGTCTCGAAGAGGCTGAACGGATGTGTGCCCGCCGAGCCGACCCGCAGCGACTTCTGCGAGGCGACCGACGCGACGTACTCGCGCAGCTTCCGCAGCTCCCGGTCGACATCCGCGGGCGTATGGCAGACGGGCGTCGCGATCTCGAGCACGGACTGCATCAGTTCCTCCTTCATCTGCGCCTCCAGCTCGTGTCCGGCGACGGCCGCGAGGAACGTGTCGATGTGCTGGACGAGGTCGAAGCTGTCGCCGTCGAGGAGCATGTACTCCTCCTCGACGCCGAGCGTGTACGGGCTCGTCTTGCCGAAGGCGTGGTCGAGGACGCTGCCGCCCGCGGCGAACCCGCCACCGGTGATGCTCGACGGATAGATCTGTTTCACGTCCGTAGTATCGAGTCGCCCTGGAAGCGCTTCAACTCACCGACTCGTGGCCGGCCGAGAACGTCGCCGTCGCGGCGCTCTCACTGGAGGGCGAGCTGGGGCGGCGCGGCGACTCGTCGCGCGTCTTCCGCTGGGCCTCCGTTTCCAAGCCGGTGGTCGCGCTCGCCGCACTCGTCGCCGCGGAGGAGGGGACGATCGACCTGGACGAGCCCGCCGGCCCACCCGGCTCGACGATCCGGCACCTGCTCGCGCACGCCTCCGGGCTGCCGTTCGAGGCAGGCCCGCCGATCGCGAAGCCGGGGACGAGGCGGATCTACTCGAACCCGGGCTTCGAGGCGCTCGCAGAGCGGATCGCGTTGAACGCGGAGATGCCGTTCGAGGAGTACCTCAAGAAGGCCGTGCTCTCCCCGCTGCACATGGGCGCGGTCCAGCGCGGCACGCCCGCGGCAGGCCTCCAAGGATCGCTCGACGACCTCGTCAAGGTGACCCGGGAGGTCATGCGGCCGACCCTCGTCGCACCCGAGACACTGGCCGAGGCGACGCGCGTCCAGTTTCCCGGGCTCGCCGGCGTGATCCCGGGACTCGGCCGCTTCGATCCGAACGACTGGGGGCTCGGCTTCGAGCTCAAGGACGGGAAGCGGCCGCACTTCACCGGGACGCTGACCTCGCCGCGCACCCACGGCCACTGGGGCGGGAGCGGGACGCTGTTCTGGGTCGATCCGGACTCCGGCCTGGCACTCGCGCTGCTCACCGACCGCGAGTTCGACGATTGGGCCAAGGAGTCGTGGCCCGCGCTCAGCGACGCTGTCGTGCGGGAGCAAACGTAAAGAAGCTGCAAAATCGTGCAAACCCGCGTGTTCTTGACCCGTCTCCCGGGCATCCTTCAGTCGAACCCGATGGCGGCCCTCGACACCAACCCACGCACAAGGACGCCGGCTGATCACCCCGTCTTCGTCGCCGGCGACGGTCGCCGTGCGCGGAGACTGAGGAACGCCGCGATCGTCGTGGGAGTCGTCGCCGCGCTGTGGCTCGTCGGGCTCGGCGTGGGAATGGTCGGGCTCGGGAGCCTTCCCGGGATCGGGCTCGTCAAGGGCGCGCGCGTCGACTCTCGCCTCGCCGAAGTTCCGTCGGCGCTCGCCGCGAAGGTCGAGGGCGAGCGGCCCCTGCCGGTCACAGCTCACGCGACTTCGATTCGACGGCAGTCGACCCGGTCTGCCACGGCTCGGCGCGCCGCGAGCCGAGCTGCCGCCAGGCACTCGAGAAAGGCGAAGCGGGCCTCGCGCCCGCCGGCTGTGGTGCCGCCGCCCACGGACGCGCAGGCGCCGGCCAACCCGGCTCGGCGCACGCGGGGCTGGGCGCGGAGGGGCTACGCCGCCCCGCGAGGGCAGCTCCGGAGAGGTGCTCCCCCGCCAGCGCCTCCCGTGACGAGTCGCGGCCGCCGCGTCGGCCAGACTCCGCCGGCGACGCCGCCCCCCGCACCGGCCGGCCAGGCGAAGAAGGCCGCAGAGCCGCCACCCCCTCCACCGCCGCCGAAGAAGGTCTGACGTGAGCGGATCGCGGGCCGTCACCCGCTGGGTCGTCCTCGGCCTGCTCCTGACGACGCTCCTCGTCCTCCTTGCGGTGCAGGGGCTTTCGACGCGGACCACCGGCCGCAGCGCGACGCCCGTGCCCGGGAACGGCGGACCGCAGGCGGGCGAAGGGGCCGTTCTCGCGTGGGGCGCCGGCGGGCTGCAGTCCAGGGACGCCGCCCCCGGGAAGCACATCGCCCTCACGTTCGACGACGGCCCCGACCCGAAGTGGACTCCGAAGATCGCGGGCGCGCTCGAGCGCCTCCACGTCCCGGCCACCTTCTTCGTCGTCGGCAGCGAGGTCGTCCGCCACCCGGACGTCGTTCGTCAGCTACATCGCGCCGGGTTCGAGATCGGGAACCACACGTTCACGCACGCCGACGTCTCCACCCTTCCCGGGTGGGAGCGGCGGCTCCAGGTCTCGCTGACCGACAACGCGCTCGCGGGGACGGTCGGGATCCGCCCGCGCCTCTTCAGACCGCCTTATTCGTCCGTTCCGGGAGGAGTCAACGTCGACCAGGCGCGTACGTACGAACACCTCGCCCGGGACGGCTACGACGTCGTCCTCACCGACTACGACGGGGAGGACTGGCGGCGGCCCGGCGTCGACTCGATCGTCGCCGCGGCCACGCCCCAGAGCGGACGCGGCGGCATCGTGCTCCTGCACGACGGAGGCGGCGACCGCTCGGAGACGGTTCGGGCCGTCGAGCGGCTCGTGCCCGCGCTCCGGGCGCGCGGCTTCCGCTTCGTGACCGTCTCGCAGCTCGCCGGCCTACCGAGAGACCAGGCGGAGGTGCCTGTGGAAGGCTGGGGCAGGGCCCGCGGACGAATCCTGATCGCGACGCTCGCCGTGGCGCGCTGGACGACGACGATCCTTGCGTGGCTCCTCGTCGCGGTCGCACTGCTCTTCGTGGCGCGGGTGTTCCTGCTGCTCCTGTTCGCGAGGCGCCATGCGCGAGCGGTACGCAGCCGCGCCTACGAGGAGGGGTTCGCGCCGCCGGTCTCGGTGATCGTCCCAGCGTTCAACGAGGTCATCGGCATCGAGCGGTCGATCCGCTCGCTCGCGGACAGCGACTACCCAGAGCTCGAGGTCATCGTCGTCGACGACGGGTCGACGGACGGTACGGGTGATCTCGTCCAAAGCCTGGAACTGTCGCGGGTGCGGGTGCTGCACCAGCCCAACTCGGGCAAGCCGGCCGCGCTGAACCGCGGGATAGACGAGGCGCGCCACGACCTCGTCGTCATGGTCGATGCCGACACGGTCTTCGAGCCGCGCACGCTTGCGCACCTCGTGCAGCCGTTCCGCTCAGCGGACGTCGGCGCCGTTTCGGGCAACACGAAGGTCGGCAACCGCAAACGGCTCCTCGGCCGCTGGCAGCACATCGAGTACGTGATGGGCTTCAACCTCGATCGCCGCCTGTTCGACGTCCTGCGCTGCATGCCGACGGTCCCGGGGGCGATCGGCGCGTTCCGGCGCGAGGCGCTCGCCGACGCGGGAGGCGTCTCGGGCGACACGCTGGCCGAGGACACCGACCTGACGCTCGCAGTGGGCCGCGCCGGGTGGCGGGTCGTCTACGAGGAGAACGCCCGCGCCTGGACCGAAGCGCCCGCGACGCTGCGCGGGCTCTGGCGCCAGCGCTACCGCTGGTGTTACGGGACGCTCCAGTCCGTCTGGAAGCACCGCGCCGCGTTCTGGCGGCTCGGCGAGCGGGCGATCGGCCGCCGCGGCCTGCCGTACCTCGTTCTCTTCCAGATTGTGCTCCCGCTGTTCGCCCCGCTGATCGACCTCTTCTCGATCTACGGGATCGTCTTCCTCGACCCTTGGGCGGTGCTCGGATTCTGGTGCGTCTTCACGAGCCTCCAGCTCCTGCTGGGCTGGTACGCGTTCCGGCTCGACCGCGAGTCGCCGAGGGTGCTGTGGGCGATGCCGCTCCAGCAGTTCGTCTACCGGCAGCTCATGTACCTCGTCGTCGTCGAGTCGGTTCTGACTGCGATCCAGGGCAGCCGGCTGCACTGGCGCCCGATCGCGCGCAGCGGCGAGATCGAGGTCAAGCCCTCCTAGGTTCTCGGGCGGACGCGGAGCCTGGCCTTCATGCCGAGCATGGCGTGATCTGCCATCGTGCACTTGAGGACGTACAGGCCCGGCTTGAGCCGCAGCGTGACGGTTTGGCGCTGGCCGGGGAGCGCGGACGGCACGGCGTAGGTCTTCGTGGTGCCCACGCGCCGCAGCGTCAGGTTGTGCTCGTCCTGCCCGAAGTTGGCGAGCTCGATCCGGACGGGGCCGGCCGGGACGCGTACCCGCGATAGCCGGTAGTGGAACTCGACGGCGACGACCTGCACCCGGGCGAGCGGGGCGGCGGCCTGCGCCGGAAGCGCGCCCGCGGACGCGACGAGGGCGAGCAGGAGCCCGAGCCGCTTCATCGCAGCAGGGGCACTCGCGCGAACGACTTCGCGTGCGGGATGACCGCGGCCGCGTCGGTCGAAAGCCACTGCTCGAGCACCGAGCAGTAGATGCTGCGGTAGTCGACGGTCGCCTTGAGGTTCCCGTCGTCGTCGAGTCCGCCTCGGAGGCCCGGGAACTCTCCGATCATCGTCCCGCGCACGCGCGAGCCCATCAGCAGGCCGATCCCGGCGGCGCCGTGGTCGGTGCCGTCGGAGCCGTTCTCCTCGGCGCGGCGCCCGAACTCCGACCAGACGAGCGTCAGGACACGGTTCGCGAGGCCGCGCGCCTCGAGGTCGCGCTGGAACGCGAGCAGCGTCTTGCTCGCGAGCTCGAGGTTGTCGGCGAGGTCCTGCGCCTGGTCCGAATGCGTGTCGTACCCGCCGTTCGCGCTGAGCGCGACGCAGTGCAGCGGCAGCCCCGCGGCGAGCAGTGCGGCGAGGCCGGCCATCTGGTCGGGGAAGCCGCTGTTCGACTCCGGGTACGGGACCGGTGGCTGGAAGCCGCCGTTGAAGGGAGCGAGCTGCTGGCGGAGCCGGTGCGACTGGAAGGTGACCTCACGCGCTCCCGCGAGCGCCTTGTCGTGCCCGCGCGAGGCGCCGAGCGTGCCGATCGTCGACAGCATCCGGTCCTCGACCTGGCCCCAGACGCCCGGCGACCAGAAGGAGTACTCACCCGCACCGCTCAGAGCTGCCACGGGCTTCTTCGCGGTCGCGAGCGACGGGGAGAGCTCGCCGTCGAGGCTCACGCCCTGGAGCGGGTTGTCCGCCTTGCCGACGTGATCGAGGTAACGGCCGAGCCAACCCGTCTGGAGCCGCGGGTCGGTGTTGCCGACCTCCCAGTAGTGGCGCGACGTGAAGTGCGACTGGTCGGCGTTCGTGTATCCGACGGCCGGCAGCACGGCCAGCTTGCCCTCGGCGTGCAGCGTGTTGAAGGCGGCCGCGGACGGATGCCAGCGCAGGCGCGCGTCCTCCGGAAAAACGAGACCCGAGTCGGGCAGTGCGAGCTTCGGCCGGAGCCGACGGTAGTCCGGATCGCCGTGCGGGAAGAGGACCGACAGCGAGTCGATGCCGCCGTCGAGGAAGACGGTGACGAGCACCGTGTCCGACGGCCCGGCGGCGAGCGCCTGTGCGATTCCGTGGTCGAGCGCGCGCGGCGTGAGCGAGGTCGCCCCGTAGACCGCGATCGCCAGCCCGACCGACCTCGCGATGAAGCTGCGCCGGTCGAGCCCCGTGCCGGCGGGCAGCGGCATCCCCGGCTCGATGTCGGGCAGCCCCGCGCCAGCCTGCGCGACCGCCTTCCGCAGGAGGGCGGAGCGGGAGTGCTCGGTGCAATCGTGGTGTGGCATCAACTGGTTTGCTGGTCAGGCGAGACGGCGATCAGGTGGCGCAGCGCGTTCTCGATCAGGAGCGGGTACTGCTCCTTCTTCCAGCGCCGGTCGGCATCGGCGATCGCGTGGTGGGCGAACGACTTCAGCGCGCGTCTCGTCGGCGGCGTCAGCCGCGGCTGGCCCCAGAACTCGAGGGCGCGGGCGAGCAGCTTGTCCGCGTTCAGCGGCGCCTTGTCGTCGTCCTTCAGCACCGAAGGACGGAGCACGCGGCCCGCAAGGTTCCAGCGCGCGAGGAAGGAGGCCGTGTCGAGCCAGCGGTCGTCGTCCCAGCCGGCGACGTTCGGCGGATAGAAGAGCTGCTGGCCCGCCTGGTTCGAGAGCCAGGTCCAGGCGTCGGTGTCGATCCCGCGCCGCCGCGCCCGGAGCATGCCGGCGACGTAGACGACGGGTGGCTTCACCATCCGCGGGCCGTTGTAGAGCAGCGGGTGCTTGAGGATCGCCTCGACGATCGGCCGGATCGCGTAGTGGTTGCGCACATAGAGCCTCTCGAGCGCGTGGCGTGTGCCGGCGGGCGGATCGACCGGGATGAAGTAGCTCCAGAGCTTCTCGACGAAGAACGACGGGTGCTTTTGGTGGTGGACGGCGAGGCGGCAGGAGTCCTGCCAGTCGAAGTGCCCGCGCTTGCCGAAGATCCGCTTCGTGCCGGTGTCGTGGCGCTCGCGGTCGTAGCGGAAGTTGACCGGGCCCTTGTCGTCGTCCCAGTCGTTTCGCCATCCGGTCAGCGCCCTGGCCTGCTCGCGGACGTCGCGCTCGGTGTAGCCGCGGCTCGCGCCGAGCGTGAAGAGCTCCATCATCTCGCGCCCGTAGTTCTCGTTCGGCGCATCCTTCTCGTTGTCCGTGCCGTTCAGCCAGAGCAGCATCGCCGGGTTCTTCGTGACCGAGAGCAGCAGCTTGTAGAAGGAGCCGAGGCCGTGGCTTCGGAACAGTCCGTTCTGCTGGAGCATCAGCCGCTGTGACCCGACTCCCGCGTTCGAGGTCGCGAACCAGTCGTGCCAGACGAGCGTCATCCGCTCGACGAGCGGGCGGTTCGAGCGCACCATCCGGTCGAGCCACCAGAGGTGGTCGTGGCCCCAGGCGTCGAGCGGTGCGATCGGATGGCCGTCGTCGTCGATGGGCTTCGGGCCGACGAGGCGGTCGCGTTTCGGGTGCGTCAGCGACTGGACGGCCCCGTGGAGTCCCTTCCTTGCAAGCCGATTCTCATCACCCGGGCGCGGCCCGAAACCGGCGCGCCAGAGCAGGCGCTCGGCCTGGGCGGGGCCGAAGTGGCCCCGGTACACGGGAATTCTGGATGCGCGAGACACTGGGCGATCCCGCATTCGCCATCGGCCCTACACGTCCTCGGCTGAACCCCCGGACGGAGAGTGATCGTCGTCTGCAAACAAGGGCCGGACGAACTGGTCGAAGGTCTCCTTGTCACAGCTCGCGAGGGTCGTCGGCACGAGCGCCGTGACCGACGCCGTGCGCGGGACGTGCATCGTCAGCGCGACCTCGCCGAAGTAGTCCCCCGGCCGCAGCATCCTTCGAGGCCCGAGACCGCCCTGGTTCGAGACCGCGCACAGCCCGCGGAGGATCACGTAGAAGTGGTCGCCCTCCTCGCCTTCGAGGATGATCGGGTCGCCCGCGCTCACGTCTGCCCGGCGCATGTTGTGCGCGAGCTTGCCCAGCACCTCGCCGGGGAGCTCCTGGAAGAGCCCGATGCGCGCGAGCTCGGTGACGGTGGCAGTGGCGAAGCGCGGCACGGGGCCTATTGTTGCGGAACGTGGGTGAGCTCGATCAGTGGAAGCATTGTCCGCGCTGCGGCGCCGAGGCCGTGCCGGCCGAAGGACTACTCGAGTGCCCCCGATGCGGCTTCCGCGTCTACGCGAGCTCGAAACCGACCGCGAGCGCGGTCTGCCTCGACGGCGAGGGGCGCGTTCTGCTCTCGCGCCGCGGGATCGAGCCGTTCGCCGGAAAGTGGGATCTTCCGGGTGGCTTCCTCGACGAGGAGGAGCATCCAGGGGACTGTGTGCGCCGCGAGCTGCGTGAAGAAGCCGGAGTCGAGATCGAGCCACTCGAGCTCCTCGGAGTCTGGATGGACCGCTACGGCGGCGAGGGCTCGGCGGCGGTGACGCTCAACTTCTACTGGACGGCGCGCATCGTCGGGGGCACTCCCGAGCCGCACGACGACGTCGCCGAGTTCGGCTGGTTCGAGCCCTCCGAGATCCCGGACGCCGAGCTCGCGTTTGACCACACCCGAGAGGTGCTGGCAGCCGTGGGCCGCCTGTCGCGTTAGCATCGGCAATCATCGACCGAGGGGAGCCTTTGTGAAAGTCATCGAGAGGATCGACGACGCCCGCGGGCGTTGGAACGTGCTCGAACATCCGTTCTACAAGCGGTGGAGCTGCGGTGAACTGACCCGCGACGAGCTGGCGTACTACGCGGGCGAGTATCGGCACGCGGTCGTAGCGCTCGCCGACACGGCCAAGAAGACGGGGAACGAGGAGCACGCGCGCGACGAGGCGGACCACGTCTGGTTGTGGGACGAGTTCGTGGCCGTGTTCGGCGCGAGGACGGCCGGCGAGCCGAGCGCGGAGACCGCGAAGTGCGTGACCGCGTGGACCGCTCCCGAGAACCGCCGCGAGGCGCTGGCGGTCATGTACGCGATCGAGGCCGGACAGCCGGCGGTGTCACAGGCGAAGCTCGATGGACTCGCCGAGCACTACGGCGTTGCGACCGACGAGCCCGGCGCCGCGTACTTCGCACTGCATTCCGAGCGCGACCACGAGCACGCCGCCGAGTCGCGCCGCGAGCTCGAGCGTGGCGACGACGCTGATCTGGATCGCCTGGTCGAGGTTGCAGAAGCCGCGCTCCGGGGTAACTGGACGTTGCTGGACGGAGTTGACGCCAGGAGGTAGCTCGTGAAGTTGCTCCGGGGCCTCGCGGGGCACCCGCTCCACCCGCCGCTCACGGACGTGACGATCGGGGCGTACACGTTCGCGACTGCGATGGCGTTGCTGTCGAGGGTCGGGGTCAGCGAGCACAACACGGCGACCGCCTGGTGGCTCGGGCTCATCGTCGCTCTCGTGGTCACGGTTCCGACGGCGACCGCCGGTTTCGCGGACTGGCTCACGATCCCCCCGGAAACGCCGCTCTGGCGCACCGCGACCCTTCATCTGAGCGCGATGCTGACGGCGACGGTCGTCTTTGCGATCGCCGCCGGAGCCGGGCACGCCGACTACGTCGACGGCACAGTCGGCGGCGGATCGCTCGTGCTGACACTCGTCGGCTTCGTCCTACTGACGATCGGCGGCTGGCTCGGCGGCGCGATCGTGTTCACGTACGGGATGCGCGTCTTGAAGCTCGTCGACGAACCGACGAGCCGCGCGATCTCGCCGCTCCCGCTGCCGGAGAAGGAAGAAGCCGAGGTTTAGGCTTCGGAGCCGTTCGTCTCGGCGGGCGAGAGCCCGAGCTGCACCTCGAGCGCGCCCTTTGGCTGGGCTCCAATTGCTGCCGCGGCCGGCTCGCCGTCCTTGAAGAGCACCATCGTCGGAATCGAAGCGATCCCGTAGCGCTCGGCGATCTCGGGCTCTTCGTCGATGTTCACCTTGACGAGCTTGATCTCACCGTCGCGCTCCTCGACGATCCGGTCGAGGATCGGGGCGACCGCGTGGCAAGGCCCGCACCATTCCGCCCAGAAGTCGACGAGGACGGGCTTGTCTGCTTGGAGCACTTCGTGCTCAAAGGTCGATTCGGTCACCGCTTCTGCCATTACAAGGTCCTTTCCTAATCGGGTTTCCTATTTCTAGAACGTTCGGGCTGGGTGTGCTCTTCCCGGGCGACCGTAGAATCGAACACCATGGCCCAGACGTTCAAGTCCCTGCCTGCCGTTCCGGATCACGCGGCTCTCGAGCGCGAGATCCTCGCCTGGTGGGACGAGCAGGGCGTCTTTGAATTGGTGCGCGAGCAGAACCGCGCCGGCGAGCGCTGGAGCTTCATCGACGGGCCGATCACGGCGAACAACCCGATGGGCGTCCACCACGCCTGGGGCCGCACGCTGAAGGACGTCTTCCAGCGCTACAAGGCGCTGCGCGGGTTCGACCAGCGCTACCAGAACGGCTTCGACTGCCAGGGGCTCTGGGTCGAGGTCGAGGTCGAGAAGTCGCTCGGCCTGAACTCGAAGCGCGAAATCGAGGAGTACGGCATCGCGGAGTTCGCGGCCCGGTGCAAGGAGCGCGTCGCTGAGTTCGCCGAGGTGATCACCGAGCAGGACCGGCGGCTCGGCCGCTGGATGGACTGGGACAACGACTACTACACGTTCTCGGACACGAACATCGAGTACATCTGGCGCTTCCTGAAGACCGTCCACGAGCGCGGCTGGCTCTACAGGGGACACCGTTCGACGCAGTGGTGCCCCCGCTGCGGGACCTCGCTCTCCCAGCACGAGCAGGCAGGCGAGGAGAACTACAAGGAGCTCGAGCATCCGTCGCTCTACGTCCGCTTCCCGCTGAAGGAGCGCGAGGGGGAGTCGCTCGTCGTCTGGACGACGACGCCGTGGACGCTCCCGGCGAATGTCGCCGCCGCGGTCCAGCCGGACGCCGAGTACGGGCTCCGGGCCGGGCTCTGGCGTCTGGCGGTGAGCGGCGAGCAGTACGACCACGTCGCACGCGGCGAGGAGCTCGTCGGGCTTCACTACACCGGCCCGTTCGACGATCTTCCGGCTGCTGTGAAGGAGCACCGGGTGATTCCGTGGGACGACGTCTCGCTCACGGAGGGGACGGGCATCGTGCACATCGCCCCGGGAGCGGGCACCGAGGACTTCGAGCTCGGCCGGATCCACGATCTGCCGGTGATCGTGCCGATCGACGAGTCGGGGCGGATGCTGCCCGGCTTCGGCCTGCTCGAGGGGCTGTCGACGGACGAGGTCGAGGATGTCGTGATCGAAGACCTCCGCGAGCGCGAGCTGCTCGTCGAGGCGGGCCGGATCACGCACCGGTATCCGATCTGCTGGCGCTGCAAGACGCCGCTCCTCTTTCGGGTCGTCGACGACTGGTTCATCTCGTGCGACGAGATCCGCCAGCCGCTGCTCGACGCGAACGCGACCGTCGAGTGGACGCCGGCGTTCTACTCGAAGCGGATGGACGACTGGCTGCGCAACATGGGCGACTGGAATATCTCGCGCAAGCGCTACTTCGGCCTGCCGCTGCCGCTGTACCCGTGTGAATGCGGCGAGCTGAACGTGATCGGCTCGCGGGCCGAGCTCGAGGAGCGCGCGACCGCGGGCCTGGACCAGCTGCAGGAGCTGCACAGGCCGTGGATCGACGAGGTCACGATCTCCTGCTCGGCCTGCGGCAAGGACGTTCGTCGGATCCCCGAGGTCGGCGACGCCTGGCTGGACGCGGGCATCGTCCCGTTCTCGACGCTCGGCTGGCGGAGCCCCGAGTGGGTTCCAGGCGGCTACGCGACCGGGGCCTCGGCGGGCCTGTCAGGAGCGGACCTGCCCGACCACGCCTACTGGGAGCACTGGTTCCCCGCCGAGTGGATCTCGGAGAGCCGCGAGCAGATCCGACTCTGGTTCTACTCGATGTCGTTCATGGCGGTGACGCTGGTCGGGCGCTCGCCCTACGAGCGCGTGCTCGCCTACGAGCGGGTTCGGGACGAGACCGGCAGGGAGATGCACAAGTCGACGGGGAACGCGATCGAGGCCAACGAGGCGATCGAGCGCATGGGCGCCGACGTGATGCGCTGGATGTACTCGGAGCAGGTGCCGAGCCAAAACCTCAACTTCGGCTACGGGCCAGCGCACGAGATCAAGCGGCGCCTGCTGACACTCTGGAACTCGGTCAAGTTCTTCGTCGACTACGCGAACGTCTCGGAGCCCGGCAAGTCGGGTGAGCTCGAGCCGCTCGACCGCTGGCTGCTGTCACGGGCCGAGCAGCTCATCGCCGAGGCGACCGACGCGTATGAGCGGTTCTGGACCCCCGATGTGATCTCGTCCTTCGAGGGATTCGTCGACGATCTCTCGAACTGGTACATCCGCCGGTCGCGCCGGCGGTTCTGGGACGGTGATCCGGCGGCTCTCGAGGCGCTGCGGACCGCACTGCTGCGATCGCTCGTCGTCATCGCGCCGGTGATGCCGTTTCTCGCGGAGCACCTGTGGCGCGTGCTTCGGCCCGAGGGCGAGCCGGAGTCGATCTTCCTCACGCGCTGGCCGGAGGCTGGTGAGCGGGACGAGCGGCTGCTCGCCGAGGTGGGTGAGACGCGCCGGGTCGTCGACCTCGGGCGCCAGGCCCGGGCGAGCTCTCAGCTTCCCCTGCGGCAGCCTCTCCGGCGGCTCGTCGTCCAGGGGGCGGAGCTTGCGAAGCTGCACGAGAACGAGATCCGCGAGGAGCTGCGCGTGAAGGAGGTCGAGTTCGGGGACGTCGAGGCGACCGAGCTGCGCGTCAAGCCGAACCTGCCCGTGCTCGGGCCCAAGCTGGGGAAGGAGCTCGGCGCGGTGCGCTCGGCGCTCGAGGCGGGCGACTTCGAGGAGTCGAACGGCGGCTTCCGGGTGGCCGGCCGCGTGCTGTCCGGTGACGAGGTGCTCGTCGAGCGGGTCGGGAAAGAAGGCTGGACGGTCGCGCATGCGGACGGGATCACGGTTGCCCTCGACACAGCGCTCGATCCCGAGCTCGAGGTCGAGAAGCGCGTGCTCGACCTGATCCACGAGCTCAACGCCAAGCGCAGGGAGGCTGGCCTCGAGCTGACGGACCGGATCGTCGTCACGCTCCCGGAGTCGGCGTCCGACCTTCTCGCACACGAGGACTGGATCAAGGACGAGGTGCTGGCCGTCGAGATCCGCGCCGACGGCGGCAGCACGGAGCCGGAGATAGCGAAGGCGTGAAGCGCTGCGCCTGGGTGCCCGGGTCGGATCCCCAGTACGTCGCATACCACGACGAGGAGTGGGGCTTGCCCTCGCGCGACGAGCGGCACCTCTTCGAGATGCTGACCCTGGAAGGGGCGCAGGCCGGACTGTCCTGGTCGACGATCCTCCGCAAGCGCGAGGGCTATCGGAAGGCGTTCGCCGACTTCGACGCCGCGAAGGTGGCGAGCTTCACGAGCAAGGACGTCGAACGCCTGCTCGCCGACCCCGGCATCGTCCGCAACCGGCTGAAGGTCGAGTCGGCCGTCAACAATGCGCAGCGCATCCTCGAGCTCGAGAGCCTCAGCCACTACCTCTGGAGCTTCGTCGACGGCCAGCCGAAGGTGAACCGCTTCCGCAAGCTCGCGGACATCCCAGCCGAAACCGCGGAGTCGAAAACGATGAGCAAGGACCTGAAGAAGCGCGGATTCCGCTTCGTCGGCCCGACGGTCTGCTACGCGTTCATGCAAGCCTGCGGCCTGGTGAACGACCACACCGTCGACTGCTTCCGCTACGCCGAAGTGAACGCCTAGAACTGACTCTCGGCGAGCGCGAGCTCGCGGCGGAGCTCGACCGGCAGGCGAAACTCGACGTCTTCCTCCACGAGCCTGTGCGCCGAGATGTCCTCGACACCGCGAGCGCGGAACCAGTCGCACACGCGCTCCACGAGCTTTTCGGGGGCCGACGCACCCGACGTCAGGCCGACCGTCTCCGCGTCGTCGAGCCACGAATCGTCGATGTCCGTCTCGTCGTCGATCAGGTGCGCGGCGACACCGTGCGCCCGCGCAACCTCGACGAGCCGGTTCGAGTTCGACGAGTTCGGCGAGCCGATCACGAGCAGGAGGTCGACCTCGCCGAGCAGGTCCTTCACGGCCCACTGGCGGTTGGAGGTCGCATAACAGATGTCCTCCTTCTTCGGCGCGTGAATGGCCGGGAACCGCCGGCGGAGCGCCTGGATGATCTCGCCGGTCTCGTCGACCGAGAGCGTCGTCTGGGTGATGTAGGCGACCTTCGCGTCGGCCGGGAGGTCGACCGCCTCAGCGTCCTCGACCGACTGCACGAGGATCGTCGACTCGGGCGCCTCGCCCATCGTTCCCACGACCTCCTCGTGGCCCGCATGGCCGATCAGGAGGATCGTGTACCCGTCGGCTGCATAGCGGCGCGCCTGGACGTGGACCTTGCTCACGAGCGGGCAGGTGGCGTCGAACGTGTTCAGCCCACGGGCCTTCGCGTTCGCGTAGACGGACGGCGCGACGCCGTGCGCCGAGAGCACCACGGTCTTGCCCTCGGGGACTTCGCGCTCGTCCTCGACGAAGATCGCGCCGCGGGCCTCAAGGTCGCGCACGACATGCGCGTTGTGGACGATCTGCTTGCGGACGTACACAGGCGGCCCGTGCAGGTCGAGGAGTCGTTCCACGGTGTCGACTGCGCGCTCGACGCCGGCGCAGTATCCACGCGGCGAAGCCAGGAGAACTCGGTGCACCACGCAATCCAGTCTAGTTCGCCATCGCCGAGGCGCTGTTTCTGGGTTCCTGAGCCGTCGCTCGGGTCGCGTACGCCGGTGGAACCGTGTTAACCACACGGGCCGCCGGCTGGAGCGGCGCGAACGGCGGCAGCCCGGGGCGGAGACCGGCTCCGCCGGCGGAGCCGCGAGCGGTCAGGGACGCAGAAACGAGAAGCCCGCCGCTCGGGGGGTCAGTGCGGCGGGCCTCCCAGATTGCTCACCGCGGCCTTCGTGGCCAGGTACGCACAACCGCGGTTCGCATCGCCCAGTGGCAGTGACGGTAACCCGCTGCTCTCTGTTTGGGAATAGGCCGGGCGACCCATCTTTTCAACGTGTATAGCCGTTCCTAGATCCACTGCCCACAGCCTGGCGCCGCGCCCAGGCGTCTGCCTATCATCCCTCTGGCCCAGTGGTCAGCGTTTTGGCTCAGTGATGCTGTTTCGCCGGAACCGTCGAGGCGACGGGTCTGACGCCGTCGTGGCTGCCGCGGACGACTCCGAGCCGGCTACGGGGGCGGATGAGCACCTGACGGGGATCGCGTCGCTTTCGAGCGCACTCGTCCGAGCCAAGGGAAAGCAGGCCGTTGCGCGCATCCTGATCGAGACGTGCTTTTCGCTGCTCGACGTCGACCTGGCGGCGGTCGCCCTCGTGAGCGAGGACGCGAAGAGCGCCGAAGGGCTCCTCGGCGTGTCGGCTGACGGAGACCTCGATTGGTGGCCGGATGTCCGGATCGACTTCGACACGGAGCCTTCGGGCATCGCGAGCGCGGTGTTCGACGGCGGGCCGGTCGTGGTCTACGACGTTGCGAGCTCACAGCAGGTGAATCGCCGCCTCGTCGAGAAGGTCGACGCGAAGAGCGCGATCTTCATTCCGCTCATCTCCGAGGAGAAGGTGCCTGCGGTGCTCGTCGTCGCGACGACGGGGGCGGCTCGCGTCTTCACCGGTGACGAGCTTTCGCTGCTGCAGGCGCTCGCGGGCGACGCCGCGCTCGCACTCGACCGTGCGCGCTCCGCCGACGCGCTCGCGGACGCGCTCCAGCGCGAACGGCTCGTCGCGTCGATCGGGCGAAAGGTGCGGTCCGAGCTCGACCTCGACGACGTGCTGAGAGTCGCCGTCGAGGCGACCGGCACTGCGACCGGCGTCAGCCGCTGCTTCCTCAGGCTCGGCGAGCCCGGCAAGCCGATGCCGATCGCCGCCGAGTGGACGGCGCCCGGTTTCGCGCCGATCGCATCCGTCGCGGAGCATCTCGCAGTCTCGAACCTAGCGGCCCGCGAACGGAGGACCCTGGCGGTCGGAGACATCCGCGAGGAGCCGACGCTCGACGACCCGTCCCTGGGCGCGATCGAGACCCACCTCGAGCTGGACACGCGTGCGGTGCTCGTGACGCCGGTCCTCGTGTTCGATCGCATGATCGGGATCTTCGGCCTCCATCGCCCCGAGCCCGGCGAGTGGTCGGACGCAGATGTCGCGCTCGCGGAAGCGGTCGCGCGGGAGCTGGGCATCGCGATTCACGCTGCGCAGCTCCTCCAGGAGAACGCGCAACGCCTCGAGCAGCAGACGGCGCTCCTCAAGGCGGCGCAGGTGGTGACGAGCGAGCTGCGGCTCGAGACCGTCCTCCAGCGGCTCGTCGACGAGGTGACGAAGCTCCTCCAGGCGGACGCGGCCGACTGCTACCTCTACGACGCGGACAACTTCGTGCTCCGATGCGCCGCGGTGCACGGACTCGAGGCGGAGCTCGTCGGCTTCGAGTTCCTCGCCGAGCGCTCGGCCGACGCGAGGTTCGACGAGCCGGCGCCGCACGCGGCCTACGCGGGTTTCGCGAGCGCGATCTCCGCGCCGATGACGTGGTCCGGTGAGCGGCGAGGGATTCTCGGAGTGGCGACGCGCGACCCGGAGCGGCGGTTCGGCGAGCTCGAGAAGAGCCTGCTCGAGACCTTCGCGGGGCTCGCCTCGCTCGCGGTCCGCAACGCGGCGAGCTTCGAGCAGAGCGTTCGCCAGGCCCGCATCCAGCGCGGCTTCTACGGGATTGCGTCCGCACTGTCCGAGCATCTTTCGCAGGCCGCGACGCTCGACGCTGTCGCCCACGCGGCGAACGAAGCGCTCGGAGGATCGTTCACCGCAGTGCTGATGCCCGGCGCACGCGGGCTCGAGCTCGCCGCCCCCTACCGGGTTCCGGACGAGCTCGCAGCCTCGCTTCGCGACGAGATTCCCGTCTCGGCTGCGGTGCTCGAGTCGGCCGCCGGTGAGCGGCGCCTCCTCTCGGCCTCGTCGCTGGACGACGACGACCGCTTCGGCGAGGAGTGGCGCCGGCTCGCGGGCGTCCGGTCGCTGCTCGCGATCCCCGTCGACCCGCCGCGGCGCGAGGAGGGCGGGCTCGTCGTCGTCTTCTTCGCCGAGAAGAGGACGTTCACCGACGACGACCTCGAGCTCGGACGCCGCCTGGCCGGGGCCGCGAGAGCGGGCCTCGAGCGCAGCGAGCTCTACGAGGGCGAGCGCACCGCGCGCGCCCTCTCGCAGCAACTCGCCCGCATGGGCAGCCTGCTTGCGACGGAGCTCGAGCCCGCAGCGATCCTCGAGGAGGTCGCCGACCAGGCTCCGGCGTTGCTCGGGGCCGACGCGTGCGCAATCCAACTGGTCGAGGGCGACGAGCTCGTTGTCGGCGCGATAGGCGGCCCGACGGCGCCTCCAGTGGCCGGCTCCAGAGCTCCGTCGACCGCCCGTCCCGCGGGCGACATCGTCCAGACCCGCTCGCCGGTCGTGTTCGCCGACGCCGAGGGCGACGCACGCCTGGTGGCGGACGACCCGATCCTCGCGGCAGGCCATGCCGCGTACCTCGGCGTGCCGCTCGTCGGCATGGAGCGAGGTCTCCAGGGCGTGCTCGCGGTCTACTCGCAAAGAGCGCGCGTCTGGCGCGAGGAGGAGGTCGAGGCACTCGCCGCGCTGGCTGGAAACGCCTCCGCGGTGCTGTCGAACGCCGAGCTCTACCAGCGGGTCGCTCTCGAGCGGGAACGAAGCTACGCGATCCTGTCCAACATCGCCGACGGGATCGTCGCCGTCGATCGCGAAGGCAAGGTCGTGCTCTGGAACGAGGCGGCCGAGGCGATCACGGGCGTTCCTGGAGCGTCAGCCCTCGGCCGGACCCCCGTCGAAGTGCTCCAGCGCGAGCTCGCGTCCGGCGACGAAGGCACCACCGGCGAGCGGCTCGTGTCGATCCAGCGTGGCGGCGACGAGGCCTGGCTCTCGCTCACCGAGGCGGTCATGCACGATCCGGTCGGCTCGGTCTCGGGCCGGATCTTCGCCTTCCGCGACGTCTCGTCCGAGCGAACGGTCGAGGAGATGAAGTCGACCTTCGTCTCGACCGTCTCGCACCAGCTGCGCGCCCCGCTGACGTCGATCTACGGGTTCGCCGAGACGCTGCTCAGGCGAGACGTCCGGTTCGGCGACGAGGAACGCCGCACGTTCCTCGAGTACATCGCCTCCGAGGCGCAGGAACTGACTTCGATCGTGGACACGCTGCTCAACGTCGCGCGGCTCGAGGCGGGGGACATGCAGGTCGACCTCGCTCCGACTGACCTCCGCGCCGTCGTCTCGGACGCGGTGACGAGCATGCAGGAGAGCTCGATCGTCAACGGGCACCGCTTCGTGCTCGACCTGCCGGACGAGCCCCTCGCCGCTTCGGCCGACCGCGAGAAGCTCGGCCAGATCCTCAGGAACCTGCTCGACAACGCGGTCAAGTTCTCGCCCGGTGGCGGGACGGTCACGGTCGCGGCCCACCGGCGGGCCGGGCGCGTCGAGGTTCGGGTCGTGGACGAGGGTGAGGGAATCCCGGAGGCCGAGCGCGAGCACATCTTCTCCAAGTTCCATCGCTCGGACAGCACGGGCGGCTACGGCGGGGCCGGGCTCGGGCTCTTCATCGCGCGAGGCCTCGTCCTGGCCATGGGCGGCCGGATCTGGGTCGAGGCCGCGGAGAGCGGAGGGTCGAGCTTCGCGTTCGAGCTCCCGCTCGCCGAGTCGACTGAGCCGGCCGAGGGCGGGGTATAAGAGGAGCGTCATGGCGGCACGCGTGCTCGTGATCGACGATGAGGGGCCGATCCGCCTCCTCTGCCGCGTCAACCTCGAGGCTGCGGGGATGGTCGTGGACGAGGCCGAGGACGGGAGAGCCGGCGTCGAGGCCGCGCGCCGGGAACGACCCGACGTGATCCTGCTCGACGTGATGATGCCCGGCATGGACGGCTGGGAGGTCTTCGGCGAGCTGGTCGAGGACGAGGAGACCGCGTCGATCCCTGTCGTCTTCCTCACCGCGCGCGCCGAGCTACGCGACCAGGCACGTGGGCTCGAGCTCGGCGGCGTGGACTACGTGACGAAGCCGTTCGACCCGCTCGAGCTCGCACCGCTGATCGACGACCTGCTCGCGCGGATCGAGCGGGGAGACGTCCACGATCGCCGTCGCGAGCGCCTCGACGAGCTCCGGCAGCTCCTGATCAACGGCTGAGACTAAGGGCCTGAGAAGTCTGCGGTGACGAGCCGGGTCGGGCCGCCCGCCTCGCCGACGCCGATTCGCCTGAAGCCGCGGTCGAGCAGGTTCTCGCGATGCGGCGGGCTCTGGATCCACATGCGGACGATCGCCGCCGGGGTCAGCGGCCTCGTGCCGGAGGCGAGGTTCTCGCCGATGTAACCGGAGCGGACGCCGAAACGGCGCAGCCTGGCCTCGAAGGCTCCGTGGTCGAAGTACCCGCGGCGCGCCATGTCCGTCGAGTGCGCCTGCGCCGCGCGGCTGAGCGCCCGGCCCACGAGCAGCGCCGGCGCGCCGTTCCGTGTGCGGAACGAGTTGATCAGCCGGACGACCGCGAGCTCGCTCGGACCGAGAGCCGCGCCACGCGAGGCGGCCTTCGCGGCCACGACAGAGTCGGCGTCGGCCCGGGCCCCCAGAATGAGCGACACCCCGAGCAAGAGCACCACGACGCTGAGAATTGGGCGGTTCCCAGACATCAAGAGGTTGCGCGAGATTAATGGGCGAAGGCGACGTCGTCCAGGTTTACAACTGCAGTTTTCAATAGTTTTCTAGAATTACGGCCCGATTTACGGTGAGGAAATTCGCGCTCAGCGCCCGCTGCGGCGAGCAAAACATCGCGTCGCCCACGACTGCCGACGGACGGCAGCTCCTGGGTCCCGGCGCGGATCGGCTTTCCCATTCCGCGAACCTCTCCGACTACACTGCGTGAGCCTTCGGGGTGTAGCTCAGCCTGGTTAGAGTGCCTGCTTTGGGAGCAGGAAGTCGCCGGTTCGAATCCGGCCACCCCGACCTCTCGCTTCCCCGGCCGGCCTGGACGCTTCGCGTCCGGCCTCACGCCGCTGACCGCCTTCCTGCGAGCGGGCCGTGCGGTGCAGCACTGTCCCACTCGCATACAGGCGCTCAGCGACGCGCCGGGGAACCGAGAGAGAACTGTTATTTGCGCGCGACGATCGCCTGCGCTGGTTGCTTCACCGATCTCGGCGCCGGCGGGTTCGCGTCGACGAGCACCGCGACGACGAGGAGGATCGCGACTGCGACCGCGCTCTCGCCTCTTAGGCTCCTGGAGACCGCTCGGGAGCGGATGCCGCGGCCCCGTTCGAGGGCCGGTGCAACGACGAAGTGGTGCAGCGCGCCCCAGGAGAGTGCGATTAGGACGAGCGCGCTCTTGATCATCAGCACCTGTCCGTAGCGACCACGCCAGAGATCCGACACCGCGGGCAGCCGCTCGTACGCGAGGTACGCGCCCGCGAGCACCATCGCCCCGACGAGCACCGCGGCCAGCTGCGAGAAGCGGTGGAACGCCTCGCGCCGAAGTCCCGGCGCGGTCGGCCAGACAACGAAGGCGAGCATGACGAGGCCGCCGACCCAGAAGCATGCGGCGACGAGGTGCACGTAGTCGGCGAGCTCCGACCTCCACGTCGACCCAGCCTCGACGGCCGAGTGACTGGAAAGCGAAAGACCGGAGCACAGAACGAGCCCGAGGGCGAGCGCCGGCCAGAGGAGAGCGGGGCGGTCGAGCAGCCAGGCGAGGAAGAGGATCGCCGCCACGACCGCGAAGCCGAGCGTCATCGCGATGAATGCGGTCCCGAACCGAGTCCCGCGGGCGAGCGGGGAGAGGTCGCCGTACACCAGCTGTCCCAGCGGAAGCTGGAGCGCGTCGGCGGCTCGAAGGACAAACCCGAGGATGCCGAGCTCGATGCTGCCGACCACGCCTGCCCCGACGATCCAGTAGAACCGCCGCTCGAGCGCCGGCGTCGTCCGTCCACGGAGCACGAGGAGCCTGAAGGCGAGCCCGCCGACGAGAAGCGCCAGGCCCACGAAGTAGCCCCACTTGGCGACGTACTCGAACTTCGTTGTGCCACCCGCTCCGTACGCCTCGGTCGGCGGCGGAGGCGTGACACGGACGCCGAACGTGTAGACGCCCGAGACGACGTGACCCTCGTTCGACGTCACGTGCCAGCGCACCGTGTAGGCGCCCTTCGGCAGCCTGCGGAGCGGCACGACCACCTGGCGGCCCTGATCCTGCGTGTGCGTCGGGCCTGCGGTCATTTCTCTCCCGGAGGCGGTGCGGACGTCGATCGAGTTCGGGAGCACGTCGACCGTCTGATCGAACTGAAGGGACACCGATCGGGGGGCCGTTGCCAGCCGCGCGCCGTAGGTCGGCACCCGCTCGAGGAGGACCGCGTGCGCCGAAGCTGCCGTCGGCGCCACGAGCGCGACGAGGACCGCCGCGGCGAGCGCCCGCGCTCTCATCGCGCGCCGGCGAGCGGCGACAGGTGGCCGAAGATCGGCGCCAGATTCCGATCGCAGAAGAGGAGCGTGGCGGTCGCGACCATGATCATCGCGAACCCTGCGTTGAAGACGGTCGAGCGGGGCTGCGCGGCACGGCCGACCGTGATGAAGGTGCCGACGATCATCGTCCAGCCGAGCGCGTGGTGCAGGAAGGCCGAGCGGGAGAAGAGCCACGGGTTCTGCTCGTGGATCAGGAACGCGAAGCCGGACACGAGCAGCGCGAGCGGCAGCGTCAGCTCCCACAGCGGATTGCGCAGCTTGCCCCGAACCAGCCCGAGCTGCGCGCCGCCGACGAGCATCATCACCTGGGCCCAGGTGCTGTGGGCGAGCATGTGGATCGC
>Ga0066905_100000027_pt1 | contig 22628 bp, 21 predicted proteins | sample PanSoiMetaPlot36_FD_67483 | JGI IMG/M metagenome (GOLD analysis project Ga0066905, IMG submission 67483) | Tropical forest soil microbial communities from Panama analyzed to predict greenhouse gas emissions - Panama Soil Plot 36 (version 2) | ecosystem: Environmental > Terrestrial > Soil >... | reverse complement strand
GGGCTGGTGCCGGCCCGGCTGGGGCCAGAGACCTGCCTGTACACGATGACCGCCGACGAGGACTTCGTGCTCGACCGCGAGGGACCCGTCGTCGTCGGTGCTGGATGCTCGGGTCATGCCTTCAAGTTCGGGCCGCTGCTCGGCGAGATGCTGGCCGGCCTGGCCCTGGGCAAGGACGCCGGCGGCGGCACCACACGCTTCTCGCTGGCGCGGCCCGCCCTGGCCACCGTCCCGCGGATCTGAGTACCCCGGCCCCCCTGGCCACGGTCCCGCGGATCTGAGTACCCCGGCCCCCCCGGCAACGGTCCCGCGGATCCGTGTACCCCGGCCCGCCGCCGGCACCGGTTTGTCCCCGCAGAAGATCCCGGCTCCCCTTGCTGAACGAGCCTTCATGAATTAGAGTTCATGAAATCATGTTCATAAGGAGGGACGGATGGCGGAGATCGAGGTCCGCGGGCTGAGGAAGACGTTCGGCGCGGTGACGGCCGTGCGGGACATGTCATTTACCGCCTCCGCCGGCCAGGTGACGGGCTTCCTCGGGCCGAACGGGTCCGGGAAGACGACGACGCTGCGGGCGGCGCTCGGCCTGATCTGGCCCACCGCGGGAGATGTCTTGATCGGGGGTGTCCCCTACCGGCGCCTCGGCCGGCCGCGGCGCCGCGTCGGGGCGCTGCTGGAGGCGACCGGCTTCCACCCGGGGCGCCGGGCGCGTGACCACCTGAGGGTCCTCGCCGCCCCGGACGGCCTGCCAGATCGCCGCGTGGACGAGGTTCTCGACCTGGCCGGCCTGGGCGAGTCGGCGAACCGGCGCGTCCGCGAGTTCTCGCTCGGCATGCGGCAGCGCCTTGGGCTTGCCGCCGCGCTCCTCGGCGACCCGCAGGTTCTCCTCCTCGACGAGCCCGCCAACGGCCTGGACCCGGCCGGCATCGCCTGGCTGCGCGGGCTGCTGCGTGCACTGGCGGGCGAGGGCCGCACGATCGTCGTCGCCAGCCACGTGCTCAGCGAGGTGGCCCAGACGGCCGACCACGTGGTGATCGTCAACGCGGGGGAACTCCGCTTCTCCGGGCCGCTGCGCGAGCTGGGCGGGTCGGGCGCGCTGGAGTCGGCGTTCCTGAGGCTGACCGCGGTGCCGGGCTGATCGCCCGGCTACCGGGCGGAGCCGCGCTCGACCAGCCCACGACCAAGGAGGCCAACGTGCTGCCCCAGATCCGCACCGAGTTCCGCAAGATCGCGACAGTCCGGAGCCCGTGGCTGCTGCTCGCCGCCGGGCCGGTGATCGTCGTGGCCGGTGTCACCGGCCTGATCCAGTCCGGCGGGAACGTGCACGACCCGGCGGTCCAGAGCCGGGCGCTGGCACACGTCGGCCTGGCCGCGGTGATCACCCTGATCTTCGGCGTCCTCGCGGTCGCCGGCGAGTACAGGCACGGCACGATCACCGACACGTTCCTCAGCTTTCCCGGGCGGGGTCGGGTCGTCGCCGCGAAGCTGGCCGTCTACGGTTTCGCCGGCGCGGCCGCCGGGCTCGTCTCGTCCGCCGTCGCGATCGGCACCACGGCGGCCTGGTGGGCCGCCAAGGGCGCGACGATCCAGCTCTCGGCGCAGGACACGTGGCTGACCCTCGGCGGCGGTGTTGCAGCCAACTGCGCCTTCGCCATCATCGGCGTCGGGCTCGGCGCGCTCATCCGCAACGTCGTCGGTGCCGTCGCGCTGGCGCTGGCCTGGATCGCCGTGATCGAAGGCATCGCCGGGCAGCTGGTCGGATCCGGGCTCGCGCGGTGGCTGCCCTTCTATGCCAGCCAGGCCCTCGACGGGTCCGGCATCGCGTCGGCCACCCCGCTGCTGCCGCAGTGGGGCGGCGGCCTGGTGCTGCTCGGGTACGCCGCCGCCTTCGCCGCCGCCGCCGTGCTCGTTACACTCAGGCGCGATGTCACCTAGAAAGCCAGCCGTGCTGCGCGACGGCGGCGGCCAGAACCTGCCCGACTACCTCATCACCACCGCGGCGCGGCTGATCGGCGAGCGGGGCAGCGCCGGGCTGGGTGTGCGTGACATCGCCCGGGAGGCCCAGGTCGCCGACGGCGTGCTCTACAACTACTTCGAGGACAAAGAGGACCTGCTCGCCCACGCGATGCTCGCGCACGTGGCCACGGTCATGCAGAGCATGCCCCAGATGCCGCCGGCCGGGACCGGGACCGTGGCAGAGAACCTGCGGCTGTTCATCGACATCGGCATCGGGGTGCTCGCGCGGATGGTTCCGGCCTTCGCGGGACTGCTCTCGCAGCCGAAGGTGCTCACGCGTTTCCACGCGATGGTCGGCGGAACTGCCGCGTTCGCCGGCGACGCCGCAGTCGGAGGCGCGCCGGGCGGAGACGCGCCGGGTGGAGACGCGCCGGCAGGCGACGGCGACGGCCCCGCCGGGCTGCCCGCCATCTTGACCTCCTACCTGCGCGCCGAGCAGCGCCTCGGCCGCATCGATCCGGGCGCCGACGTCGACGCGGCCGTGACCCTGGTCGTCGGCGCGATCCACGGCCAGATCCTGCCGCGGGTCTTTTTCAGCCCGCCGGGCAGCGCGCTCGCCCCCTCCCCCGATCTGGCGGGGCGGCTCGCGGAAACGGTCATTCGCGGCATCGCGCCGCGTCCCTAGCACGCCGCCCTACCCGCCGATCACCTCCGTGAAGAGGTCCGCGTACTGCAGCAGGTGACGGTCGCCGAGGTAGTGCTCGCGGACGTGTTCCTGCCCGGCGCGGCCCATGCGCTCGGCTTCCGCGGGGTGGTCGAGCAGCCACCGCACCTGCGACCCGAACGCGGCCAGATCGGTCGGGTCGCGCAGCAGGAGGCCCGTGCCCTCGGTGATCTGGTCCTGGATCCCGCCGACGGCCGAGCCGACCACGGGGCGCCCCTTCCACATGCCCTCGGCCACGGTCAGCCCGAAGCCCTCGGCGAGGCTCTTCTGCACGATCACACTCGCATGCCGCTGAATCGCGTTGATCATCGCGGCGTTCTCCTCGATGTCATCGAGCGGCAACGTGACGAGCAGCACCCGCGCCCGGGTCGCGGCGGGCAGGGCCTGCCATTGCGCCACGCACTCGGCGAGAACCTGGCCGCCCTCCGGGTCGTCGGCCACCCCGCTGACCTCGGGCCCGGCGAGCATCAGGTACCCGTCTCCGCCGGGCGCCACGTGCTCGGCAAAGCCGCGCATGACGCCGGGCATGTCCTTGAGCCTGTCCCAGCGCGAGACCTGCACCACGACCGGGTCAGCCAGCCCGGGCCTGGCGTCGGCGGTCACGCTCGCCGCCCGGGTGACCTCGCCGGTCGTCCGGTCGTGGCGCGTGAACCGCCCGGGGGACGGCGGCGGTCCGCCGCTCAGGACCCCGACGGTGGCCAGGATCGCCGCCACAGTCTCCGCGCTGAGCTCCTCGTTCTTCGCCGAGTACGGGTCGATGGACGGCGGGATGATCCGGGTGAGCGCCTCCGGAACCCAATCCGGAACGTATTGCCGCCGGGTGAAGACGTAGGCGTTGGCGGGCGCCAGATACGGCCGCAGGAAGTCCCAGGCCGCGCGCGTCACATCATTCTGCCGGTCCGCGCCGATGTGACAGCGCCAGACGACCCGGGTGCCGGCCCGGACCAGGGCCGGTGTCAGGCCCGCCGTCTGCGGGTCATGCAGCAGGACGACGTCGCCGGGCCTGACGATCCTGAGCAGCTCATCGGCGTTCGCGGCGAGCACCTGCTCGTAATGGCCGGCGTCGGCGGGGCCGACCGGACCGGCGCTGCCAGCCTGGCCGTGAATCTGGTTGTGCACCCGCTTGGTGATCGTGAAGAAGTCGCGGTCACCGCCGATCACGGTCCAGCGGATGGCGATCCCCAGGCCCGCGGTGTACCCCGCCAGCACCCGCAGCATCTCGGCGACGCCACCGCCGACCGCGGTGGAACTGACGTTCCAGATGGCCCGCCGGCCGAGCCGCTCCCGGAACATCGTGGCCACCGCGAGCAGCCGCGTGTAGCGCTCGGGGCCGATGATCGGCTCAAGCTCGTCGGCCGCCAGCGGCGGCACCGCGACCTCACGGAGCACACTCACCCCGCCGAGCCGCCGGCGACCTCATACGACCACAACTCGCTGCTGACGCCGACCGGCGGGGGCGCAGGGCCGCCGCGCTCGGCCCCGCCGGGGTGGCCGTGGGAGAACGCCGGCGAGTGCAGCCATGCCTGAAAGCTCGCATCGTCCCGCCAGCGGGTGACCACCAGCCAGACCGTGCGCTCGTCGGTCGGTTTGAGGAGCTCGAAGCCTTCGAAACCGTCCTGGTCATCGACCGCGCCCGCCCGGGCGGCGAACCGGCGGGCAAGCTCGTCCCCGCTCTCGGCCGGCACGGTAATGGCGTTGATCTTCACGACGGTCATGCGCCAATCATGCCAGCCACCGCAGCGCCCAGCCGGTGCTCAACGGATGGCGGCGGGCTGCCCGGCTTTCAGGCGACCCGCGGCCGCGCCGGCGGCGTGCCGGCGAGCGTGCCCGCCGATGTCGTCAGGGACGTCTCCAGCACCATCCGGCGGCGCCGCGGGTCCATCAGGTTCACGCCCATGACCGCCAGGTCCTCCGGGCCTGGCGTCAGCACGGTGACCCGGATGCCCGCCGAGCGCAGGGCCCGGACCTCCCGCAGCAGCGACATGGTGATCAGTGCCCGCAGGCGCCGTTCCAGCCGCTCGAACGGGTTATGCGGCGGCCGCCCGGGCGCGACGCTGGCCATCGGGGCGAGCACGAAGACCTCGTCCACCCCGGCCCGCGCCAGCGCACCCAGCGAGGTCGGTGACCGCACCCCGCCATCGACGTAACGGCGGCCGCCGATCACCGCAGGCTCGTACCAGCCGGGGATGGAGCAGGACGCGACCACGGCGTCGGGCAGCGCGGCCCGCGGGGCGCCCGGCCGGCCGAAGAACACCCGCCGGCCGCGGTCGTAGTCGACGGCGACGATCCAGGTCCGGCCGCAGCCGACCCAGTTGGCCGACGATCCGTGGGGCGCGGCGTGGCCGTGCGCGCGGGTGTGCAGCGCGTGGACCATCTCGCGCAAGGCCTCGTGATTCCCCCGGCCGCGCAGCACCCAGGCGCTGGCACCGACTCCCGGATGTACCCGGTGCGGCATCAGCAGCGAGGTCAGCATCAGCCGGGGCGAGCCCACCCGCAGCATGGGAGGCGGGGGCCACGGCCCGCCGGCGACATCACTCACGCCGGCGTCCGCCAGCACGCCGACGGTCTCCCCCCGCTGGTGGGCGATCATCTCGTCGATGCCGGTCCCGCACCGCAGCGCCGCGGCGAGAACGCTGCCAGCGCTGGTTGCGACGATGAGGTCGACGGCCCCGAGCGGGCACGGCAGGCGTTCCTGCAGCGCCGGCAGCGCACCCGTCATCCAGGACGCCCCGAGCACTCCACCCGCGCCGAGCACGAGGCCGACTCGTGGGCGGGATCTCCCGGGCACCGTTTCAGGACCCACGAGCACCTCCCGGGCCCACCGCCGGCGCCGCCCCCGGGCGCGGCGTTTCGGGCTTACCTCCTAGTTTCCCACCACGGGGCCCGTTATGACCCGGTCCGGCGCCCTGCCGGACCGGCGGCCATCGGGGATAACCCGCGGCCGGTGTCCAGCCGCAGGTGGCTGGCCTGGCCGGCGCCGCGCGAGGGGTCCGGCCCCGGCCCGGCCGCCGTTGCGGGGTCGGCGGGGTCGAGCTGCTTGTCCGCGGCCCAGGCGGCGATCTGTGCGCGCGAGGAGAATCCCAGCTTGGCCAGGATGTTGGCAACGTGCCGTGCGGCCGTCGCCGGGCTGATGAAAAGCTCTTCCGCGATGGACTTGTTGCTGCGGCCGTCCGCGACGAGCGCGGCGACCTGGCGCTCACGCGGGGTCAGCGTGCCGGGCGGCGCCGTGGCCACGTCATAGACCCCGACGGCGGTCAGAACGACCGTGTCCGCGCCTGTCGCCTGCGGCGCGTCCAGCGCCAGCGCGACCGCCGCCTCGCCGCTCATGGCCAGCCCCCGCGCCCACACGCGCGCGATGGCCGGCCCGCCGAGGCGGCGCGCCGGAGCCAGGTACCGCTCCGCGCGCGCGCCGGCCAGCGGGGGAAAGCCGGCGGCCTCACGCAGCGCGGTCGCCGCGGCGGTCAGCTGCACCGCCAGCTCTGGCCGGTCCTCCTGAACGGCCAGCGCCGCGAAGGCCTCCAGGCCCCGTGCCACCCCGATCCGGGAACCGGTGGAGTGACTGAGCCGGATGCTCTCCGCGAAGTGCTGCCTCGCCTGCCCCAGGGAGCCCAGGTCCATGGCCACCCGCGCCAGGCCGGCCAGGCAGCGCGCGATGTCCGGCCGGGCGTCGATTTCCCGCAGAATGGCCAGTGCTTCCAGGTAGCGGGAGTGGGCGCCGCCTGGGTCGCCGCGCAGCCGCGCCAGATCACCGAGGCCAAGCAGGGCCCGGGCCACACCCCACTGCTGGTCGATGCGGCGCATGATGGCGATCGAGGACTTCACAAGCTGCTCTGCCTCCCGCAGCCTGCCGAGCAGCCCCGCGATCGCCCCGCGGATGCCCAGTGCGTATCCCTCGTTCCACCCGTCGCCGGCCGCCTGCGCGATCGACAGCGCCTCGTCGGCGGCCGACGTCGCCTCGTCCATCCGCCCCGTGTGCAGGGCGATCTCACTGAGAAGGTTCAGCGCGGCCGCGGTCCACCACTGGTCCCCGGCGGCGCGGCACAGCTCAAGCCCCTCCTGGGCCCGCGACTCTGCCGCGGCCGAGTCGCTGGGCAGGGCAAGCTGCGCGCGCCCCACCAGGGCGGCGCCCCGGACCCCCGGGGCGACGGCGGCTGCGTCGATCGCCAGCAGGGAGTCCAGCCATTCGCCGCCCTCGGTGAAGGTGCCCCGCACGATCCAGCACGGGCGGACAGCGGTACACAGCCGCAGTCCCGTCTCCGCGTTGCCGTCCGCCAGGCAACGGCCCAGTATCTGCAGCACGTTGCCGGCGTCAACGTCGTACCGGCGGAAGACGTCGACCCGCGCCGACCAGGGCGCGGGGACCCGTGCCATCCCGATCGCCAGGTTGTGCTCGGCCAGCGCCACGGTGTAATCGCGGAGCCTGCCCTGCACGGCCGCGGTCTCGCCGGCGTCGGCCAGGCGCGCCGCCGCGTACTCGCGGATGGTGTCGAGCAGCCGGTAGCGCGCCTGGCCGAGCACCTCAGGCTCGCGCACCACCAGCGACTTGTCCATCAGCGAGGCGAGCAGGCCAAGAACCTCCGGCGCCGGGAGGTCGTCATCGGAGCACACCTGTTCCGCCATCTCGAGCGACCAGCCGACGAAGACCGAGAGCCGCCGCAGCAGCACCTGCTCGGAGGTGGTCAGGAGCTCATAGCTCCAGTCCATCGCGGCGCGCAGGGTGCGCTGGCGAGGTGGAGCGGTCCGGTTGCCGGTGGTCAGCAGCGCGAAGCGGTCGGCCAGCCGCGCGGCGATCTGCTCCACCGACAGCGTCCGGACCCACGCGGCCGCAAGCTCGATCGCCAGCGGCACCCCATCCAGCGCGCGGCAGACCGCGGCGACGGCCGCCGCGTTGGCCGGGCCGAGGGTGAACCCGGAAAGCGACGCCGCGGCCCGGGCGGCGAACAGGCGAACCGCCTCGTACCGGAATGCGTCCTCGGGAGTGGCGGCGCCGTTGGGTGCGACGGACAGCGGCTGCACCTGCCACACCGTCTCCGCCGCCACGTGCAGCGGCTCACGGCTGGTCGTTATCACGCGCAAGCCAGGCGAGCTGGCCAGTAGGCGCTGGCAGAGCCGTGCGCACGCATCGATCAGATGCTCGCAGTTGTCGAGCGTCAGGAGCAGCCGGCGGGGCCGCAGCGCCTCGGCCAGCGTCTCAATCAGCGGGCGGCCGGGCTCTTCGCCGACGCCAACGGCCGACGCCACACGCGAAACAACGAGATCGGGCTGCTGCAGGTCACCGAGCTCGACAAACCACGTTCCATCGGGGAATTCATCCGCCACCCCGGCAACGACCTGCAGCGCCAGCCTGGTCTTCCCGATCCCCCCGGCCCCGCAGAGCGTCAGTGCACGCGTCACGCCCACCAGCCGGTGCAGCTGGTGGAGCTCGCGCTCGCGGCCGACGAAGCTATTCTGCTCGTGGGGCAGATTGGTCGGAATCTCTCATTCCCCTCAGCTGATTCCGGCGCGGCATCCTCAGTCCTCCAACGATAGCCCCGGGCGAGCCCGGCGACGAAGAATGAGCACATCAGCGCCGGTTGAGCATTAGCTCGCAAAAGGGTACGCGCGCCCGGCCGCGCCCCGGTGGACCGCCTGGCTGAGCGAATACATAGCCAGCTACATACTTCTGACGATGCGGCATCGGCCGCAGTCCCCTACCTTCGTCGCATCAGCCGAGCACCGGTCCGGCACCGAATGGCGTCGATCCGGCCATGGCTGAGGATGTTGGTTCCGGCCGCCGGAGCCGACCGTGCCGGGGGGGCGTGCGGGTTTGCGGACGCTTGAGCCGAGCTTCAGGCGTGCGTGATCCCGCCGCGGCGGCGCGGGCAACGGCGGCCGGGCCGTCATGCCGGGGCAGCGCAGCCACGGGATGCGACCTCGGCGAGCTGCCCGGTGACCCAGCGGTGCACGTCGTGCTTGCGGACGTGTCTCGCCATGGCGGCGAGCGCCGCGCGGCGGGTGGCGACGGGGAGCCCGAGCGCGTGCTCGATGCGCTGGGACAGACCCTCGACGTCGAACGGGTTACACGGGACCGCCTCGCGCAGTTCGTCGGCGGCGCCGGTGAACTCGGACAGAACGAGCGACCCGCTGCCGCGGCGGGCCTGCTGGACCGTGACGTATTCCTTGGCGACGAGGTTCATCCCGTCGATGAGCGGGGTGACGAGCAGGGTGGCGGCGACGGCGTAGTAGGCGGCAAGCTGCACCTGCGGCAGCCCCCGGTACAGGTAGTGCACCGGCACATCGGAGCCGGGCTCGGTGAACCGGCCGTTGATCCGGCCGATGTGACGTTCCACCGCGGCACGCAGGTTGCGGTACTCCCGCACGTCGTCGCGGCTGGGCACGGCGACCTGCACGAACGCGAGCTTGCTGCGCAGGTCCGCGCGCCGCTCGAGGAGCGCCTCGATGGCCAGCAGCCGCTCGACGATGCCCTTGGTGTAGTCGAGCCGGTCCACGCCGAGCAGGAGGGCCCGGCCGGCGAACTGCTGGCGGAGAGCCTGGATTTCCTGGCCAGTCTCCCGGTCGCAGGCGAGGCGGGTGAACTCGGCCGCGTCGATGGAGATCGGCGCGCTCGTGGTCGATACCACCCGCTGGTCCGGCATCTTGATCGCCGAGCCGGCCACCTGGACGCCCGTGCCGCCCAGCAGGCGCCCGCACGCCTGGAGGAAGTTCGCGCGGTAGCGCTCGGTATGGAAGGAGACGACGTCCGCGCCGAGCAGCCCCAGCAGGATCTCCTGCCGCCAGGGCAGGCGGGCGAAGATGTCCGGTGACGGCCAGGGCACGTGCAGGAAGAACCCGACGGGCCTATCGGGCTGCCGTTCCCTGATCAGCCGGGGAACGAGCATGAGCTGGTAGTCGTGGACCCACGCGAGCGCGCCCGGCCGCTCGCTGAGAGCGGCCAGCGCCCTGTCCGCGAAGGCGGTGTTCACCTGCCGGTAGCTGTGCCACCATGCGCGCTCGAAACGTGGTTTCTCGATCGCGTCGTGGAGCAGCGGCCACAGCGTCGCGTTGGCGAGCCCGTGGTAGTAATCACGGAGCTGGGCGGCGGAGAGCCTGACCGGCAGCAGTTGGACGCCGAGGTCGGGCAGCGCCGGGGGTATCCCCCTCGTGCCGCCGTCCCAGCCGACCCAGGCGCCGGCCTGGCTCGCCATCACCGGCCGCAGCGCAGTGACCAGCCCGCCGGGCGACAGCTCCCGGCGCCTCGGTGGGTGAGCAGGGCATCGCTAGCTCGGACGTTCGCACCTCAGGCGGTGGCCGCGCCCCTGGTCAGCGGCCCGGAGGTGCTCCGGCCGGTCCCTGCCGCCTCCTTCTCGAAGATCTCGGTGATCTCCTCCACGGAGCGGTTCTTGGTCTCCGGCAGGTACCGGTTGATGAAGGCGATGGCGAGCAGGCACAAAGCCGCGAAGCAGATCATGATCCAGGCCAGGCCGATGCCGGTCTGCCAGACCGGGAACACCTCGATGAGCGCGAAGTTGGCCACCCAGTGAATGCCAGTCATGCTCATTTCTCCTCACCCGCATCCGGGAGGCCAAACCGGCGGCGGCGGCGAGCGCGGGCCTGGGACCGGGCGGGCCGGGGCGCCCGGGCTCCTCGCGGTTACGCCATACCTGAGGGCCGGCGCTTGCGGTTCGCCCCGCGTTTAGCCAGGATGCGAACAGGTGCTTTCGGGGGATAAGCCGGCTAGTTTCGACATTTGCCGGGCTTCACCAAGGGCGGACATGTTCGTATTCGAATGCGAGGCGACGTTCGAGGCCGAGCCGAACGCGGTCTGGAAGGTGTGGACCGACGTTGCGCGCTGGCCTGAGTGGGATGTCAGCAAGGAGATGTCGCGCCTCGACGGCCCGTTCGAGCCCGGCGTCTCGGGCTGGGCCAAGCAGCGCGGCAATCTCGGCGGGTCCTTCATCATCACCGAGGTGAACCCCGGCCGGGGCTGGGTGACCGAATGCCCGATGCCCCTGGGCAAGGTCATCTTCGACCACGAGATCGAACCACTCGCCGGGGGACGTGTGCGGGTGGTCAAGAGGGTTGGGGTTCAGGGCGGGTTCGGGCCCCTGCTGCGCCTGTTCGCCCCCAAGATGCGGCGAGATATCGCGGAGTCCCTGGTCGCCCTGGGACGGCAGGTATCCCCGGCGCGCCGCAAGTTATACCGCCCGCCTCCACCGTGACGGGTCACTCCATCCGGTCGAGGATCTGCCGCACCAGGTCCATAGACGTATGCGGGTGCAGGAAGGCGAACCGGGCAACCGTCTCACCCTCCCACGCCGACGGCGGGATGAAGGCCATCTGGTCGTGGAGAAGCTGGTCGGCCCACCGCGTGTACTGTTCCCCGGCCCATCCGCGGCGGCGGAACAGCACCACGCCAAGCTCGGGTTCGCGGATCAGCTCCAGGTGGTCGCGGGCGGTGATCTCGGCGGCGGCCTGTTTCGCCAGGCTGATCGCTGCCTCGATCGCATCGGTGTAGGCGCGGACCCCGTACACCGACAGGGAGAACCACAGCGGCAGGCCACGCGCCCGGCGGGTGAGGTGGTAGGCGTAGTCGGTCGGGTTCCATTCGCCGGGCCGGTCGTGGATGACATCGAGATAGGAAGCGTCCTGCCTGTGCACCGAGCGTGCGAGTGCCGGATCGCGGTAAATCAGAGCGGCGCAGTCGAACGGCGAGAACAGCCACTTGTGCGGGTCGACGACAAATGAGTTCGCGTGCTCGATGCCGTCGTAGGCGACCCGGACGCTCGGCGCGAACAGGCCCGCGCCACCGTAGGCGCCGTCGACGTGGAGCCACAGGCCGTGCTCACGGGCCACTTCCGCCGCGCCGGCCAGGTCGTCAATGATCCCCGCGTTGGTCGTGCCAGCCGTTGCGACCACCGCGGCCAGCGACGACGGGTCCCCGTCGGCCTCGATCGCCGCACGCAGCGCCGCACCGGTGAGCCGGTGATCATCGGTGGCAACGGTCAGCGGGTCCATCTCCAGGATCCGCAGCGTGTTGACGATGGAGGAGTGGGCGTCGGTGCTGACCGCGACCCGGAAGCGGCGGCCGCGGCCGGCGTCCCCGGCCTTGCGTTTGGCCACCTCCCTGGCAACCATCAGAGCCGACAGGTTCCCCGCGGAACCCCCGGAGACAAAGCACCCGCCCGCCGAGCCGGGCAGGCCTGCCCTGGCGGCGATGAGGCGCAGCACCAGATTCTCCGCGTGGATCGCGCCCGCGGCCTCCATCCATGAGATCCCCTGGATCGAGGCGCACGAGATGAGCATGTCGAACAGGAGCGCGGCCTTCGTCGGCGCCGCCGGAATGAAACCGAGGAACCGCGGGCTGTCGGCGGAAATCACCGCCGGCGCCATGACCGAGGTGTAGACGCCCAGCACCTGGTCGGCGTTGTGCGGCTCGTCACCGAGCAGCCCCCTGAGCGCGGCGTCGAGTTCGGCGGGGTCCCGTGAGCCCTCATCCAGCGGGACCGGGTCAAGCCGCAGCCGGTTCTCCGCGTAAGCCAGCACCGAGCGGATCATCTGCTCGGTAGTCGTGTCCACACTGTGCATGCGCGCAACCTAAGCCCGGGCAAGGCGCCGCGGCAAGCGCGGGCAGAGGCGGCCCGCGTGGGATTGGCTAGGCCTCGCCCCGCTCGCGCAGGAGGTCCCGGAACTCGCTGAGCGCCTGCTCCTGGTCGGATCCGAGATCACCAGCAACCACCATCTGTGTGCTGGCCCAGTACGCTCCCGCGTACTGGCCGCTGGCCGCGGGTCCGACCAGGAGCGGGCTGTGAGCGATCTTGACGTGGTCCCGCACCTCGTCCCAGGAGACGCCGGCCGGCACCAGGCCGATCGCCGGCGGCTCGCCGTCGTCGTACGAAAGGCCCTCAAGCATCGGCTCACCCTCCGGGCGCTGGTTCCCGCCACGATAAACGACGCCGGCGAGACGCCGCGCACGTTGACGGCCCGGCGGCTCAGTGCCCGGCGCTGCCGCGCAGGCTTGGCAGCACCCTCGTGTGCTCGATCTGTACCGCCTGCAGGTCAGAGGGGCTCAGGCCGAGCAGCGTGAGGATCGTCGGGGCGATCTGGGTCGTCTCGACCGGGGCGCCGACCGCCCGGCCGTGGCGCAGCCCCGGGGGCACCACCAGGATCGGGACGTGGCGGTCCTGCCGGTCGGCGCCGCCGTGCTCGGCGATCTTGCCCTTGCCGCCGGTGTAGACCACGCCGTGCCGGACGATCCCGAAGACGTCGGGATGGCGCGGATCGCCGTTGCGCACGCCGAAGAACGCCGCCGATGCCGCCCCGGCGTACACGGCCTTCAGCCCAGAAGCGCTGACCGTGACCGGGTTGCCGTTGACGTCGTTCCCGGCCACCGCGTGCGTGAGCAGGTACTGCTTCGCGAAATCGGCGGCGGCCTGGGAGCGGTCGCTCAGCCAGAGCTGCATCACGTCGTCGTCGGTCGCGAACGAGACAAGGTCGCCGGCGCCGGGATGGGCCGCTCGCCACGCCGCGTTGAGGCCGTCGATGATCGGGCCGTCCGGCACGCGGGCCAGGTCGTTCGGGTCGGTCGGGGACTGACCGTGCTTGGCGGAAAGGATGATCGCGGTGCTGCCCGCCAGTCCCTGCGCCCGGATCTCGGCCACCATGGCGCCGACCTCGGTGTTGACGTAGTTGAGCGCGCGGACGAGCAGCGGCCCCGGAACGTTGCCGCCCGGCAGGTAGCCGCCGGTGAGGCCGTCCGACGTGGGCAGCTTCTGCGCGGTGGACACCGTCTGGAAGTTCATGCCGAAGATCGCCGGGACGCCGACATGGTGCGCCCGGCTGTGGTCGAATCCGTCGATCTCGTTGAGGACGGCCTGGACCTTGAACGTGTCGTACTGCATCGTCGCGGCGTTGTCGTTGGTCCAGTCCTCACCGGCCGGGAAGCCGATCGCCTGGCTGTTGATCTCGGGGGTGAAGTAGTCCTGGACCCCCGTGCCCGACGGCCCGGAGACGGCGAGGTACGCGGGGTGCTTGTCGGACCAGGCGGTGCGCAGGCCGTGCTGCCTGGCGACCTCGAAGATCGTGTTCACCTTCAGGTAGCTGTTGGGATAGATCGGCTTGCACGTGGACGGGTCCACCGGGAGCGCGGCCGGGTTGATCACATCCACCGGATTGGCCGTCATCTGCAGGATCGTGCCGGGAAGACCGCTCAGGCCCTGGCCGGCGTCGAGCGAGGTCTGATCGATGTCGTCTGCCTCGGTGTAGGCGACCTCACCGCCGGGCGCCGGGCCGGTGCAGCTGTTCGTGCCGGCCGGGAATACGTCGTGGTTCCAGGTGTCGTCGTAATAGACGCCCGTGACGCCGGGGTCGCCGCCGGTTACCTGGCCGATGAGGCCGGGAAAGGAGTCGGAGGGAACGGGGGTCTGCGCGCTGCTGTATTCGACGCCGGCACCGGCCAGGGAAGCGAGCGCCGACCGCGGGAAGTTCTTCACGTACCAGGCGAGATCGGCCTGATGAAGCCCGTCCACCGAAAGCAGCAGAACGTGGCTGACGCGTGCGTGGGCGCCCGCGCCGCCCGGGTGGGCGTGGTGGGCCGGGTGACCCGGGGCCGCCGACGCCGCGGTGACGGCGCCGCCGGATAGCAGCGCCGCAATGCCCGCCACGGCCATGGCCCGCAGCGCATGCCGTGTTCGCATGATGCCTCCAGCGCGGCGCATTGTCGGGAGGTCTTCGCGCCGCGTGGTCATGGGTATCGGACCCGGGCGAAGCCACGGCGACGGCCTGCCAAACACCCCGTGACGCCTGGGGCTGGCGCGGTTCGCGAAAGGGCAATGGGCGAGTAATGGCGCCCGGCCCGGATTTAGCCCAACGTAAATGGGTCGCGCGTGTCGCCGCTAAGCTCCACCCACACCGATTTGTTCTCGAGGTACTCGTCGATCCCAGCGATCCCGTTCTCACGGCCGAGCCCCGAGGCGCCGTAGCCGCCGAACGGCACGCTCGGGGCCACGACCCGGTAGGCGTTGATCCACACCGTGCCCGCCCGGAGCCCGGCCGCCACGCGGTGGGCGCGGTGAACGTCCTTGGTCCACACGGCGCCAGCCAGTCCATAGCGAGTGTCGTTGGCCAGCTTCAGCGCCTCGTCCTCGCTGGTGAACGTGTAGGCGGACAGCACCGGGCCGAAGATCTCCTCCCGGACCACGGTTGACTGCGGGCTCACCCCCGTCAGCACGGTGGGCTTGATGAAGAAGCCGCCGAGCTCGGCGTCGGCCGCCCCGCCGCAGGCCACCGTCGCGCCCTCGTCCTCGGCGGTCTTGAGGTAACCGAGCACCTTTTGGTACTGCGGCTCGTTGGCGACGGGCCCCATCTCGGTGTCCGGGTCGTTCGGGTCGCCCAGCTTGATCCCAGCGGCCCGCTCGGCGACCAGCCGGACGAGCTCGTCGTGCACGCTCTCGTGGACGATCAGCCGCGAGCCTGCCATGCACGTCTGCCCGGTCGCCGCGAACACGCCGGCCACCAGCCCGTTCGCCGCGGCCCGCAGGTCGGCGTCGGGGAACACGATCTGGGGGGACTTGCCACCCAGCTCGAGCGTCACCCTGTTGAGGTTCTCGGCCGCGGCGTGGGCGACCGCGCGGCCGGTCGCCGTCGAGCCGGTGAACGCGACCTTGTCGACCCCGGGGTGGCCGGCCAGCGCGGCGCCAACCTCACGCGAGAGCCCGGTGACGACGTTGAACACCCCGGGCGGGAACCCGGCCTGCTCGAACAGCTGGGCGAAGCCGAGCGTGGAGACCGGGGAGTGCTCCGAGGGCTTGACCACCACGGCGCAGCCCGCGGCCAGCGCGGGAGCGACCTTCCAGGTCATCAGCAGCAGGGGCGAGTTCCACGGGGTGATCGCCGCCACCACGCCCACCGGCTCACGCCGGGTGTAGACGAGGTAGTTCGGGCTGGGCGCCGGGATCTGCCGCCCCTCGAGCTTGTCGGCCAGCCCGGCGTAGTAGTGGTACCAGCCTCCGAGCCCGTTCATCTGGCCGATCATCTCGCGGTGCAGCTTGCCGGAGTCGTTGACTTCCAGGCGCGCAAGCTCCTGCGCGCGGTCTGAGATGAGGTCCCCCAGGCGCCGGAGCAGCGCGGCCCGGCCGAACCCGGTCAGCCGTCCCCAGTCGCCATCCAGCGCCGAACGCGCGGCCGCGACGGCGGCGTCGACGTCCTCGGGACCGCCGTCGGGCAGCACGGCCCAGCCCCGGCCGGTGTAGGGGTTTTGCGACTCGAACGTCCGGCCGGAGACCGCGTCCACCGCCTTGCCGCCGATCAGCATCCGCAGCCGCGTCAGTTCCGCCGCCATCGCCTGCCTGCCTTCCTCGATGCCGGCGATCCCCGGTCTCCACGCCGGGACGTGCCATGGGGCGGGGACCGCGGCGATTCGCGTCCGTGCCGAATACTACGAGCCCTGGCGCCCATGGCTGTCTCGTGTTGCGCCAGGTGCCCGCCCCTCCGCGGGCCGATGCAGCCGCCCGCCACTCCCCCGCCGGCTCGTGATCATGACCTGGCTGTCGTTCTGACTGCACCCAGGCCGTGATCACGCTCACGGGCCCGGCGGCACGGCACGGGTTCGCTTGACCCCCCATCGGGCAGCCGGTCAGATTGATGGGGACAGGTCGTGGCACCCAGGAGGAGCTATGGCAGACCCAGACGCACCCATGGCAGGTGGCGAAGGCCCAGGCGGGCGGGCGTTCGACCCTCTCGAGACGCTGGAATCGGCCGCCGACCTGATGAACCCGCTCGTGGCCGCGAGGCAGATGCCCTGGCTGGCCGGTGAGCTTGTGAAGATCCCGCTGGGCCGCTCCAGCATCGCGTTCGAAGAGGGCGATCGCCGGTTCGGGGACGTGACCTGGCAGGAGAACCCGTATTTCCGCCTGCTCGGCAGGGGTTACCGGCTGTTCGAGCAATGGACGGGCCGGATGGCCGATGCCGTGGACGGGCCCTGGGACCGCCAGGCCCGCACGCGCTACCTGGCCAACGTGATGACCGCGATGGCGTCGCCCACCAACTTCTTCTGGACCAACCCGGCCGCGCTGAAGCGCGCCTTTGAGACCGGCGGGCTGTCGGCCCTGCGCGGCGGGCGCAACATGGCGCGCGACCTGGCCCGCGGGGGCATGCCACAGATGGTCAACAGGGAGCCGTTCCCCGTGGGCGAGAAGCTGGCGTGCACACCGGGCGCCGTCGTCTACCGCGACGAGATGTTCGAGCTCCTGCAGTATGCGCCCGTGACGCCGGCCGTCCGCGCCCGGCCGCTGCTCATGGTGCCGCCCGAGCTCAACCGCCACTATGTCCTTGACCTCGCGCCGGGGCGCAGCCTGGTGGAGTTCACGGTGGCCAGCGGCATCCAGACGTTCATGATCGTTTGGCGGAATCCCCGGGCCGAGCTCGGGCATGGGCGGTGGGGGCTGGACGACTACCTGGCGGCGCAGGCCCGGGCGGCCGAGGTGGTCAAGAAGATCACCCGCAGTGACACCGTCAACTGGCTCGGCCTGTGCGCCGGCGGGATCACCACCGCGCTCATGCTGGGGCACATGGCGGCCACGGGCGACGCATCCGCCGGCTCGGCGACGTTCATCGTGACGATGCTCACCAACTCCTGCCCCAACATCATCGGCATGATGGACACCACCAACTCACGGAACGCGCTGCGGCGGGCCGCCGAAGGCGGCCAGGTCATCCCCGGCCGCAGCGTGCGGACCGGCTTCGCCTGGCTGCGCCCGAACGATCTGGTGTTCAACTACCTGGTCAGCGGGTGGCTGCTCGGCCAGGACGCTCCCTCCTTCGACGTGCTCGCCTGGAACGACGATGCCACCGCGATCACCGCGAAGTTCGCGCTGGAAAGCACGGAGCTGCTCGTGGACGCCATGGCGGGCCGCCGACCGGTCACCGTGCTCGGCACCACCATCGACCTCGCGAAGGTGGACTGCGACAGCTTCCACATCGCCGGGTACACCGACCACATCACGCCGTGGCGGGCCGCCTACACCTCGACCCAGGTGCTCGGGGGCGACAAGCAGATGGCCGTGGTCAAGTCGGGGCACATCCAGTCGTTCGTCAACCCGGCCACGAGCACGCGCTACGACTACTGGGAGGGCCCGCCGACCGCCGGCGACCCGGACCGGTGGCTGGCCGCGGCGGCCGTCCACCACGGATCCTGGTGGCCGCAGTGGATCGAGTGGCTGACCGCGCGTTCCGGGCCGGAGAAGGCGGCGCCCAGCGCGCCCGGCAGCCGGAAGTACCCGCCGCTCGGGCCCGCCCCGGGCACCTACGTGCACGGGTAACCCGGCCGAGGGGGCAGTGGCAGCCAGTGAACATCTCAGAGATCCGCGATCTGATACGGGTGAAACCGCCCGAGCTGCATGCGGCACGCCGCCGGCTTTCCCGCTGCCACGACATCCCAGACCTGCGCAGCGCCGCGCGGCGGGTGATCCCGCGGCCGGTGTTCGACTATGTCGACGGCGCCGCCGACGAGGAGCTGAGCCTGGCCGGCAACGTCGAGGCGTTCCGGCGCTGGCGGTTCGCACCGCGGGCGCTGTCCGACATCTCGGCGGCGGACACCACCGGGCAGGTGCTGGGGCACGCGGTCACGCTCCCGCTGGTCCTCGCGCCCACCGGGTTTACGCGCATGCTGCACCCGGCCGGGGAGACCGCGGCCGCGAGGGCGGCCGCGCGGCACGGCCTGCCCTACACGCTGTCCACGATGGCAACCACGTCGATCGCCGAGCTGGCCGCCGCAGCGCACGGTGACCTGTGGTTCCAGCTGTACATCCTGACCGACAGGGGGCTGACCCAGGAGCTGGTCGACCGCGCCGCCGCCTGCGGGTACCGAGTGCTGGTGGTCACCGTGGACACGGTTGTCGGGGGCAGGCGCGTCCGGGACGTGCGCAACGGCCTGACCGTCCCGCCCCAGCTGACCGTGCGCACCATCGCGGGCATAGGGTCGCATCCTGCCTACTGGCTGCGGATGCTGCGCGGCCCGGCAATGACGTTCGCGAATCTCGCGGTCGGCCGGTCCATGACGATCGCGGGCTCGGCCACCTTCTTCCGCTCGGGCATCACCTGGGACGACATCGCCGGCCTGCGGGAGCGCTGGACCGGCAAGCTGGTCATCAAGGGGCCGCTCGGCGCCGCCGACGCCCGCCGGGCCGTCGAGGCCGGCGCCGACGGCGTGCAACTGTCCAACCATGGCGGGCGCCAGCTCGACCGCGCCATCGCGCCCATCGACCTGCTGCCCGCGGTGCGGGACGCGGTCGGCGAGGACCTCGCCGTGCTGATCGACTCCGGGGTCCGCCACGGCGCCGACATCGCGACCGCCATCGCGCTCGGCGCCGACGCCGCCGCGATCGGCCGCGCCTACCTGTACGGGCTGATGGTGGCCGGCGAGCCCGGCGTGGACAAGGCCCTAGACCTGCTGGCGGAGCAGTTCCGGCGGACCATGCAGCTCCTGGGCGTCACCTCCGTCGCCGAGCTGCGCAAGCACGGTCCCGAACTCCTCGTCCGCGCGTGAGGCTGCGCAGCATCGCTGACCGTCCGGCCGAGTAGAGTCGCGCCCGTGAACGATCAGCAAGGGTGCGCGATAGTCACGGGCGCGGCCCGGGGAATTGGCGCCGCGGTCGCTAAGCGGCTGGCGCGCGACGGTCACGCTATCGGGGTGATCGACGTGAAGGAGGCCGACTGCGCCGCCACCGTCGACGCCATCACCGGCCAGGGCGGGCAGGCGACGTCGGCTGCGGCCGACGTCGCCGACGAGGCCGCGGTGACCGCCGCCGTCGAGCGGATCGCCGCCGAGCTGGGGCCGCCGACGGTGCTGGTCAACAACGCCGGCTTCGCCCGCGACGCCGGCCTTCTGGACATGACCACCGAGCAATGGGACGCGGTGCAGGGGGTCCACCTGCGCGGGCCATTCTTCATCACCCGGGCGGTCGTGCCCCACATGGTGGAGGCGCACTGGGGGCGCATCATCAACGTGTCGAGCATTTCGGCACTCGGGCACGCCGGCCGGGTCAACTACGCCAGCGCGAAGGCCGGCGTGATCGGCTTCACCAAGGCGCTCGCCCTGGAGCTCGGCTCCCACGGCATCACCGCCAACGCGATCGCCCCCGGCTTCATCGTCAGCGACATGACACGCGCCACCGCCCGGCGGCTCGGCCGGGACTTCGAGGAGCATCAGCGCATCGCGGCGCAGTCCATCCCGGTAGGCCGGGTCGGGCAGCCGGAGGACATCGCGTACGCCGCGGCCTTCTTCGCCAGCCCCGACGCGGGGTACATCTCCGGGCAGGTCCTTTTCGTCGCCGGCGGGCCGATGGGCTGACGCCGCCCGCGGTGCGGCGGCCGACGGTCACCCGTCGGGCGCGCCGCCGGTCCCGGCCAGGCCACGACCGCCGTAGACGTCGTAGTGGCGCACGGTGAGGTCCCGCTCGACGAGGAACCGCTCGTCGCGTGGGTAGAACACGGCCCGTTCCGGATCCGGCCCGGCGAACGCGACAACGTTCTCCAGCCCGTCCCAGACGGTGACCATGGTGAACTCGGTGCGATCATCATCGCGAGCGCGGCGCAGCATCAAGACCGCGCGGTTGCCGGCGACGTTGGCGTAACCGGGCAGTGCTTCCTTGCGCATGTATTCCTCGTACGCGTCCGCATCGGCGGTGCGGGTGGCGCCGGTCCAGATCCGGGCGATCATGATTTCCTCCGGTTGTGGGGTGGCCGGGCGCGGCTCATGGCTGCATCCCATTGTCGACCCAAACGCTGGAACACCTCGGTCTTGGCCTGGAGACCCTCTCGCCCTGCCAAAGACAACTGTGGCCGGCCTCATTGAAATATATGGCTTGCCATGCAACACTCATGGCAAGCCATATAACGGGAGGCCGACATGAACAGGTCCTCGCTCGCCCGCCTGCACCTCGCGGCCGCCGCCGGTGCCATCGCAGTGATCACCACGTTCCTGATCGCCGACGCCGTCACCGAACTGGCCGGCGGCGCGGCCGACATCCGCGCCCTGCGGCGTGGCATCCTGCTCGGGCTTCCCCTGCTCATCGGGTTCCTCGTCACCGCCGCGCTGACCGGCCGGCGCCTGGCGGGCGGCTCGCGGTCCGCTGTGGTGCGCCGCAAGCGGCGGCGGCTGCAGGCCGCCGCCGGGGCCGGGGTCCTTGTGCTGGTCCCATGCGCGCTGCTCCTCGACCAGCTGGCCTCTGCCCCCTCCGGGCCCGTGTTCGCGGCCCCGGAGATCGCGGAACTATCGTTCGGCATGCTCAACCTGTCCTTGCTCGCACTGAACTTCCGCGACGGGCGCCGCATGACCCGGCGGCACAGGTCACCAAAGCCCAGGCGATTGGTGGAGACTAGATCATGACCACGATGCCGCTGCGGCCGGCTTCCTCCGTCGGCTACCAGGTCAACCGGCTGGCCCGCCTGTTCGAGGCCGCCCTGCGCCAGAACATCGCCGCCTACGGGGTGGTGCCCGGGCAGTTCCCCGCGCTGCTCGCCCTGTACGAGCGCGACGGCCGGACGCAGCGGGAGCTGTGCCAGGTCGCCAGCGTCGACCAGTCGACGATGGCCAAGACCCTGGCGCGGATGAGGCGCGATGGCCTTGTCCGCGAGGAACCCGATCCCGGCGATGGCCGCCGCACCCGCTATTACCTGACTCCCCGCGCCCGCGCGCTGGAACCGGAACTCGGCGTCGCGGGCCGTGAGGTCATCGCCGTGGCCACCCGGGGGATCCCCGCGGCCAGGCTCGCCGCCTTTGACCAGACCCTCGCCGACATGGCCGACAACCTCACGGCCGCCCTGCCCGCCTGACCAGCCCCTGGCTCTCTGGGCCCCAGCACCTCCCGTGGCTGCCCCCTAGCCAACCCCGGCTCTCCGGCCCCAGCGCCTTTCGTGGCTGTCCCCGTACCCAACCCGGCTCTCCTGCCCCGGCGCCTTCCGTGGCTGTCCCATACCCAGCCCTGGCTCTCCGGCCCGGCGCCTTCCGTGGCTGCCGCCGGCGCTCAGCGGCCGGCGGCTGAACCCTGGAGTACGCGACCCGGCAGCCGCTGCAGCTGCCGGATCCCGGCCTCGTCTACCTGGCCGGCGAAGTGGCGCTGCACCGCGTCGGCGAACGCCGGCTGCGCGGCAGCGAACGCCTTCTCGCCGTCGGCGGTAAGCGTGGCATAGACGGTCCGCCGGTCCTCGGAGGCTCTCTCGCGGGCGATGAGGCCGCGTTCCTCGAGGCGGTCCACGGTCTTGGTGACCGCGCTCTTGCCGATTGTGAGCATCGCGGCGATGTCCACCATCCGCAGCCGCCTGCCGGGGGCCATCGCGACGTGGCACAGCACGAGGTTCTCGGCCAGCGTGAGCCCGACCTCACGCTGCAGGTCCCGGTTGATGGCGACCCGTACCCGATCGACGACCTCACACAGGGCCATCCACGCCTGCAGGCCCGCTGGCCGCTCCCATTCATCGCCGGTCATCGCAGCAGCATAGCAGATGGTTGACAAGAGTATCGTTTTCTAACTAATCTTCCTCTAAGAAATCATTCTCTAGAGAACTAGACTCTGGCCCGCGCCGGCGAGCCCAGATCAAGGAGCTCAACGATGAGCGTCTTTTCACAGCAAGAGCTGGATTACCTGGCAGGCAGGCGCCTCGGGCGGCTGGCGACGATCGGCACCGACGGCCTGCCGCACGTGGTGCCGCTCGGCTGGAGCTACAACCCCGCCCTGGACACGATCGACATCGGGGGCCGCGACTTCGCCCGGACGAAGAAGTTCCGCAACGTCAAGGCCAACCCTAAGGTCGCCCTGGTCATCGACGACGTGCTCCCGCCCTGGCGGCCGCGCAGCGTCATGGTGCGCGGCGAGGCTGAGGCGCTGGACGACGCCACGGGCGCCGACGGCGAGCACCTTGGCCCGATCATCCGCATCCACCCGAGCCAGGTCCTCAGCTGGGGCCTCGACGACGC
>Ga0066905_100000026_pt1 | contig 23039 bp, 20 predicted proteins | sample PanSoiMetaPlot36_FD_67483 | JGI IMG/M metagenome (GOLD analysis project Ga0066905, IMG submission 67483) | Tropical forest soil microbial communities from Panama analyzed to predict greenhouse gas emissions - Panama Soil Plot 36 (version 2) | ecosystem: Environmental > Terrestrial > Soil >... | reverse complement strand
ATCCGATCATCTAATTCAAGCATTGCTAACCTTTTACGCCGCGAAGACCCGAGTAACTGTGGATTTCACTGAAGCGGCACCGGCAGCGTCGACACGCAACGATTTGCAAGAAAGCCGCGCCCGCGCGCAGACAATCTCTGATGAAGGCCCCTTCGACCTTAGAGCTATCTGGACTACGCCCAAATGACCCAGAGCGACCGGGCCAAAGGCATCACTCATAACGGTCGTGGGATCGCCCGTTAGCTGATCTGTGCTGACCTGCAAACTGGACCACTCAGTGTGAGAAAATCGGCTTGGCGAGGGCAGATGCGAGCCTGGAAGATGTTGCACGCGTTCGTTTCGGCATTGCTTTGCCTTGCCTCCCAGACGCTCACGGCGACGGCACAATTGACAACAGAAGGGGCTCCGCCGCGTGGGCTTACCGCCACGGTGCCACCGACGAAGGACGAGGCACCCCCGCCTATTTCAAGAGACGACGAGGTGCTGTTCTTGCGGCGCGTGCTGGCCGACACGGAGGATGTTTGGGAGCAAATCTTTCAGACTGCGGGGCGGCACTATCCAAAGCCGAAGCTGGTAGTGTTCTCCGAGCTCACAAACACACGCTGTGGCATGGGTGAGGCTGCGATAGGTCCGTTCTATTGTTCAAGCGACCACGCGGTTTACCTCGACCTCGACTTCTTTCGTGCGCTAAGAGAGGAATACCATGCGCCGGACAATTTCGCTCAAGCGTATATAATCGCCCACGAAATCGGCCACCACGTACAGAATGTGCTTGGTATCGCAGCCAAGGTAGAAGAGCTTACGAAACGCGCCGATCGGGTGCGCGGCAATGCCCTATCCGTGCGGGTCGAACTGCAGGCCGATTGCCTCGCAGGGGTCTGGGCGTACCGCACCAACCAAATGAGACACTCGCTCGAACCGGGCGACATCGAGTCTGGCCTCAACGCGGCGTCGCAGATCGGCGACGATACATTGCAGAAACGTGACCAGGGAATCGTCGTACCCGAGACCTTTACGCATGGTACATCAGCGCAGCGTATGCGCTGGTTCCATCGGGGTCTCGACAGAGGCGAGTCGCTTGACTGCAATACCTTCGAGGCTAAGAGCTTGTGATCGCCTGGGCCAGGAGGCAAATTTTTGAAGACAAATCCAACGTCCTTTCCTTCGTCACCCGGATGTACCCGGCACGCTGCCTGCCGATATCAACCTCGGTGGCATCTGCTGTAGTTAGAGAATTGTGGCCCGCAACCTGCGATGGGCGGGTGCGCCAGCACTAGCCATCCAGCGCAGGTGGTGGGGACTCCAGGGCCTGGCAATCCAGGAAAGTCGTGGTGAGGGGCGCGGCAAAGGCAGCGATGGCACCGCCCTGGATGCCGCTGAAATGCATTTGGCCACCCCATCCCAGGCCTCGCCTCCGACGCCCACGGCCTTGACCTCGACGGCACCGCTCGCTGCAGCCGATTGCCACGTCGCTGTCCCTGCAACAAGCAAAGTGACGCGGCGTTACCGACGTACTCACAAACGATCGTTTAGCGGTGAGGCCAATGGCATCCTCAGCAATAACATCAAAGCCGGTCACAGGCGGCGCATCCCCCGCCATCGAGACCCGCTGCATCGACACCATTCGCACCCTCGCCATGGACGCGGTCGAGAAGGCCAACTCCGGCCATCCTGGCACGCCGATGGCGCTGGCACCCCTGATCTATACCCTCTGGCAACGCTTCCTTCGCTTTGATCCCAGCAATCCGCTGTGGCCCAACCGGGATCGCTTCGTGCTCTCCAACGGCCACGCCTCGATGTTGCTTTATGCCACCCTGCATCTGGCCGGCGTGACGTCGGTCGAGCTGCCCGACGGCCGGCGAGCGGCGGCCGTCTCGCTTGCCGACATCAAACGTTTCCGTCAGCTTGGCAGTCCCTGTCCGGGCCACCCCGAGTACGGGCGTACTGCCGGGGTCGAGACCACCACCGGCCCGCTTGGCCAGGGCTGCGGCACCAGCGTCGGTATGGCGCTCGCGGCACGTTGGCTCGGTCAGCACTTCAATCGGCCCGGCTACGGGCTGTTCGACTACCGGGTCTTTGCCGTATGCAGCGACGGCGACATGATGGAGGGGGTGACCAGCGAGGCAGCATCCTTCGCCGGGCATCAGCGGCTCAGCAATCTCTGCTGGATCTATGACAACAATCGCATCACCATCGAGGGAGATACCGACCTCGCCTTCGACGAGGACGTGGCCAGCCGATTTCGCGCCTACGGCTGGAACGTCGAGCGCGTCGACGATGTCAACGACACCCAACGCCTGGCACAGGCGATCGAAAGGTTTGAAGCCGAGACCGATCGACCGACCCTGATTATCGTCACCAGTCACATCGGCTTTGGCGCGCCGCACAAGCAGGACACCAACGCCGCGCATGGCGAGGCCCTGGGCGAAGATGAGGTGCGGCTCGCCAAACTGAGCTACGGCTGGCCGCAGGATGCGCAGTTTTTTGTACCCGACGGCGTGCGGGAGCAGTTCGCGGCCGGCTTGGGAGAACGCGGCCCGCGCCTGCGCAAGGCGTGGGACGACCGCTTCGCCGCCTATTGCAGCAGTCATCCTCGAGCCGGCGAGGAGTTGATGGCCCTGCAGCGGCGCCAGCTGCCGAAGGACTGGGCGGCGGCGCTTCCGGTCTTTGCCAGCGATGCCAAGGCAATTGCCACACGCAATTCTTCGGGCAAGGTACTGAACGCCATCGCCGCCCGGTATCCCTGGCTGATCGGCGGTGCGGCGGATCTCGCACCATCCACCAAAACCACCCTATCTTTCACCGGTGCCGGCGATCTCGAGGCGGCGTCCGCCGGCGGGCGCAACCTGCACTTTGGCGTACGCGAACACGCCATGGGCGCGATCCTCAATGGATTGTCGCTGTCGGGCCTGCGCGCGTTCGGCGCCAGCTTCCTGATCTTTTCCGACTACATGAAGGCGGCGATCCGGCTTGCGGCGCTGATGGAGCTGCCCGTCATCTATGTTTTCACGCACGATTCGATAGGCCTAGGTGAGGACGGACCGACCCACCAGCCGATCGAGCAATTGATCGCTCTGCGCACCATACCTGGGCTCATCACGCTGCGTCCAGCCGACGCCAACGAAGTAATCGAGGCGTGGCGAACGGTCATTGAACTCACTCACCAGCCGGCCTGTCTGGTGCTCAGTCGACAAGCCGTCCCGACCATCGATCGCGGTCGCTATGCGCCTGCTGCGAGCGTCCGCCGCGGTGCCTACGTGCTAGCCGACACCGACGGCACTCCCGAGGTCATCCTGATCGGTAGCGGCAGCGAGGTGAGCCTTTGCCTTGCGAGCCGCGACCGGCTCAGCCGCGACGGCATTAAAGCGCGCGTCGTCAGCATGCCATCTTGGGAGTTGTTCGAGCAGCAAGAGGCGTCCTATCGCGACCGCGTCCTCCCTCCCCAGGTTGCGGCTCGGGTATCGGTGGAAATGGGCTCCATTATTGGCTGGGATCGTTACGTCGGCCGCTACGGTGAGCGCATTGGGATGCGCAGCTTTGGTGCCTCCGCCCCGCTCAAGGATCTGTTGCCGCATTTTGGTTTCACGGTCGAGGCGATCGTTGCCGCTGCCAGAAAAAGCATGCAAAGCGCGCACACTCGATAGCTGGTCGGCGCCATGACGACAGGCCGGCGCACGCGACCATCACCCAATCCCCCGCTCATGCTGCGCGAGGCCGGGCAAGCCGTTTGGCTCGATGTCGTCGCGACACTTGCTTGCGGGTGGCTGCCTCAAGCGGCTGGTCGAACAGATGGGGACCGGTGTGACGTCAAATCCATCGATCTTCGGCAAAGCCATTGCCGGCACCGCCGATTTACACGTGGGCTGTTCCAGTCCGGGCGCAACGCTACAGCTTTGGAACCATGACCTCGGCACGAGCCGCCTGCGATTTTGCGCTCGTGTCCGCGCGCGGACGTCTCGTGCGCATCGATCCTTTGCGCGATGTTGTGGCCAGGCTCAACGCCGCAGTCGCGGCAAGCTTTGTACGAGCGGCCGAGGTGACGTGAGGCCATGCAGCTCAGCGTGATTGGCCTCCAAAGCATGCGGCAGCCTTGCCGAGCCCGGCGAAAGGCTGCGGCAGGGTTAACGCGGCCAAACGAGCAGCAGGCCGTCCCGCCGAGCTCAATTCGGCGGCACTCTATGCCCACTTTCGCTCTCGCCAATCGGCAAGCTTTGCCGATAAGCTGATGCCGGCCATGCGCAACTCGTTCGGCGAACATCTTGAGCCCAAGGCAGAACGATGACCCCGCAATCGCCTCCGGCATCCCCCTGCGCGTTTGTCATTTTCGGCGCCGCCGGTGACCTGACGCAGCGCCTGTTGCTGCCGGCCCTTTACAATTTGCGCCGCGCCGGCCTGTTGCCGGCAAACTTCGCCGTCATCGGCGTCGCACGCGCAGCCAAGGACGATGCCGCCTTCCGCGCGGAGTTTGCCGATAGCCTGCGCCGCTTTGCCCACAATGTATCGGCCGAAGACGCGAACTGGCTATCGCAACGCATGTTCTACCTTGCGGGCGATTTCGATGCCCCGGCGACCTACGCAAAACTGGCCCAGCTGTTGGCTAACACCGACCGGACGCAGCAGACCGGCGGCAACTATCTCTACTACTTGGCGACCCCGCCCCAGGCGTTCGCCATCATCCCCAAGCGATTGGCGGCGGTGGGGCTACTGACGGAAGCGGAGAGGCAATGGCGGCGCGTCATCATTGAAAAGCCCTTCGGCACCGACCTCATTTCCGCGCAGGCGCTCAACCGTAGTCTGCTCGAGGTGCTTGCCGAGAACCAGATCTATCGCATCGACCACTATCTCGGTAAGGAGACCGTGCAAAACATCATGGTGCTGCGCTTCGCCAACGGCATGTTCGAGCCGCTGTGGTCGCGCAACCATATCGATCACGTGCAAATCACCGTCGCGGAGACGGTGGGGGTCGAACAGCGCGGCAAGTTTTACGACGCCACTGGCGCCCTGCGCGACATGGTACCCAATCACCTGTTTCAGCTCCTCACCCTGATCGCCATGGAGCCGCCAACCTGTTTTGATGCCGAAGCGGTTCGTACCGAGAAGGCCAAGGTCCTCGAAGCCGCGCACAGCTTCGGGCCCGAGGACGCTCAACGCAATGTCGTCAGGGCACAATATGGTCCCGGCCGGGTCGGCGGCGCGTCCGTCACTGCCTATCGCGACGCAGCCAACGTGCCGCCGCATTCAACCACGGAGACCTATGTCGCGCTGCGACTGATGATCGACAACTGGCGCTGGGCCGGAGTGCCCTTCTATTTGCGCACGGGCAAAGCCCTTGCCGCTCGCCGCACCGAGGTCGTAATCCAGTTCAAGCAGGCACCGTTCGCGCTATTTCGAGACACGCCGGTGGAGCGCCTGACGCCCAACGACATGCGCATTCTCATTCAGCCGGAAGAGGGTGTCACCTTGCGCTTCAGCGCCAAAATACCGGGGCCCATGGTGCGCATGGAGGGCGTCGCCATGAAGTTCAATTACCAGGAGCATTTTCATGCCGCGCCGAACACCGGCTACGAGACACTGATCTACGACTGTATGCAGGGTGATCCAACCCTATTCCAGCGCGCCGACAACATCGAAGCCGGCTGGCGCGTCGTGCAGCCGATCCTCGATGCCTGGGCCGAGGATCGCGCTTTGAGCATGCCGATTTACCCAGCCGGAAGCTCGGGGCCGCCGGAAGCCGACGCCCTGCTCGCCCGCGAACATCGGCATTGGCGGCGCATCCAGCGCGACGACGGCTCACCATGACGGTCGCCTGCCCACTCCATGCCATCATCGCGGGCCTCGACCAAACCCTGGTCGCGACCAAGCGGCCGCCGCAAGACGTGTTGCGGCGGGTGTACCAACGATGCACCGCTATTTGCGACCACCGGCGTTTTGATCCGACGTTGCTCGGCCTCGCCGAGGATAGCCTCAGCGCTGCGCGATTTCCGAAAGAACCGTCCTGCGCTGGGCTGGCAGGATGGGTGCTGGTCATCAAAAGGCCGCAACCTGAGCCACGCATAATCATGACCTCCCCGGTGCTGGCGTACAGCCGCGATGTCGCCTTTGTGGCGAGCGGATCGAACCAACAGGGGGTCGTTGCGCGCCCGGGCCAAAGACAGCTGGCCTGGCGCCGCCCGCGTGCAACCAATGGGCCAACGGCATGTGATCGTTCAGGTGCAACCCCAGCGCAGGTCTGATGCCATGGCTGCTCATCAACTAAACGTTCGCCATCCTGAGGTCGGTCCCGATCCGGCGCCCGCGCAACAAACCAGGCCACGCCGCTCGCTGGTGCGGTCGGGGCCGAGTACCCTTGCCATCGACATCGGTGGCACGCATCTGAAGGCGGTGGTGCTCGGTCCTGATGGAAGCATGCTCGTTGACGAAGTCGTTGTTGCAACACCGCATCCATGTCCACCCAGGGTGCTGCTGAAGGCAACCGACCGTATGATCCAGGCGCTGCCTGGGTTCGATCGGGTTTCGGTTGGGTTTCCCGGTGTCGTTCGGGCCGGGACCATCATCACCGCTCCGCATCTCGGCACTCGCTCCTGGCATCGGTTCCCGCTCGCGGACACCTTGGCGGCGCGACTCGACCGGCCCGTTCGTGTTCTCAACGATGCCGACGTTCAAGGCTTTGGACTGATCACCGGCCAGGGCCTTGAAATGGTCCTCACGCTCGGGACCGGGGCCGGCACGGCGCTCTTCAGGGACGGCGAATTGATGCCGCACCTCGAGTTGGCGCATCATCCCATACACAACGACCTCACCTACGACGAGTACATTGGCGCCGATGCACTCAATCGCAAGGGGGTCAAGAAATGGCGCCGCCGGGTACACAGGACCATCGCCATCCTGCGTTCGCTGGTGAACTACGACATCCTCCACATCGGCGGCGGCAACGCCGGCAAAATCATCGACCCTCCGCAAGACGTACGCATTGGTCGCAACCAAGCCGGGCTCACCGGTGGTATCCGATTGTGGCAGAGCGATCCTCAACATTGGCCGCATCGGCGCCGCCATTGACGAGGTTGCTCGTCGCCTTTCCCATCTACGCGACCTCTCGGTCCTGGAACGATTGCCGTATCGCGATCTAACCTATTGTGCGTGGGGAGACCTGCCAACGTCCGGTCGCGGCTGGTGCACGCGAGATCTGCGGCGCAGCCCGCGGGGTCGCTGCGGACAGTTGCCGCTCGATCATCGTCCGGTCGCTTTTTTTCTAACGTCTGCGGCCGCGCACGGTTGCCGACGGGCTCTCGCCGAAACGGCTCTTGTACTCGCTCGCGAACCGGCCCAGATGCGAGAACCCGCATCGCGTCGCGATATCGCCTACCCCTTCATCACCACACGCGGCCTTGAGGGCGTCGCGGACCAGCTCGAAGCGGACATCACGCAAGTACCGCATCGGCGACGTCTGGCGGAAGTCGCGGAAGTACTGAAACAGCGTGCGCCCGGCGATTCCCGTCGCTGCAACGATGTCGGCAACCGTTATCGGCGCGGTGAGATTGGCGTGCATGTAGTCGAGCGCCCGCCGCAGGTCGCGCGGCGTCAGGGTGTGCTCCCGCCGCACCAGCGCGGCGCTGTAGCTGTTCGGGTGCGAAAACAACAAGGTACACATCACGAACTGCTCAAACATGCGAACGGTAGGCGCATTCCATCGCATCGAGCCGGTACGTTGCACGTCGCTTACCGCGAGCCCGAGCTGCTGGGCGAGACTGCGGCCATAGCCGGCGCTCAGATCCATCATCGGTGCAAACTCGAGCGGTCGCGCCGGCGCTTCGCCCAACAGCACCGCCAGCTGCCGCTTGAGCGCGGACGCGGTGAGCGAGACGTTGAGCCGGGCGCCGGTGCCCGTCGTCCGGATCAGAAATTCCCGCATGGGGGAGGAGACGACCGCGCCAGCCGGGCCGCAGGCGAGGCGCTGGCCGGCAATGCCGAACTCGATGTGTTCCCGGATCGGAAGCTGCAACCAGTAGTCGTCGCGCGCCGGATTGGTGCGGATCTCGGCCGGAGATCCATACTGGATGTAGCCGAGGTAGACGTTGGGCAAGTACACGCCGTTGATGCGTAGGTCGAGCCGCTTGACCCCGCGGCGCGAAAGATCGAACCGGAATTCCTTGCTGCTTAAGAACGCCCGCGCCTCGCCGGGATCCTGGCTGGCGAAGATGCGCTGTCTCTCCAGTAGGGGAAGAGGGCGGAAGCTGGCCATCTGACCTCCCGCAAGCACCATACGTGTTCGGAATAACAGCTCCCGTTGCCGGCGGCGAGTGAACTTTTATGCAGTTTTTGGACAATGCCGACGCGGACCGCCTGCTAGCTTGTTCCTAGCCGGGTGATTGGGTGCTGACGGCGACCGCGTGCGCCGATCCGATCGTCCCTGCCACCCACAGCACACCCGCGCATCGGCTGCCGATGTCGCAGCGCGAGCGCGCACCGCCGGTGCGTTTTGACAGGAGACTGCCGAGATGGCTCTGTACATTGGCGACACCGCGCCCGATTTCGACGCTGAGACGACCGAAGGCCGCATCCGCTTCCACGACTGGATCGGTAGCCACTGGGCCGTACTGTTCTCGCATCCGAAAGACTTTACGCCGGTATGCACCACCGAACTCGGCTATATGGCCCGCATCAAGCCCGAGTTCGACCGACGCAACGTCAAGATTATTGGGCTCTCCGTCGATGCGCTGGCCGATCACGCGCGCTGGGCGGGCGATATCGCGGAAACACAAGGCTATGCGCCCAACTATCCGATGATTGCCGACGAGGATTTCGAGGTTTCGAAACTCTACGGGATGCTTCCGGCGATCACGGCAGGCACTGCTGCCCAACGCACACCGGCAGACAATCAGACCGTACGCAATGTATTCGTTATCGGACCCGATAAGAAGATCAAGCTGATCCTGATTTATCCAATGACCACCGGTCGGAACTTCGACGAAGTCGTACGCGTGATCGACTCGCTGCAGTTGACCGCGAAGCATAAAGTAGCAACCCCCGTGAACTGGAAACCGGGCGAAGACGTCATCATCGCCGGCTCGGTACCGGACGAGGAAGCCAGCAAGGTTTACCCGCAAGGCTGGACGGCGCCGAAGCCCTACATCCGCATCGTGCCGCAGCCGAAGTGACACCGACGTCCCGACGGTGTCGCGCCGCTTGTTGACAATGTGACATCTCCGTCAAGCCCGCGCCCGAGGCAAACGGCATCGCCGGCCGCGGCTGGTGACGCTGTCTTGCGGCCAGCTCAGGCGGCCAGGCAGCGATGCAGGGTTGGGGGCCAGTTGGCCGTCAGATAGCGATAAACCCAATTACCGCGCGCCTTCAAGCGACGGTAGCTGGATTTGAGGTCGAGGACCAAGGTGATGCGCCGACTTTTGCAATTGAGCTCGCCATGCTTGTGGGTGGCTACCGGCACGAAGCCGATCACGCGTGTGTGGAAGCCCAGGGGACTGTGCGCGTCGTCCTCGAATACGTCGGTGATGATATGCGTGTAGCCGCGACTCAAGATTTCCTGCATTGCCGCGCGCATCAATGTCACGGCTAACAGAAGATTGCCTCGGTGCGGCGCCAGCACGGCGAACCGGCCGACCTCGGCAATGCGATTTTGCTGCAAAAAGCTCTCAATATCGATGCGCGCATCAAGCAGGTTGAGGTCGTACTTGGCGTACTGCAGAAGCGGGGGATCATAGAAGGTGCGCAGTACCCCGACCGGTTCACCATCCAATGCGACCGTATACCAGGAGATGTCGGACCGTTCGAGATGCGCGGCGGGAAATTGCGAGGCTGGCTCCGTGATCCAGCCCTTCTCTTTCTCGTAGATGGCGGACAGCAACAGCAAGGTGGCGGCGCGCCCGGTTTCATCAGCGATGCGGCTCGTCTCAATTGGCGCTCTATTCATCATGGTGGTCGCCTTTCCTGCTGCCGGTCCATGTCTTGTTTGAAAGTCGGCCGATCTCGCTCATGATTCGGCCGTGCCAATCGCTGACCGCAGACACGGCGGCTGGCTGCCGGGCCGGTGCGCGCGGAACCAGCGGCGCGCCGATGCGCAGGTCCATGGCACCGGTACCGCCGCCGGCTCGCCCCGCACCAGCTGCAAAGCGAATGCCCACGGGCACCACCGGCGCACCGGTCTCAAGCGACAACCGGGCCGCGCCACGGCGGCCACGCAGCAGCCGGGTCGGATCTCTGTTGACCTCACCTTCGGGGAAGATCCCCACCGAGCGGCCAGCGGCCAAGTGCGCTCTCGCTCGCTCCAAGGTTGGCAGTGAGTGCTCGTAGAGCGGCTTCAGTAGATTGAGAAAATTGGGTTTGGCCGGCTTGCGCGTGACCGTAACCACCTGAGCACGGGCGTAGAGCAGACCGACCCCAGGCAGCAGCCGGAAGTTCCAGTCGGCAAGGAAGTGCACGATGCTGCCGCCCCTGTACAGGAACAGCAATGCCGGTACCAGCAGCGACTCGCGCAACGTGCTGTGGTTCGCCACCAGGATGAAAGGATCTTGTGCCGGGCGAATGTGCTGCAGCCCATCGATCGCCAGCAGCTGGCGATTGGCGATCAGCGCCAGCGCGCGGACCAGCAGGCGATCGCCATGACCGAGCTGAGGCAGGGCGCAGCTCACGATCTCCATGGCCGTCGGCGTGCGCCCGCTGAGCGGGGCCGGGCCGGTGCCTCGTTCAATACGTTGCGTAGAGTCGGGTGCTCGCATGGTGCGGGGCTCTGCAACGTGTTGCGACACACGCGCGACTCATCAGTCGCTGGCGACTATCGCTCAGCCGCACTGCAGCATGATGAAGCTCTGGCGACACTAAGATGGCAGCAACCAGGGCTTGGCCAGGCGTACCGCGCTCGGCCGGCGCACCAGGCTGCAATATCGGCGTCGCCTCGGCCTCATATCCTCCGGCACGAATCAGCTGCGGCGCCCTGGCGAAAGTTCACGCACCGATGCAAAGGCTCGATCGTTTCTGCGGCACGGCACGCGGCTTGCTGGCGAGGATCGGCGTCAACCGGATTGGCATGGCCGGCAGCCTGATCCTGCTGGCCGCAGCCTTGTATATGCTCTGCGACATGCTGCACGACATCGGCATCGGCAAGGTCATCGCCGCCGTCGCGGCGACCTCGCCGATCGCCGTGCTCGTCGCCAGTGGATTTGTGTTTGTCGGATACGGCACGCTCACCTTCTATGACTACTTTGCGCTGCGCTCCCTTGGCCGCCGCGATGTGCCCTACGCCACCGCCGCCCTCGCCGGGTTCGCCGCCTATGCCATTGGACACGGGCTCGGCATCAGCGTGCTGACCGCCGGCGCGGTGCGCCTGCGGGTTTATGCCAGGTGGGGTCTGGGCGTGCTGGAGGTGACCAAGATCGGCTTCATCACGGGACTGACGTTTTGGCTCGGCAACCTTTGCGCCCTGGGCCTTGCCTTGGCGTTGGCGCCGGCCCATGCCTCCGCTGCAACCCATCTGCCGCCGTGGGCCAATGCCTTGCTCGGCCTCATCGCCCTGGCCGGCGTGGCCGGCTACGTCGCTTGGCTGCTGCCGAAGCGGCGCGTCGTCGGCCTCGGCAATGTGCACATTGCGCTGCCGGATGCGCCACAGACCTTTGTCCAGATCGCGATTGGCATGCTCGATCTCGTGGTCGGCTCGATTGCCACCTATATGCTGCTGCCGGCTACGCCGGTAACCGACTACGTGGTCGTCGCCGTGGCCTACGTGATGGCGGCACTGTTCGGCTTCCTGTGCCACGCCCCCAGCAGCCTCGGGGTGTTCGAGGTGACGATGCTGGTCCTGCTGCCGCAGTACCAGAAGGAAGAGCTGCTGGGATCGCTGCTGATCTTGCACTTTCTCTACCTGGTGCTGCCACTGGCGCTCGCGCTGGTGATGCTTGGCCTGCGCGAGGTGCGCGCCGGCGGCGGGCGGCACCGCCATCACGTCCGTGCGCCGTGCCCGTCACATGCCGAGCAGCGGGGCGCCGCGCCCGATGCACCAATCACGCCCGCATCACTGCGCCATAGCGTCGGATCAACAAGCTTCAACCCGACGTGAAGCTCCGCATTAATCACGAAACTATAGCAATGGCCTGCTTTGTGTCCGCCAGTTCGTTGCCAAACAACTGGAGAGAAAGACATGAGCAAAAAATTCAAGCTGTTGGCCGTGCTGGCGCTGCTGGGAACGGCTGTTACCGCCGGCATCGCTGCAGCACAACCCAGAGGCGGAGGCGAGTGCGGCGAATACATGTTCTGGCACGACGGCCAATGCTCGGACGCCCGTGACAAGAAGGGATCCAAAACCTGGATCGAGGAATTGTTGGCCAAGCAGTGGAAACCATGACCTAGTCTGAGCCGCGACCGGGCTTGCCCCGGTCGCGGCGCTCGCACTATGGCGATCAACGCAAAGGATCGAGCGCGGTCGCCGCTTTGAGCTCGCCCCAGGCTTCACCTCAAACGCGCCGCGCCAAGTGGAGCCACCTCACGGCGCGTGGCTTCGTGCTGCAAAAGCGCCGGCCTTCGCTGCGGGCTCAAGGCGTGAGTTCGCGCACGACGCGGAAGCCCAGGGTGCTGCGCGCGTGCTTTTCGGGGAAGGTGGTGCGGGAAGAGGACCGTAGGTATTGTGGCGGACTGCGCCACGAGCCCCCGCGCGCGATACGGTCGCAGTGTTGTTCGGCTGCCGCGCCAGCCTTCCAACACCCATCGACCCATTCCCAGACGTTGCCATGCATGTCGTGCAGGCCGAAGCCATTGGCGCGGAACGAGGCCACCGGCGCGGTCTCGCGGGCGTAACCATCCTTGCAGGGCGCGGCCTCAAGAAATGCTGCCCTGAGACTCTGGTCGGCGCCATTGGCGTATTCGCACAACTGTTCGATTTTGTCGCCGAACGAATAGGGACCCGTGGATCCGCTCTGCGCCGCATACTCCCACTCCGCTTCGGTCGGCAGACGGTATTTTTGCTTCGTCACCCGGCTCAGCCAATCGACGTAGGCCCGAGCGTCGACCCAGGTCACATTGGTCACCGGCCGATTCTCACGGTAGCGCCCAAACGTATCCGGCAGATACGAAAACCCACGGTAGCCCTGGCAGCCGCCGTTCTTGACGCACACGTTCCATTCGCGGTTGGTGACCTCGGTCTTGCCGAACGCGAGCGCTGGGATTGCAGTTTGCCCGAAGCGGCCGGCCGGCACCGCCACCAAGGACGGACAGCCGTCACAATCGACCGGCAGCGATGCGTCCGCCGAAGCGACCGGAGCCTTGGTGGCAACCGCCACCACCTCGACGGTCGGCAGCTTGTCCTTGACCTCGGCAACGCTCAACGCCGGCAGTGGTGTGCCAAGCAAGCTACGGCGTTGCACCAGCTGGTCATAGTAGGACGGCGACTGGGCATGGTGTTCGTTGCGCGCCACCGCGATCACTTTTTCGCGGATGTTCTGCGCGAGATCGGCAAGACCGAGCGCACTAGCGCGTTGCTTATCGGGGAGCTCGGCCAGCAAGTAGCGGGTATAGAGCGAGTTGCGGCTGGCTTCGGTGGTGGTGGAATCGAGCGCCAGTTGTCCGGCGCCAGCCGCATACATGACAAACGTCTCGCTATCCTGCGGCAGTCGCGCCGGGGCCAGTCCTTTTCCGGCGCTGCCGAAGCCTTTGGTTTTGTCCCCGAACGGATCGCCGCGGCAGGCATCAAGAATAAACACGCCGATGATGCCGGCATGCTTGTCCTGCTGGTCGCGCAACACCTTGACAAGCCGGTCGAAACTCACCAGCGCGTCCTGCAGGTCGAACTCCTTCTCGCTCTTGAGGGACGGCGCCTTCTCCGGAACCAGATAGTTCTTGCCCGCCACTTCGATGCCGTGACCGGAAAAATAAAATACGGCGACCCCGACGTCGAGCTCACCCACGGCCTTGTCCCAGGCATCGTAGGTTGCGGCGCGATCGGCATTTTGCAGGACCGTCACATGGGCCTGCGCCACGCCAAGTCTGTTGACGAGGAGATCTTCCATGGCCAAAGCATCATTGCCCGGATTTTGCAGCGACGCCGCAAACTGGGGCGCCTGGTAGCTGTTGCCGATCAAGACCGCGCGCAGCGCGGGGCCATCGGCGGCGACGGTCGATGCCATTGCGATGGTCAATGCGATGGTCAGTGCGGAAGCGACCAGCAGGCGCCAAGCTTGTGGCGGTAATGGCCAAAACCCCATAACATCCACCCGATCGAGCTGACGCATCCGCTAGATTAAACGGGGCAACTCTGCCAACAGCAACGGGCGCTGTCCAGCGTCGCCGACGGCCGCGGGCGGAAGGCAGGGAGGGAGTAGCATGACGACAACGGACGATGCCATTGCCGCCATCGGACACAACCGCAGCGACGACTACAAGCTCGAGCCCCGCCAACACGCCGACCGGCTGCCGCCGCCAGCGGCGGCGCTGCGGCGCACCCTGCAGCAGCCGGCGGTGCTGGCAACCATTGATGGCTATGACACTTTCGACCACGAGGCGGGACGGGCGCAACGGCGCTACAAGCGCCTGTGCAAGTCTACGCTGCTGGTCCTGGCGTTTGCCGCCCTGTCGGGTCTGGCTTTAATTTTGCCCTGGACCGACCCCTTCGACGCCTACCTGCGCTGGGGCGCGATCGCGGTCATCTACTGCGCCATGATCCTGGCGTTCATCTCCCTGCGCAGCCTCGATCGCACCAATCCCTACAAGCGCTGGCATCAAAAACGTGCCAGTGCCGAGTTCATGCGCGGGCAGCTCTTTAGGAGTGTTCTTGCGAGCGACCCCGAGCCCGCAGCACCGGCTGGGGAGATTGCGCTCTTGCCCCTTCAGCTTGAATATTTTCGTCGCTACCATCTCGACGTGCAAAAGGCCTACTACAGCAAGCGGGCGGCCGAGCACGAGGCGGCGACCCGAGCCGCCAACCGCTGGCGCCAGGTCGGGGCGGCAATCATTGTGGTTTGGGTTGCCTGCATGCTGATCGCCATGGCCATTCCCTTGAGCGAACCACAAGCCATGCTCGGACCGGTGCAGGGTGTGTTTGGCATGTTCGAGTGGATCGATATCGCCTATCTCGACGCGATTTTGCTGTTTGGCGGCCTGTGCGCGATGATCGGCTACGGCCTGGCGCTGGCGATTTCGTCGATCAACAATGACCTGCGCAATGCTGGTCGCTACAAGGTTTACGCCAAGCGCGTCGAGGCCTTCTATGCTCGCTTGCCGGAACTACGGGCGCTGGCCTTGAACCCGACCAACGCCGGCAAGGTGCGCAGCTTCGCGGCCGAGGTGCAGGACTTGTTCGACGGCGAACACCGCGATTGGAAGTTCATGCAAGAGATTGAAGACCACGAGCCGGCAGCGGCGCAACCCTCCAGGTGGGGCTGGCTGAAGCGGTTTGGACGCACGCCGGCCTCGGCACCGGATGCGGCCAGCGCCGTCGGCTAGGCCGAAGGCTTGGGCTAGCGTTCGATCACATAGTTGAGCACCGTGAACGCCCAGTTGGGAGCCACGGATTTGCGCGCCTCGTCCTCGGACGCCCTCGCCTTGATCTGCGCCAGCGCATTCATCAGATACGGCACCGGACTGACCACCGGCAGAAAGCCCTTCGAGCGCTGCTCCTTCACTTCCTGATTGAAGGTGAGCTCGATCGGGAAATCGTCCGGCACCACCATGATCAGCACCTTGCCCTCGCCGAGGGGCAGCGTCGCCTGGAAGCCATCGAATGAGAAGCGTTGCCGCGTTGGCACGGAAATCGTCTCTCCGGCGCCGATGCGCAACAAGCTTTCCGAGCGCACGAAGCTGTTGGGGAGAATTTGCGTGACCTTGCCGGCGGCGTCGATATCAATCATGACCAGCCTGCCGGCGATATCGGATTTGACGTCGAACTTGTAGAGGCTGCCCAGCTTGACCTTGAACCGGCCCGAGCCGGCGTTGAGGACGCGGACCCGGCCAGCGACCGACTTGAGTTCCGCCTCGATCTCGGCGATGGCCTCGCCCAGGATGCGTTGCTGGTCAAAATCGGCCATGGCAACCTGTTTGAGCGGCGCGCCGGTGCCGATCTGCTGCTTGATCCAGTCCGCCACGGCCGACACCCGGGTGTAGACCCCGTACGGCTTGGGGTCACCGCCGCAGTTTTGCGGACCCCAGCTCACGACGCCGATCTGGAACGGCTCGCCCAGCGCATTGGTCATGACCAAGGGCCCGCCGCTGTCGCCATTGCACGAATCCTTGCCAGGTAGTTCGTAACCGGCACAGATCTGTGCGTCCGCGATCGTTGGCTGATAGTTGGACGCGCTAAATCGCGACCGACAGGCCTCCGTCTCGACAATCGGCATCGATACCTGCATGAGGCGGGCGCAACCCGCCGTCAGCGCGAATCCCGAGCGGTCCGTGTAGCTGCGCACCGGCATTGCCTGCGAGGGATCGGCGTCGGCCTTGACGAGACCGAAGCCCGCGACCCGGACCACGAGCTTGGACTTGGGATCGGTCGCCCGATCGGCGGACAGGGCAACGCGTGCCCCGGTCCAGGCGCGCGTCAAGCGCACCAAACCGACGTCGAAGCCGACGCGCTGCGCCGCCTCCATCGGCTCGTGCGCCGGCTTGCTGCTATTGATCGCTTCAGAATAGGCAGCGTAGTCGATCAGATATTGCTTGTGCGCGGCCAGATATTCGGCGGGGATGCGGATCTCGGCGACCGAAAAGAGATTGTCGGCGGTAGCCTCACGCAGGTCGTCAACGCCAACAATTACGTCGAGCTTGTCGGCACCCATGGTCAGGGTCTTGAGGTCGAGATCGTGCAGACAATGCGCCGCGGTGAGCACCCAATTGGCCGCGATCATGGTGCCGCCGCACACCGCCGCGGTGGTCTTCGCCTCGCGATTGGTCAGGCGCAGCGCCGCCAGCCAAGGCCACTCGCTTTTCGGCGCCGGCGAGCCGCCGATGATCTTGGACCGACTGGGTGGCCTGTCGTCGCAATACACCTGCGATTGCGAATGCGCATTGGAACTCGCGGTAATGCCGACGGTAAAGCCAGCAAGCAAGCCAAAAACCCGAGTACGCCAAGGCATGTTGCGGTTCCCCTCTCCCTGTGCCGTCGGTACGGCAAGCATTCTGCATCACCCCGCTGCCAGCGACAGGCGGGCGCACGCCGCGCGGACGCCACCGCCTGCGGCGTCATTGCGGTTCCATACGGCCGACCATCCAGTGCACCGCATCTGGATCAAGGTATAGGCCCAGCCGCGGCGATCGCACTCAGCATTGCTCGGCCCACCTGGCATGCCGCACGCCGTGATCGCGGCCAGCCGGTAGCGGTCACTGGCGCGGTTGGCTGGCGCTGCGCTGTCGCCCTTAGAGGTCTCGCTGCCGTCGTGGTGATCGAACAGCGCCGCTTCGCGCCCGCTGACCCAGACGTCGCAGTGATCGAACCCGTCGGCGCACAGCACTGACAGCATCGGGATCTCGGCGGCGAGCTGATGGCCCATGCGGTGCCGTGCGCCGGCACCGAACCGCGCCACGGACAGGCTGTCGACCTGAAACAGCATACCTGCGGCCGCTACCCACCGGCACCGCCCAACCTCCCGCCGCAACCCGACGAGCAGACAACGCGCAGCACCCGGCAACCCTAACTGAAGGCGACGGGCGGTCATGGCGTCGGCCCGACCGCCTGCGCGGTGACGATGGCGCCGATGCTGATATTGGCCGGGGTGCCAGCTGGATTGGGGGCATTGATATCGGCCGAGCAGATCCGGACCCAGGCCCTGTCACTATCGACGGCGCTGACCATCGCGGTCTTGGCGTTCATGCGCTCGATGGGCGCCGAGCCGACCATTGAGCAACCGGCGATGATGAGCGCGAGTACGACCGCAACGACCATGGCGTGAGAACTGCCCCCGTACCATGCGACGTTATCCACAGAGTTTTTCGCCGGCCAGCGCAAATCCACAAAGCCTGTCACATATCCGACCCCCGCTGTTGCCGGCCGACAACGCGCAAGCCAGTGGGCGCTCAGTTAGCGGAAAAGCCCATTGCCGCCACCGATCATGTGGTGGGCCATCCGACGTGGCAGCTGCGGATGAATGAGCCATGCCAGGGCTAGGCAGCTCTTTGCGGATCGGCGACAGGGCGGCGCGCTGAACGAACCAGCAGATCTGCCCGTGCGGGAGCGCATGCCACGACCGCCGTGATGGGCTGCTGGCGCATGGCCGGTGGCTTCCCCAATCCCGGCCGACCGCGTCAATACCGGATCAATGTCTATGGCGCGCACGATCGGCGTGCCAATTGCCATACCAAGGCTGCGACCGTCCTGTTAAGCTGGCTTTTTGCGGGTCGACAATGAGGCGGGAGCCGGTCGTGTTCGCATTGGAACGCAAGGGCATCTTCCGGCGCAGCTACCGGCTGAAGTCGACCGAGCAATTGAGCGCGGAGGATTTCCAACGGGTCGCGGCGGAGCTCGCCAGCAAGCCGATCAAGGCCCGCAAGGTCGGGCGCGTCGCTGCCCGCCGAAGCGAGGCCCGCACGCGCGTTGAAACGCGCTGGGACGGCAAGGAATCGGAAAACGTGGCGGAGCCGGGCGATTGGATCGTGACCTCGCTGAGCCGCGAGGGAACCGTACTCCGTGACAAAGCCGGCGAGGTCAACAGCTACGTCATCAAAGCCGGCAAGTTTGCCGAGCTTTACGAGCCGACGTCGGAAACCACCGAGTTCGGCGCCGTCTACCGGGCAAAAGGCGTCGTGGCGGCACTCTGGCTCGCTGGTGGCTTCGAACTCAAGGCACCCTGGGGCGAGATGCAACGGGCCGAGGTCGGGTATCTGGTGTTGAACGGGGCCGAAGTCTACGGCAACCACCGCGACGTGTTTGACGCCACCTATGCCCCCATAGAGACGGCCGAGCAAACTGAACATTGACCTGCACCTGGCGTGACTGCGGGGACCGAGTGCAGCAATGGTCGCGGCAACCGACACCCGGGCAATCCGCGTCGCCGCGGTGAGCGCAACCCAGCGCCGTGTGCTCGAACAGTGTGGTGCCGAGCCCCGCCTCGAGCGCCCGGATCTGCTGGCTGGATGCCTCTCGGGCGTGACGTTGAGCGCAGTGGCGGCAACGGCTCGAGCAGTCACAGATGTTAGCCCGCTAAACAATATTGTAAAACAAATCGCTAGCGGCAACGGCGGAGTTGCGCCAAGCTCTGGGGCAACTGGACCAGGCGCGCGCGGCTGTTGAGAGCTCAGAACACGGTGCTTTTTGCGGGCCGCAGGCTGGGTGGTGATTGCGGGCGATCGCGACCGACGCAACCAAAACGGCATCGCTCTTTGTTGCCGGAGGGTCCGGCGTCTCCATGACCGACAGGCTGTCGAGGACCGCCGCCATGCCGACCGATGCCGTCGAAACCCTGATCATTGGCGGCGGCCAGGCCGGCCTCTGCATGAGCCACATGCTGAGCCAGCGCGGCTGCCCGCATCTCGTGCTCGAACGGGGGCGGATCGCTGAGCGCTGGCGCAGTGAACGCTGGTGTGGTCTCAGGTTCCAGTTTCCCAATTGGTCGGTGCGGCTTGGCGACTTTCCGTTTGCCGCTTGCGACCCCGACGGCTTTGCCAGCAGCGCCGAAATCGTCGCCTTTCTCGACGCTTACGCAGGCATGGTGCGACCGCCGATTCGTTGCGGTGTCGCGGTCACGCGGTTGCGCCGCAACCCGCATGGTCATGGCTATATCGCCGAGACGCCGGCGGGCGCGATCGCCGCCAGCACTGTCGTGGTCGCCACCGGCCCCTACCAGCGACCCGTCATGCCCGCCCTACTGGCCGACGATCCCACCCTGTTTCAGGTTCACGCCAGCGGCTATCGGGCTCCGGCGCAGCTTCCAGCCGGCGCGGTATTGGTGGTCGGCTCGGGCGCCTCCGGCGCGCAGATCGCCGAGGAGCTCGCGCGGGCGGGACGCCGCGTCTACTTATCGGTCGGTCGGCACAAGCGCATGCCGCGCCGCTATCGCGGTCGCGACTTGATCTGGTGGCTGAGCGAAATGCGGCTCGATCAGACACCCCTCGAGGCGCGCGGCCCCGACCCCACGCTGCCGCTGATCACCGGCGCCTACGGCGGCCACACCATCGATTTCCGCGAGTTCGCCCGGCAGGGCATCACGCTCCTCGGCCGCTTGCGCTCGGCGCACGCCGGAATGTTGCATTTCGCGCAGGATCTCGCCGCCAGCCTCAAGCATGGCGATGACGCCTACGCCAGCTTTCTGGACAAGGTCGACGCCTATGTCGCCGCCCACGCGCTGTCGCTGCCGATCGACAGCACAGCGCACGCCAGCTGTCCGGATCTGCCCGCCGTTGCCGATCCGCCGCAGCAGCTCGACCGGCATCGTGCCGGCATCAAATCCGTGATCTGGGCCACGGGCTATGCCTTCGACTTTGGCTGGATCGAGCTCCCGGTCATCAACGGCCAGGGCGAGCCCATGCATGACCGTGGCATTGCGTCCATGCCCGGCCTCTATTTCCTGGGCTTACCGTGGCTGTCAAAGATGAATTCCTCCTTCATGTCTGGCATCGGCGATGATGCGGCGCGGCTTGCCGACTGCATCGTGGCGGCGCGGCGCGCCGCCCCGGTGATGTGAGTGCCCTTTTTGCAAGGAGGGTCCGTGCCTGGCGCAGTTTCATGGCGCACCATCGGGTTGACGAGCGGGGCCATGGTCTGCTTTGCCGCCAACTCGATCCTATGCCGGCTGGCGTTGGCACCCGGGTTGGTCGACGCAGCCAGCTTCACGACCATGCGCGTATTGTCGGCGGCGGCGATGCTGAGCCTGGTGGTGTGGCTGCAGCGCCGGCCCTGGCCGCGGCTGAGGCAGATCAACGCCCGTTCGCCGGTGGCGCTCTTCATCTATCTCATCTTCTTCGCCTTCGCCTACCTGCGGCTCGAAGCCGGTTCCGGCGCGCTGATCCTGATCGGCGCCGTGCAATTGAGCATGTTCAGCGTTGCCTTCTGGGAAGGCGAGCGCTTCGCGCCCTGGCAATGGGCCGGGCTCGGCCTGGCGTTGTTCGGCTTTGTCTATCTGGTGTTACCCGGGGTCAGCGCTCCCGACCCGGCGGGTGCGGTGTTGATGACCGTCTCCGGGGTGGCATGGGGATGGTTTTCGTTGCTTGCCCGGCATGCCGGTGACCCGGTCGCGGGCAATGCCCGCAACTTTCTCCTTTGCCTCGTGCCGGCCATGATCGTGAACCTGTTGGGCGCGCCTCAGCTCGAGGTGACGGCGCTCGGATTGGCGCTGGCCGCCGCGTCGGGCGCGCTTGCCACGGGCTTCGGCTACATCCTCTGGTATCTGGCGCTACGCGGCTTGCCGGCGACCCATGCGGCAACGGTACAACTGTCGATGCCGGCGCTGGTCGCCCTGGGCGGCGCGGCGTTCCTGTCGGAACCACTGACCGGCCGCCTGCTGATCGCCGCTGTCACCATGCTGGGCGGCATTGCCCTGGTGTTGGGCCAACGTGGCGCGGGCTGGCGCTGAACTGCCACATCAGCGCGTTCTTTCCTGCAGGTTCTTGTGCGGTCCCGCATAGCACGACCCGGCAAACTCGCGGGCCAGTGGTGCGGTTCGCTTCGCCGCCAAACCGCCGTGACGGCGGCGGCCCCTTAGAACCGGTAGCGCAAGCCGACGGAAACGAGGTCGGCGGAGTTATCGGCACTGCCGCGCAGCAAGACCGCCTGCGCAGGCGTGGCGGCGTTGCAATGCGAGGACCCGCCATTGCCCGCTTGACTGGCGATGCAGAATGGAGCGTCCTCGAAGAAGATGTGGGAGTAGGCGAGGTCAATGCTGATTTGTTCTGAATACTTGTAGGAGCCGCCGACATTGAGGAAAAAGCGGTTGCTGTCGGGAATCAGGATGTCACGGTTCCGATCCTCGATCGGGGAAATCTCGTAGCCAACACCGGCGCGCAACAGGATGGCGGGACTGTAGGCGTATTCGGCGCCAACAGAGAAAAACCAGCCGTCACGATAGTTGAGATTGAGCACCTCACACACGCCGCCGGCACCGCATCCCGAACTGACGGCAGCGACGTTGCCCAGCCGGCTCCAGTTCTGCCATTCGACTGTGCCCAGTACCGCCCAGCGTGGAGCCACCACCTGGCGCGCGCTCAATGTCACCTCATCGGGAAGCGTAAGGCTTCCGGTGGCGTTGGTGGACACGGCACCGGGCGGGGATCGCACAAACGAGCCGTCGGCGTCGATCCCGACCGCGGAGCGATAGCCCAGACCCACCGAGGTTGCGGGGCTCGGTTGCCACAGCACGCCAGCGGTGGCGCCGACGCCCCAATCATCGGCCTCGAAGCTGCGTGACCCGGAGATCGGGCCGAACAGGGAGTTGAAGGGACCGTGCGTGAGACGGAGCTTGAAGTATTCGATCTGCACGCCCACGCCGATCGTCCATTCGGGGCTCAGCTTGTAGGCAATGGTCGGATTGATATCGACCGAAAACACCCTTGAGGTGATGGCAATGGGAGATCCCGCCCAGGTCGTGTTGTCGGGTTTGGTGAGCAGCCCAAACGGCGCGTTCAAGCCGAGACCCGCGTAGACCCGGTCTGAAAGCTGACAGGTCACGAACGACGACGGCACTATGCCGTCTCTGCCGATATCGGTGGAGGTGGGGGTGAGGCCAGGCGCAATTGGCGGCACGCCGCTGACGAAGGTCCCCGACCGCGCCGTCTCGTCGGAGCTTGCGAATATCCCGGTATAGTTGGATGACGAGTTGCACCCTGGCAGAGCCGCGGTTGCCGCGGAATTCCAGAACACCGAGCTGATTTCGCCGCCCGCCGCGGCTCCCGCGAAGGCGGTGCCCATATAGTAGGTGGACTGCTCGCGGAGGCCAAAGCCACCGGCGTGCGCCGCGGTCGCTGCTAGGAGCGCGCTGGCTCCGGCGCCGATGAGGCCGCTCAACCAATTAATCGACACCGGCGTGAGTTTGCGCACGCGATCCTCCCCAAGGGATTGTCCGCAGACAGAACTTCGCGACCGAAGAAAATCGAGCCTGTGGGACGCCAATCAGCTGTACAGAAATCAG
>Ga0066905_100000024_pt1 | contig 23258 bp, 37 predicted proteins | sample PanSoiMetaPlot36_FD_67483 | JGI IMG/M metagenome (GOLD analysis project Ga0066905, IMG submission 67483) | Tropical forest soil microbial communities from Panama analyzed to predict greenhouse gas emissions - Panama Soil Plot 36 (version 2) | ecosystem: Environmental > Terrestrial > Soil >... | reverse complement strand
TTCACTCGAAAGGACGGCAAACCATGCGGACTCGACTGATCACACTCCACGACGGCCAGCAACTCGCGACCGATGACCCGGAACAAAACGCCTACCTCGAAGGCGCGATCGCCATTCCACCGTCGCCACGCTGCGATGCATGCGGGCACCAGATGTGCCCCGATTGCGGGTCGTGGTGCGATCACCTCGTAATGCTGGACGCCAACGGCAACCCCACCGAAGTCACGAAGATTGACGACGCATGCGACGTCGAGTGCTGTTGCAACGGCCAATGCAAGGTCGATCGGTTCGAAGTGTCCGAGTGGCTTTTCACCATTCAACCACTGCTGATCACCGCCCACCTGGAGAACCGCCCAATCATCGGCGCGGCTGGTCCCTACATTCCCACGCCGATCCTTCGGGCTCGGCGCCTCACAACAGAAAGAATCGAAGATGGCAGCAGGCAAACGGTATAACGTGATGGTTCCGCGGCAGTACAAAACGTCCAGCGGCGAAGAGAAGACGACCTTCTGGCAAATCGGCACGGCGTTTCCGCTGCGTGAAAAGGACGGTTTCAGCATCGAGCTTTGGAACCGCTTTCTCCCCAGCGGGCGACTGGTGATGTTCATACACGAGCAACGCGAAGACACACCCGAGCCACCCCCAGAAGATGACGTGCCGTTCTGAACGCGATGCGAGACTCAGGCTTTTACTGGATCCGTCTCTTCCCAAAAGCTCGCCCCGAAGTCGGGTATTGGAACGGTGATAGCTGGCAAGTCTGCGGGTCCGCTGAGCCCGAACCGGACGATGGCAACGTCCAGGTGGTCGGCAACCGGCTGATTCCACCGGGCGACCCTGACCCTGACAACCCAACGCCGCCACCGAAGCCGAATCCGAAACGCAAGGCCTCGAAGCGATGAAGCAACACCGGGCGACCTGATCGACGATCAGGTCGCCCGCTGCCTTTCACTCGCTGGGAGTCGACTTCCGAAGCGGCTTGACGATTCCCGCGCCTCCCAGCGCGTTCAGAATCAGGCTCGCCACCGTGACGATCGTTCCCCAGTGCTCCGATAACCATTGCATCGCTGAATCAGCCTCTCTCGCCTCAGGCAGGCGTACCGTTTGCCATCTCGGGACGAATCATCAGACCCATTCGCCAATGCAGCAAGTCTTGCTTGAAATTGCCGCCCACCGTTATCGTCTTCGCGGTGTTGTCGATCGACTGGATCCTACCGTTGCCACCGAACGGGTTGACGATCGAATCCACGTAGTACGATGGGAAAAACCAGTCTCCCACCGACACGTAGGAACCGATCGTGGTAGGCGCCAAACCCTCCCCGTTGACGACATTCAGCAGCACTGGGCTGCCTGCCACCATATCGGCATAGAGCACGTCCGCACTCGCGCTGGGGGAGTAGACCCGGCAATTGATGGTATCGAAGACATCGCCATTGGGCAGCGGGGTCAGAAGGTTTTCGTTCTTATCGAAGCCAGTCTGAGCCTGAGCGCTGATCACGTCACCCGTGCGCGCGTACACCCAGAAGGTCGCCCCGGTGGCTCGACTCTGAATCACGTCGCCAACGCCACCACCCGAATAGCTCAGGAAGTCGGCATCCACCCCAGAGAACGTGAAGGTGATATTGCGCCCGACCTGAGTGATCACCCCGCCGGCGCCGTTCGCTTCGATGAAGCGCGCCGGCAACGACACGGGAAAGCCAGCGTCACCACGAATCGAGCACTTCACGCGCTCGCTGTAGGATGGCATGCACCGATTGCGCGGCGCGATGTTGGCGTGCGAGAAGAGAGAGACGCTGAGGTTTGCACCCGTGTCGAGGTTGAAGACGTTGGGCGCTCGAAACGAGTAGTATTCCAGCGTCGTCGCTGCCTTGTTAAAGCTGAAGCCCTGAGTGGCGTTGTACGCGCACTGAGCCCAGCGCTGCGACGGCGGCCCGGCAACGTGGAACATGGTGCACTCGCGGAAAGCGAAGCCGCGAGCCGTCTCGCCATCGGCGCCAGCGTCCGTGCCAAAGAAAGCGAAGCCTCCCCAGGTGTCGTTCCTGAAGCCTCCAAAGAAGCAACTCTGAAAGGTGACGACGCTGGTGCAGCGGTTGTCAAGAATGTAGACAGGCACGCCATAGGTCTCCCACCAACTGAAGCCCAGATCGCACCCGGAGAAGAGCACGGAGCCCGCCGTCTCAGCGGCATTGCCCAGCGTGCCAATGCGATAGATCGCTTCGGCATAGCAATTGTAGAACGACGGCCCTTGACCGTAGCTGAGCGTCCGAATGTCGAACATTTGAACGCACCGGCTCCACGCCGTCGAGTAGCAAGCCAGGCCCGGTTGCCCGATCTGCTTTCCGAAGGTCGCTGTGGAGAACGTCGTATGCACCGAGTCGAAAGCACAGTTCTCGACGGTCGGCACGCGCGACTGGCTGTTGCCCCAGCTGAACGCATACGCGCACCGAAGCACGATCGCCCGGTTGATATGCGTGTAGTCGCCGTTGCCGTCGTAATCTCCCGGCTGTTGCACGATTGCAACATAGTAACCGTCGATCATCACGTCTTCGATAAGAGTGTTGCTCGAAGCCCCTTTGTTGTACTGAGCCACCGGCCCCAGGAAAGCAGGATAGTCAACGTCAGGGTAGTGCACCACCGGCTGAGGCCCACTGTACGCATCGATCGCGATGCCAGCGAGCGGCGCGTAGCGCGATGAAGCGCTCGCGGGGAAATCGGGATCGATCCAGTTGGCAACGTTGAGAACCCCCATCGTCTCGCCCTGGATCAAGTTGAAGAGCCAAAGCCCATTCGGCCCCAGCATGCTGAAGCCTCTCACCACCACGTTGCGACCGCCCTGGACGTTGATGCCCGGCGCGTCGTTGAACGTCTGGAAGAGACACGTCCCGCTCGCTTGCTTGTGATTCGTCCCGCCCGATCGCATCCCTTCGCCCTCGAAGACGACCGCTCGGAAGTCGATCCCATAGCCCACCTGAATCGTCCGATCGATGCGCATCAGCGCGCCGGGCATGCGCACTCGCGGGCCACCTCCCGAGTCCGCGAGCTCGTCTTTGTAGACGGCATAATCGATCGCGTTCTGATTCGCTGGCGAAGCGTCATACAGCAGACTCCCCGCATAGGCATCGATCTGCTCTTCCAACGACATGAAGTCCGTCACCCAGATCAGATCCTGATCGCGAGTATACAAGCTTCGAACCGTTGCGCCGTCACCGCGCGAACGCCACGCAACGTCCGCGAGCGGGTCGATCTTGCCGCTGGGAGAGCGGCGCGTAGTCAGAACATCAATAGCCATTGGGTTGCTTTCAGCCTTTCGACGTCCAGGGGTTGCCTAGGGAGTACTCCAGTTGCAGATCAGGCACGTAGCGAAGGCCCGACTCGCCCGCATGCGGCAACGCCGGCGGCCGATCCGAATTGGGCGCCGCGTCTTCCACGAAGTCGCTGGTTGCCACCTCGAAATCCGTCTCGTCCGCGAGCTCGACGAACTGAGCCATCACGTTGTCGGCTTCGGCTTCGGCTGAGGCGGTGGCGGTGGTGGCGCTGGCCGCGTCGCACCATGCAGAGTAGAGCTCGCCGGCCGTGCTCGCCGCGTCGCAGCAGACACGAAGGCTTCGAGCGTGTTGCGCTGAGAGGAGTCGAGCCTGAGTCCGAAGTCTTCGGCGTCCTTCCAGCGCGCGTGCCATGCGCGTTCTGTGCTTAGGGTCAACTGATCGGATAAGGTCTCGCTCCTCTTCATCGAGCGGGACAAAAGCCGGTGCAACGACAGCACCCACAACACCAGGACCACGATCGCGACGTTTTGCGCGGTCAACCAGCGTTCCAAACCTTCGGGCGATGGCAGCAACGGATCCATGCAACATGAATCGTAGCATCCCTGCCACTTAAATAAGCGTCAACCTGTATCACCCCCCTTGCGACGCAAAAATGCCTCATGCCGCTCCCTCAGGCCGTTGGCAATCTGCTCAGCTCCCCAGGCATTCGCGCGCGCCACGTTTTCGTCAACGGACTGCTGAAACCGCGCTTTCTCTGCCTTTTTCGCCGCGTCGGCTTCAGCCACCGCGGCTTTTCTCACTTCCGCCGTTTCGAGCGCCTCTTGCGCCCGGCTCTTCCAGCCCGGCAACCGACGATCGCGAATCAGTTGCTCGAGCTTCGAGCGTGGCGGTTTTTTAGCCACGACGCGCCCTGAGCCGCTCCCGCTCGCGCCTGAGCTCGCGCGCCAGCGCGATGCGTTGCTCGAAGGCCCGCGGCTGCAACGTCACCAGCGTGTCGACCGCCAACAGGGCCGATAGGGTTGCCCAGACCGGCGCCTTGCGTCGCCCGGGGGCGCGCGTCGGCCGCACCCGGTGCCCCGGCGCCGTCCGGTCCGGCGCCGGCGGTGGCCCGGCGGCTTCGCCAGCGAGGCGCCGCTTCGCTTCGAGCTTGCGCGCGTCGATCGCGATGCGCCTCTTTGCGCGCCGGGCCGCCCGGGTCACTTCGCGTCTCGCTCCCGGCGCCAAAGCATGGTGACGCTCCCCGGCTCCACCCGATGACCGTACGCCAGCCACCCATCACCGTTGGGCCGCGGAATGTCTGCAACGCCGCCGTCGCCTACCACTGCCATCGTGACCGACCACTCTTCGATCGGCTCCCGCTCCGCTTCATCGTCCTTTTCATCAGGCTCATCCAATGGATCCGGGTCCGGATAGAGTTGTTTCAGCACCATCGGCAACAGCATCATGATCAGCGTTCCCAGCCCATCGCGCTTCAGCTGAGCCTCGCTCTTCGGCGCGGTCTTCGGCTCTTCGGGCTCGCTCGCAGCTTCGTTGATCGGCGTCGTTTCTGGCTCGCTCACTCGTGATCACCTTTCAGGGCACGAAGGTGCCCCAGCTTTTCTAACCACCCCCGCACGTCGCGCAACTGACTCAGCGCTTCGTTCAGCGATAGAGTCCCTGCCGCCACTGCAATCAGAATGCCTTTCGTTGCCCGGTCCGCCTGACCACGCACCAACGCATCGAGGCTTTCAGTCCAAAACGTTGCCCCCAGCACATACAAATTCACACGCTCCCAGGGCGGCATTGGACGTCGCCAGTCGTCGATCGGCTGAGGCCGCTCGGTCCCATGGTTCATCAGACGATGCTGTTTGATGCCCCAAAGCAAAGCGCCGCGCACCGCTGCGCGCGTCGCTAGGCGGTTCTCAGGCTCAGGCTCGGGAAGTCGCCAGTTTTCGTCTTCCGGGCGCTTTCGCTGATCCCACTCCGCTTGCAAGTGCTCGATCGCACCAGCGCATGCACTCACGCGCAGCGCCGCCGGCGGCCCGTTGCGAATGACGTCGAGCTCAGCTTCGGTGGCCGGCCGTGGTGGAGCACTCACCAGCCGCAAATGAGAACGTCGCCCCATGCCGGGGCGGAGCATGCCACTCCAGGGTCAGCGACGTCCAGCGCTACGCGCCGCCGGCGGCGCTGCACCGCGCACATACAGGCGAGCGTTATCCACGCGCCACTGTTGCAGCGCCGCCACCGGAAACAATCGGGCCCGCGTCGCGTCCAGCGAGCGCAACGACTCGCGCAAGCTACCCGTCTTCGGCTGATTCGATCGCTTCGGTTGCCCCATGCTCCACCTGAACGGCAGCGTTGCCGTCACCTGTAGAGCGAGGGAAGGCCCACACTGTAGTCACCTTGCGCATGAGCGCGGCGCACTCGGCGGGTGTCAGCCGACCCGCGACACGAAGCCGGTGCAAACGAACAGCACGCCGCGCCTCCCGGGGGCGAGTCGTCCAGCCCGGCGCACGAGAGCAATCGGGGCAAGGGAAGTCGTGCGCAGCAAGGTCAAAGGATTCATGCCCGCACGCGAAACACACCCACGCGGGCCGCCGCTCATTGAGCACCGGCTTCCCATCGTCACCATACGAAAAGGTCATTCTCTCAGGCGGCAGGTACCGATCAGCCACGGCCAGCCCCCTTCAATCCCTCCCTGATCAGCTCGCTCGATAGCGACTTGACAGCCTCGCTGATCGTCACACCACGGCCAACGATCAGGCCGCCTTCGAGAAACGTGACGCGCAGCGTGTACCCTTCGGCGTCGCGAGTGAAGCTGTAGCGCCTGAGCGCGTCTTCCTGCATTTCCCTTTCCATTTGCTCCAGAAAGGCCAGCAAGAGAGCAACGTCTTTGCCATCGAGGTGAGGCGCTAGGTCCTCCAGATACCCACTCACGACGGGTCACCCTTCACCACCAGACGCCCCCTTTCGTCGCAATCAACGATCGAGTGAGGGTATGCCTCAGAGATACTCTGACTGACAGCCTGAAAGCATTCGCCACAAACAATGGCCAACACCTCATTACCGACGCGGACGTGAATCCCATCGTCCTTCATCTCCTTAGCGCATTTGCCGCACCGGCTAAAGCAACCCGAAACACCTTCCTTAGCGAACCAAAGCGATCTGTTTTTCATCACGACGGGTCACCCTTCACCACCGCAAAGCCCAGCGCCGCCCGCACCACGACAACCGTTTCCAGCATCATGTCCGATGGCCCCTCGATCGGCGCGTCACCCATGAACGACAACACCGAGTTGAGCGTTTCGAGCGCCACCGGTGACGGCAAGCGCACGACGCCACCGCCATCAACCTTCGCTTTCAGAATGAGCTGAGCAAGGCCAACGCGATTCGACAACCGTTGCACTTCAGCAACTCTCGAAGCCCCCAGCTTTGCCCGATCGTTCATCCCTTCACCGCCGCATTGTCGTACGGCTCCAGAAGACCGTTGATCACACCGCGAAGGTAGCGAAGTTGCATGGGCGTGAAGCTGAACGCGATCATCACCCCACCAGGCACCGTCTGTATCTTCTCAGCCGGCGCGCCAGCGAGCAACGCGAAGCCCGCCGGGCCTTCACCGAGCCATACCCCCGTGCGCTTCGCGTCGATTTCTTTGGTGATCACCCGGTGCCCGTCTTCGAGCTTCGTGGGTGCAGACCCATGCCAGTACCCGTTTTTATTCGGTCCGTTCATTGTCAATCTCTTTTCTTTCAGCTATCTCACCAGCGGCGGCCAACCCCATCCAAAAGCAAAACCATGCCCAACACCAGCCGATCAGGCTGAGTATCGGGTGCGCCAGCATAAATTCCGTCATTGCTTGATCTCACCCAATTCCACCGCGAGCCTGTACCGCAACTCCTCGACGAACAGGCTCCGATCCTCGTCCCGAGCGTGCACCGCGCGCGCAACTCTAGCGGCCAAGTCCTTTCCGCGTTGCTCGGCTGCCAATTCTGCCCGGTTGCGCTCCCACCATTCCGGTGGTGGCTGAGCTCGCGCCGGCGGATCATGTGTCGAGGGGAGCCCTTGAAACCAGGTGGGCGCCACCACATAGGGAAGCTCGCCCAACACCCCAGCGCTCCACGCGGCTTCGAGCGTCACGTGCAATCCCTGCCGCTGCACCTTCACCAACGTATCCCAGTCGCGATCGATAATCGACCCGAGCAACCTCGAAGTCTCGCTCGGATCCTGCTCTTCAGGCTCTTCGCCTTCCGCGTAGCGATCGGGATCGAGCCCCAATTCTTCGCGCGATGAAAACGTGATCGTCTGAGTCCCGAAGCTCGCCCGGAAAAGCTCAGACCATGCACGACGCGCCGGCGTTCGAAGCGGGTGGTGGTGGCGCGTCGCGAGCCGCGCCACTTCCCACAAACCATAGCGCGCGATGCCATCGCTCCCAACGCGACCGAGCTTATCGTTGTTCGTCAGCTCGAGCCCCAGCTTCGAGAGATACGTCGAGGCCCGGTCAGCGCTGCGCGCCCATTCGACTTGCACACCGAGCCCGACGCGCTCGCCTTCCGAGTTGACCTTCCAGCGCTCCGGCATGATGCCCGCCACCGTGAAGGCATCGAGCAACCCTGAGATACGTTGCATCGAATCGCGCAACGGCTCGCGGCGCGGCAACAACTTGGCACCGAAGACGCGACGCGCACGCTCCACCAAAGACGGACAATCCCGCTCCCGCGGCACACTCAGCGGCAACGGCCCATAGAAGCAACAGGGGCACTCGCTCGGATGCTTGCACGGCTCGCCGGCGAGCACACGATCGGCGAAGCGCTTGAAACGCATCAGCGACGTTTCGAGCGATGCGCACCAGCGATCATAGAAAAACTGTTCGAGCTCGGCTTCGGTGTAACTCACCTGCCGAAGAAAAATCAGCGCGTGAATGTGCGGGTGCCAGCCATGCTCCAGACTCCACGTGCGATCGTGCGCGCGCACCGTCTCAGGCTTGCCCCCCAGCATCGCGGCGAAGTCCTGACCGTCTCGCCCGCTGAACAGGTGCCCGAAGGCATCGCGCCCCAAGCGATGCATGAGCGCCAGCTTCATGCCGTGGTGGTGGCGGAACGTGAAGGTTCCGAAGAGCACTTTCCGATCCTTCGCCTCCCAGTTGTCGATCGCTTGCTTGATCTCGCCTGAGCGCTCCCGCTGCCACTTACGCGTGCAAAACGGGCAAAGTGGAGACTTGCACGTGTGCACCCCCTGAACGCTGAGGCGCGAGCCATCTTTGCCCGCGTACTCCACCAGCTGCACCGTGGGAGTGACGCGCCGGAGCCGACAGGTGTCCTGATTCCGACCCATCAACCCTCTCAGCCCATTGGCCAGGTGGGCAACGGCGGTTCCGTCAGGGGTGGGGCGATCGCTTCGCGCTCGCTGACCCTCGAGTCCGCGGACGGACTCCCTCCCATCTGCCGAGGCGTTCACCACTGCGACCCCCGGGCCGAGCTTTTCCACTGAGCGCCCGTCGCCCCGCCCGGGGGCTCGCTCGCCGTCAAGGGGATCGCCCGCTCAGCTGGGCTGGCTGCCGTTGGACGCGCTACCGTGGCGCAATGACAGACGGCAAAATCACCACCTGCCAACACGGAGTCGGTTTCCACTTGCGTTGCGACGCTTGTGCTGCTGGTGCCCGCGGCGAACCGCAAGCGGATGCACCGGACGCCACTTTCCAAAGCAATATGAATCGAATGACGCTGGAATGCTTCGCTCGTATCGAGCGGCGCGTGATCGAGCTCGAAACCAGCGGCAACCCCGCAACCAGTCGACTCGCCGCCAAATTCGAAGGGTTGTTCCGGCGCGTCCTGAGGCTGGAAGAGCTCGCCTGCACTCCCGAGCCTTGCCCATGCGGCGACAACCAGCGGCCCTACCACGGCGCCGGCTGGTGTCAGTACGGAACCAGCGGACGGCTCGCGCCGCTGGCGAATCGCCAGTCTCACGGCATTCCGGAGTCCTTCGACGCCTTCGACGATCAGCCCCTTCCCAGGCCGACCGCGGCCGACCTGGAGCGCTGGCGACGGCAGGCGGCCCTTTCGGCCCGACACAGCCCCAGTGGACTGCTCGAGCCGCTCTTCCGGGTCATCCGGATCCTGATTGCCGAAGTCGACCGCCTGAACGGGGCGCTGCGCGATCACCGCGAAGGGAACGGGTAAATGACCTGGTGTCGTTGCCCCGAATGCAACGCTGAAGCCGGCATTGAATGCGCGGTCAGTTGCCCCGGTGGCGAAAGGCGATTGCTCGCCCAAATCGAAGAGCTCCTGAGCAAAGCCCCGTTGCCCCGGCCAACAGACGCTGACCTTGCCCGCTGGAAGCTCGCAACGGCGGGCGGTGGCGTGTCGGCCTTCGCCCGCTGCATTCGCATCCTGATCGCGGAAGTCGAGCGCCTCAGGGGCAGCGAGCAAGATGCGAAACGGCGCTTCGAGTTGCTGAAGCGCGTAGCGACTTACGCGGTGATCGACCCGGTGGGCATTCCGTACGGCGGCCACCGCATGCGTGGCCTCGAAGTCGAAATCGAAGCCGAGTGCTCCCGTGGCCCTGGTGGCCCTGTAGACGAGCCACCAAAGAGCGAGGCTCAGGGCGAAGGCGAGCGCCGTCCAGACGCGCCGGCGGCGCCGCTGGACGCGCCGGCTGGGCACCGAGAGTAGGAACGGGAGCTCGCTGGTGTCGGACGACCTGCACTCGCCCTGGGGCGCGCTGCAACGCCGCTCGAGCGCGCGCGCACGCTGCCTGCCCCAGCCCGGGGGAGTCGGGCCGCGCCTGACAAGGCGCCCTTTCAGGCCCATCACCAGCCTCCCGGGGCACGACTCGGGTTATCCGCGAAGTGCCTAGACAAACGAGCCGGACCATGCATGCACCGCACGCTGGCCACCCACCAAACCCGCGCCGCGGTCAACCCGGTAACGAAACCAGCCACCACCCAAACCGCGATCAGCGCAACAACATCCCAACGGGTGCGCTTGACGCGGCGATAGGTCATGTGCCGTTCCCGAGTTTCGAGGCCAGCTTCGCGCGCCGGCAGCCGTCGACGCATGCGCCCGGCGGATAGCCGCACGTCGAGGCGCACTCGTCCGGCGCCAACATGGTTGGCCGCGCCGCCACCTCAGGTGTGCACGTGCACGACGCGCAGCATCGCTGGCGAAGCTTCGAGCGTTTCGCTTGACAGAGACGCTCGCTCATGCCGCACGACGCACACCACGCTGGCCGCGCTGAGCTCACGGCTTCGGCTCCGATGGATCGGGCGGTGTTCCCAACTTTGGCGCGTTCGTCGAAAAGTTGGGCTCGACGTCGTGCCCCTCCCCGCTGGTGAGGATCGCGCTCCGGCGGTTCGATTCCGACGCGCCGCGGTACAGACCGATCGCGCTGCAATGCCGGCAACCCGCGCCGCACTTGCGGGGGTGAATGGGCTCGCCCCCCATTCCGAGGTTGACGAACGGCGCCGGGCCTGAAACGCGCTCAACCGCGGTCGGCACACATTTGCAGCGAGCGCAACAACCACCGCCGCGTTTCCGGCAAGCGGACGCGATTGCGTGACAAAATGCGCAAGCTATCGCCCCGGTTTGCTGAGACAAAACCTCGCTCCCCAGCGCTAAGCCGAGCGGCGGGAGCGCGCGGTCACTGTCACCAGTGGCCGCCCGGGTCGTACGGGGTGTTATGCCGCACGCTCGCGCCGCTTGACTTCGCTGTATTTCGGTGGTTGGATTCACGAGTTAGTCGCGTTTCTGGTGTGAGAAATTGCCCCGTTAGCTTCGGTTAACTGTGTCGTTTTTCTGATCTGAGTCGTTGCTCTTCGCTGCACTTTGCCGTCTTCGAACTAGCTCTACCTGATCGCCGATTCCGATTGACAATGGCTCCCCGAAGGCTCGCCTTCGGGGAGTTTCGCTATTTAGGGCCCTGGACTCGCCTGCTCTTCGCGCGGCAAATCGAAACCCGCGCGCGCGCCCACACACCAGCGGCAGTCACACGAGTCCGGATCCACGATCGCATCAGCGTGCACGGGGGAACGCGCAGCGTCCGCAAGCCGTTGACACTCAGCAGGTGTGAGCGTCACCCAAATGCGATCGCACTGGTCAGCGAAACGAGCCTCCTCTTCCTGAGGCAGCACGCCGCCCGCCCGCCGGCGCGCTTCGAGCCACTCCATTTTTGCTGCAGTGTAACGCTCGCTTCGTGTTTGCTCTTCGAGCACCACCGGATCGACACCAGCGTCCAGGCCTTCGAATTGCTCGCCCGCCGCTGCCTTCGGCGCGGGTTGCTTCGGCTTCAAATCGACGTAAAGCGTCTTCGCTCGCGGCACGATCACCTGAGCATCTTCGATCCCGTAGGAGTAGCTCCCCTTATGAAATAGCCGCGCGCGCGTGTCGATCAGCAACGACTCGCCCGCCGCTTTGAGCCGTTGCACAAACGAAATGTCTTCGCCGTTGTACCAGGTGCCCGACACGTCCAGCGCGAAGAGCGGCCACACACCATCGATATCCGGGATCGGAGTGTGCAGCCGCGGCATGTCGAAATGCTTCACGACCCGCTCGATCACCGCCCACGGGATCGCAGTGAAGCCGAGCCCGCTCCACGCCCCAGCATACAGGTCACCCCCTTCAAAGAAGGTCGCCCGCCGGTACATCTCATGAAAGCCAGCGATGATCTTGTCACCGCTTTTGCGCATGCAATAGGCGCCGCTCACCACCGCCTGATTCGCCTCAGCCGAGCGAATCAGCGCTGCAACATCGCCCGGCTGGAAGAGAATGTCATGGTCAATGAAAACGAGCCCGCGATGCCCGTTCATCTCCACCATTCGCACCAGCGCGGCTCGCGCCAGATCGATGTAGGCGCAAGCGGTGACCCTGTAGTGTTTCAGCGTCGGGAGCGCTCCACGGAGCCACCGCTTGCAATCATCGTGCTCTATGTCGACCGCACCCCAGTACGGGGTGCAGATCGCATAGTCGGGCAAGTCCACCGCGATCGGATCCATCTCTGTCGTCATGCTCTTCCAGAAGCCTTTCGAAAGGTCAGGACTCGATCAGTGGTGTACGCACTCCGCCCACATGGTCTGAGCGCTCAGCGTCGCGTTGGCACCCACGTTGATCAGCTGAAGCGTGATCACGCCAGTCACCGCAACGAAGGCCGACGCGATCCCGATCCCACCCTGCAACGCCGCGAGCGGGGAGACCTTCACGATATCGCCCACCTCAGCGCCAGTGAAAGCCGCCGTTGCCGAAGCCGAAGCCGTGACGGCAACGGCGGTTTGCGGAACCGCGATGGCTCCGATGTTGGCGACGATCTCGCCGCTCGATCCGTTTCGAACTACCTGTGACATTGCTTGCTCCTCACTTCAAAACGCGCTTGATCGCGTAGACACCTAGCACCGCCGCGAGTGCCCACGGCGCGAGCCCCATCACCAGTTTCGTGGCGAAGTCACCCGGGCCCGACCCCTGTACGATCGGGATCTGTTTGACGTCCCGCTCAGACGTCGCATCCGCCGGAGCGATCGTTGGATACCCCGGGCCGTTCCAAAATACCATGGCCGGCGCGACAACATCGAACAGCACCCACTCCCAGCCATCCGTCGCCGACTTGCTCGAAGCGCGCACCGCCACCGATCCCTTGTTCTGACCGAGCCACACGTTGAACGGGAGCAAGTCATCCGGGGAAAGGTCGACCCAATATCGCCCCTGAGGCAGCGGGTTTGCGCGCTCGACAGCCATTCAGACCTTGAACCCCGCTCGCTTCAACGCAGCGTTTTCGACCTTGATCATCTGAGCGACGACGCGATCGAAGGCACGACCCATCGCCTTCACCGACGCGGGATCGCGGGCAGCCTTCGCCAGCGTCAACGCTGCCTCGAGCTTGTCTTTCGCCTTGTGCAGGTTTTGATACTTCGGGTTGTGCTCGAGGCCCGCGAAAACCTCGCTTCGCGTCTTCGGGCCTGCTTTCTTCGCTGCCATCGGCTCAGCCTTTCGTCTGGACGTGCTCGACGACGCTCCCGGGCGGAATGCCCAGGTCGTCAACGAACGCACGGGTGGTGGCGCGCGCCGGCGGCTTCGGCTTCGCCGGCGGCGCGGGCTCAGCGGGAGCCGCGGCTGCCTCAGGGGCAGCCTCAGCGGGAGCCGCGGCCGGCGGCGCGGACTTCGGGAGCGCGCGCGCGATCTGTTGCCCCAGGTCCTGAAAGAAACCCAGCGCGACGTCCCTGATCGCATCCACGACCGCGGCGGGGTTTTCTGCCGTCTCGAAGGCAGCCGCGAGCAACGTCGACGGCTCCGGCGGCCCATCGAGCACCGACACCACCTCGACGACGGGCGGCGCCACCACGGGGCGCGCAGCGGCCTTCGCTGGGCTCTTCGCCCCAGCCGCCGGCGCCGCCGGCTCCGGAGCTCGCACGATCCCTAGCTTCGCCTCCACGGCCGTCATGGTCCGCTCAATCACGTCGAGGCGGCTTGCCGCACCCTGAACGCGCTTCAGGAAGTCAACCACGGGGGTGACTTGCTTTTTGACGATCGAAACCTCGACTCGGAGCCCTTCGAGCGCCTTGTAGACGCCGTCCTGACCGCTCATTGCACTACCTCGCTACCTTTGCCGTTGACCGGCGTTTTCCCAATTCCAGAGACCCGGCGCAAGGTCGCTGCCTGCTCTTCGGTCAGGGTCCCTGACTCGAGCAGCATCAAAAGGAGCGCCGGGTCTATTGTTTTGACAAACGACGCCAAATCGGTCGTCGCGAAGAAACGATCCAACAACGCCGGCGCCTTCGCCTTGAGCAAGGCCAGCGTCTCGTCCTTCCGCCGATCGGCGGCCTGTTGCTTCGCGAGCTCCAGGTCCCGAATGTGCTTCGTGGTCAGGAGCTCTTCGCGAAGGACCGCACTTTCCAGGTCCTTCGCCCGTAGCGCGCTGAGCTCGCTCAGGGCCGACGCAGTAACCTTTTCCGCGAGTTGCATCGCATACTTGATCGGGTCCGTTGACATTTTCAGCAGATCGGCGATCGCCGTTTGCTGCTGAGCAATCACCCCACGGAGCTCCTTAACGACCGCGGGGAGCGGGTCGGAGTAATCCCAGTCATCTCGCGCGGGTCGCTTCGAAGCCGGCTCTTTTCGTTCAGGGGCATCCGGCGGGACGTCGCGAGCCGCGCGCCCCTGTACCGCTCCCTCGACGCCAAAGAGTTCCTCCATTTGCGATGGGTCAATGCGCAACGACTCGTCCGGGCAACGCCACACAACCAGCCGCCCCGTGCGGCAATACGAGGTGACCTGCCGCTCGCGCACGCCCCAGCGGACGTGCGCCTCGAGCTTGCGCGGCCACGCCTTCCAGTCCTCCGTTGCCGCAATGTGTTGCGGGAGCTCGGTGGGCACGACCTTTCGGAAATTCGTGGTCTCACCCATCGTCAACCTCGATGCCTACGCTGGCTGAGCGCGCTCCACACGAGGGGCAAAAAAAAACCAGCCCAGCCGCGGTGATGGCTGCAACGTTTCGCGGCGTGCTCGAAGCCACCGGGGCAGGCGAAGGCGCCGGCGCAGGCGACTGGGCAGGCTGGCTGTAGGTCGGACCGCTCAGATAGAGCGAGCGCTCACGCTCGCGACGCGCAACCAACACCGGGTTGACGGCGCCGGCGGAATTTTTCCAGAGACGAAAGGCGTCCGCCGCTCCCTGGTAATCACCGAGGTTGTGCAAGCGCTGCACCGTCGAGGTGGCGAAGCCGCCGTCCTTCTGGCGCGTCTGATCGCCGATCCCGATGTTGTACGCCAGCGACACCATTGCATCGAATTGCTGCTGGTTGGCGACGGGGGTCAGATACGACACCGCCGCTTCGCGCGAGACGCGATCAGCATCGAAGAGCCGATCGGCTTCGGCGCGAGTGATCGTGTACCCCTCCCACTGGGGGCCTTTCCCGAGCTGATGCCCGTAGCCGACGCTCCAAAGCTGAGCGTTCTGATCCGCGATCGGCGGGTCGCGATAGGCGGTGAGGCTGAGCCCTTCTTCGCCCTTGATGAATTGAACGCCGGCCGGGCTCAGTCGCATGCACGCCCCCGCTTCGCTTCAGCGCGACGACGCAGCATCACCACCGTGTCCCAAAGCACCGGCAACGGCCACACGGGCACCAGCCACGGCCAGCCCCACATGCCCGCGCGGGCCTTCGGGTCGACGATCGGAACCGCGATGCACAGCAGGCACCCGGTCATCCAAATGGCCAGAAGGATGCTCAGCACGATCCCACCGAAGGCGCTCACAGCGGGCGCTCCTCGGACGGCGTGCGAAACGGCCGTCGATAGACCACGGCAACCACCAGCGTCCTTCCCGCCCCCCCTGCCGCGCGCTTCGCGCCGCCCCCCCCCAGGGGGCTCGCGGAACGGAGCCCGCTGCGCGGGCCTTCGGAACCCGGGCGACCACATGGCTCAGCTCCCGCGCGCTCGCCGGGGCGTGGCGGGCGGCGCGGGCCGCGGCGAGCGTCCGTAGCATCAGGTGCGGCGCCCACACGAGTAGCGGCGATGCTAGGGCGTCCGCTCCCCTCGTGTGAGCGCGGGCCAACGCGACGACGCGCCGGCGGCGCGGGCCGCGGTGGATCCTCCACGACACCGAAGGCGGCGCGGAACGGGTTGAACGTGAGGGGTGCTGCCATAGTGAGGGGGGGTCAGAATGCGAGGAAAAATTGCAGCCCGAAGACTTCGCCGGCCGTGCCGGCAACGGTCGTCAGCACCACCTGATTCGTGCCAGCTGGGATCGCGATGCCCTTTTCCTGAGTCAAGAGCTGATAGCAGGCGCCCACGTCGATCACCTTCATCGCAGCACTCGACAGAAACGCGAGCGTCGCGCCAGCGAGCGCGCTGGCGTCAGGCTCAGTCGTGTGCAGGCAGATCGATCGAGCGAAGTCCGGCAGCGGAACGGTCATCACCAGCGGCGTTGCACCGACCTGCTGTTCGAAGGGCGTGGTGTACGTAGGAGGCAACGCGCCAGCGCCACCACCCTTTCCGATCACCGCACCCACCGTCACCGGGCCCGGAGTAAATTCATCGAAGGGCCGCGGGTTGTATGGCACCAGCGACACGTTGATCGAGTTGCACACGATCGGGAGCTGAATGCCTTGCATCACATCGCACTCGATCACGTTGGTGATACCACCCACGCCATAGAGCACGCGCCCACGAAGCTCGAAGAGCGAAGACGACTCTTCCGTGTCGAGCGCCCGATCGAAGCGGAAAAACTGAACCCACCACGGCGCCGGCGGCCCCGGCAACGCCAGGTTTTCGAAGAGCGGGATCTGAAGCCCCTCGACGATCTGATCGACCTGCAACTGAGCACGAAAGCCGAACTTACCCGCCTGAGTCCACCACCCACGCGAAGGCTCGATCGTCTCGACGACATGCCGACCCTGGGGAGGTTCGACATAGCCAGCCGGTACCGGGTCCGGCTGGTATCCACCATTGAGCTCGAAGACGCGCGGTCGGTTTCGCCAGTCGTTCACAACGCCTTCACTTTCACCAGCCGAAGACTGGCTCCGAAACTAGTCATGGCCCCCGTGGCCTCGAGCGAGCTACCGATCGGCAACGACCGCGGCTCAGGCGCGCGAATCGTGAAGCTCACGTCCGATCCATCGAAGGCGATATCGAAAGCCGAATGGCTGATCAGCTCGAAGCGCACGTCCGCCTGAGCCGACGGGCTCGCTTCGAGATTGAAGTCGCCGCGATAGGTGAGCCGGTAGGTGTCACCGGGCACCAGCGTAGCCGTGCCGCGCGTGACGGCGCTGGGGTCACTCGGCAACACCCCCTTGAGCGCCCACCCGGCGAGCGCCGCCATAATCGCAGCGAGATAGATCACGCTGCCACGCCTTTTGCGGCGAGCGCCGCGGCTTCGGCTGTCTGCCGCATCACGAGTCCCGAAGAGAAGACCACGAAGCCGCCCGACCATGCCGCATTGGGGGTCTGCGTGAGGCTCGTGATGCCTCCCGCGTTCGACACCAGCCAAAGCGCGCGAGGCACCTGGACGGTTGCAAGAATTTGCTTCGTGGCTTGGTTGACGACGGGAGCCGTCGCATGGGGCTTCGTGGTGAGCGGCGTCGTCATGTAGCCGCCGCTCGAAGCATTGGCCGCGGCCAGCGCGGTCGTCACCGCCGGCATGCTCGCCACGGTCGCGAGCGCATCCTTCGCGTTGACGCTCAGGACTTGCTTGACACCAGCGGGCACCTTCGCCGCGATGCGGTCGGCACTCACGTCCGCCACCACGTCGAGCGCCGTCTTCGCGATCGCATCGCCCTTCGCCGCGGCTGCCTTCGCTTCGTTCAGGACGGCCGTCGCTTGCTTGCCGATCGCACCACCCGTCTCGATCGCGCTCAGCAACCGATCGGCGCTGGCCGCCGCGGCGAGCGAGCCCGCGCCAGCCGTGAGTCCGAGCCCGCCTGCCGCCGTTCCACCCGACGCGATGATGGCAGCGCCGGCGGCCAGGACCTTGCCTCCCATGATGAATTGATCCAGGTCCGTTCCCGCCTTGCCCGCTGGCCCTTCGGCGATCAGGTTGTTGAGCGCCACCGCGCGCGCGTGCGCATCCGTGCGCTGATCGCTGTAGCCACCCGGCGCGGCGTTGATGTTGGCCGTGCGGTTCGCGGCTTGCCTGATCGCTTCAGCGTTCGCGGCTCGCTCGGCATCGGTCAGCGTCGGCTTCGTGCCGGCCGGCGCCGGCGCCGCCTTCGGGGTCTCCACCGAATACTTCCCGTCCTTCGACATCACGACCCGCGCACCCGGAACGGTATTCAGCAGGTTGAGCGAGAACACGTCGAGCTTGACCCCAGGCGGGATCGTATTGGGAGCGAAGCCACCCGTTCCGGCATTCAATGCCGTAGTGACGGCGTTCGAAATGCCCGCCTGCACACCCGACAGAAGACCGCCGGCGGTGATGGCTGGTTTCGTCGAGGCCGGCGCCGGCGCGGCCTTCGCCGGCGCCGCCGGCGCCTTCGCCGCGGCTGGCTTCGTTGGCACTGCGATCGCTGGCGCCTTCGTTGCTCCCTTCGAGGTGGAGACGTTGACGGTTGGAAGCTTCGCGGCCGTGCTGATCTGAACGGCCTTCACCGGCGCCAGCGCCTTCGGAGCCGCGAGCGGAACGCGCGTCGCTTCGAGAAAGTTGCCCGTCTGAGCAACGCTCGCCGCACCCCAGATCGAGGCCATCTCGCCCGAGTCACCGAACGCCGCTGCCGTGTCGAAATCGTCCTGAGCCGTCATTGTCCAGCCCTTTCGGCTCGAAGCCGTCGCATGCACTCTCGCGCCGCTGCGCGCCGGCGCATGATGCGCGCGTTCCTACGCGCGGTGCGATCCGCGTCCTTCGCTAGCCGCTCGAGCGCGCGCGGGTCGGGCGCAGGCGGCAACGCTCGCGCCACGCCTTGCGGATAGAACTTGCTCCCGACCTGCACCCACCGGGGGCGATACTTTCGCTCCCAGGTGTGTTGCCAGGCCGCCGCGAGCTCGGCGTTGACGGGAAAGCCCCAGGTCATAGGCCCTTCGCCGCCTGCTGCCACTCTTCGGCGCGCTGGGGGTCATCCGGCACGAAGGCGAGCAAGCGCGCGCGGTAGGCCTGCTTTGCCTTCGTTTGGTGCTTTTTGCTCCAATAGAGCGGCTTCGGCGGGATAATCCCGTAGTTTTCCGCGAGCGCCTCCGCCGTTGCAGGCCCGTAGAAGCCGCTCGCCTTGAGTCCTTCCTGAGCCTGGAAGGCAGCGATCAGCGTCTTGTTTTCCTGCCCCGGCGGAGCGCCAAACAGCATCAGCGCGACGCGCGCCGCGAGCGCCTTGCGCGGCTCCGGGCTGTTCGGAACCATCGGCGGAATCACCCCCGGGAGCGGGGTGCCCGCGATGGGCTCCGGTGGCGCCCGGTCGAAACCCGGGTCGAACCCGAAGGCTTCATCACCCTGCATGCGCACCGCGCCGGCGCCGGCGAGCGCCGCGAGCGTGGCGGGCCCGACCTTGCCATCGATCGGCTTCAGCTTCGCGTTCGTCTGGAAGGCCTTCACCGCCTTCTCAGTGGTGGGCCCAAACTTGCCATCAATGTCGGCCGGCTTCAGGTACCCGAGCTCCGCGAGACGGGTCTGCAGAATGGTGACGCGCGGATCCACCGGCGCCGGTGACACCTTCACCAGCAACACGCCCTGGAGCTCCGCGGGCACCCCCTGGATCCATGGCCCCGGCGCGGGCAGCGTCGAGGCAGGTGGCGGCGCGGTCGGAACCGTCACCAGCGGCGCACCCGGGCCGCGCTTCGCGCTGGGCTGAGCCATCCGAGCGATCGTCAGGGCGCCGGCAATGCCGTCCTGAGGCAGGTTGTTGGCCTTCTGGAACGCCTTCACCGCCTTCTCCGTGTCGGCTCCAAACTTGCCGTCCGTGCCGTTCGAGCCGACGCTGTAACCCAGATCGAGCAAGCGGGCCTGCAACAACAGGACCTTGGGATCGAACGGCGCCGGCGCCGCCACCTTCCGAAGGACGACCTTCTGGAGCTCGGGAGGCACCCCGTCGATCCACGGCTGGAACGGCTGGGGAATCGTCGAGGCGGGCGGCTGAGGCACCCCAGGGGACGTGACGGTGCCCGGCGGCAAGCCCGGCGAGACGATCACGATCGGGGGCGCCGTTGGCACGACGATCGGCGGCGTCGTCACCGGCGGCGCCGTCACCACCGGCGGTGGAACGTACACGGGGGGTGGCCGCTGACCCGCTGCGATCTGAGCCTCGAGCTGAGCCGCAACGGCTTCGAGCTGAGCGGCTTGCGCGGTGAAGCCTTCCTGTCGGAGCCGACCCGCCTCGAAGCGGATCGCGTTCGGGTCCTGAGTGGCGAGCACGTTTGCAACGCGCTCAGCGACGCTGCCCGCCCCCGTTGGCGTGACGACGCTCCCGGGCGGCTGGGCACCGGGAACCGAAGGCGTCGAGGGAGCCGAAGGCGTCGAGGCCTTCGACTTGCTCGTGAGAAGTAGCAACAACGCAGCGCCCCCAGCGCCGATAACCAGTGGATTCATGCTCCGAAGTCCTTCCGGAGTGCGGCCACCTCAGACAGGTCTGAAGCGGAGCCCATCGCGAACGGCGTTCGCGTCATGTGAAGCGATCGAGCCCCCGTGGCACGATCGACCCAATACGAGATCCATGCACCAGCGCCGGGGCGCTCCGCCACATGAAACTGACGTCCGCTCGAATCAGGTGGCCAGGTGTAGGTATCGTAAGAACGACCGCTCGAGGCCTTAACTCGCGACGGCGCTGACCGCGTGCCTTTCGTCACCCCTGAGGGGAGATGATCGAAGGGTCCTTCGCCTTCCGGGTAGTGGCGACCGAGCCACCACCACGCCAACGCCGCCACTCCCAAGCCGAACAGTGCTCCCATGGATCCTCTAATGATGTTGCCGACCCCACGCGCCTCGAGCCACTGCCCCAGCGCGGACGAGCCGATCAGAGTGACGGCAAGCGCCGCCTCAAAAGTCCAAAAGCCTCGACGGGTCCCAAATACGACCACGACCGTCTCGCGTCTCGACGTGATAGAAGCGCCGGCGCTCCGGATCGCGCGGGTCACCCTGCGTGCGGCAGTAGAAGCGAAGCCGAGCCCCCAGGTCTCCGTGCTCGCGGGCCTCAGCCACCACCCATGGGCATAGCTGCGCGCAGTCAGCCCAACCGCGAGCAATGAGCTCAGGGTACGGGCAGAATTGCTCGATCGGCGGAGTAGCGGGGTTTGGGCCCGCCCACGGCTCGGGACGAAACCGAACGCCGCTCTGATAGATGGGTGGCACCTTCCCGGGGTTGCGCCGCATGAGATAGCGGTTGTTGTCCACCACCACCTCCAAAATGCGCTCAGCAAAGCCAGCCAGCACACCATCATCGTCGACACCGACCAAAGAAACGATTGCACGCACAGACTCTCTCGAGTGAAGGCCGGGAGCGCTGGAAGTCGCCCCCGGCCGTTGCCCAAACCGCCGATCAGTTGCCCAGCGACGTGCCGAAGAAAGCCGCGCGGAAGTCGCGCGTTTCATCGTCGATGTTCTGGACGGTCATCGTGATCAGGTTACCCAGGTTGGCCGTGTACGCCTCGATCTGAGAGTACAAAGCCACCTCGGAGAACAGGTCCACCGGGATCGAGCCGGGCCCGACAAACTGGTTGTCCTGACCGATCGAGTAGGCGGTGATCACGAAAAACGGCGCCGTATGCGTCGAGCTCGCGCGGAATTTCTCCGGGCGGAACGGACGCTGAGGCTTCAACTCGATATCACGCACCGGGTCAGCGGTCGTGACGGCAAGCGACGTGCACGGGAGAACCTGGGAGTACTCCCGACGAGGAGCCGTCTGAAGCACTGCCTTGCCACCGAGTTGCTTCGCCGCGATGATCGACTGTGCAAGCGCCTGCTTTGCAGGGCTCGAGGTGGGGTCACCGAGAATCTCGTACGCGCCGATGATCTCGTAATCCGCACCGAAGGCCGCACCGCGATACCCGGCGTTGGGCTGACCCCAAACTACCGGCCCCGGGCTGCCGAATTGCGGCTGGGCATAGACTGCCAAGCCAGGCTGACCCCACACGGGAGGCCTGCCGTTGCCGAAGTCCGCTTCATCCGGACCACCAAAATAGAGACCCATTTTTCACCTCGAAAGGCGATGCGCGGGCAGCACGTGGGCGGAACCGACCGCTACGCGACAACCAGCCGTTTGGGCCACGCAGGCGGGCGGCGCCGTCTCATAACCGGCGCTCCCACGCAGGCAGCGAAAATTAGCCAGGGCGTGCCGCGCCTCACTTCGCGGCCAGCCCCGAAACCTCAGGCCGCCGCGAGGACCTTTTCCGTCTCGCGCGCCGCGATGGCCGCGAGCATGCCCGCACCGAAGGCGCTCACTTGCTCGCCGTGCTCGTCCAGCATGCCCGTCATGGCCGCGGTGATCAGCGCCGCGCCGATCGCGCCAGCGGTGGGCACCTGCGTTCCGGGCAGATAGGGCATCTTCGAGGCGATCGCGCCGGCGGCAACGCCGCCACCGATCGTGATGACTGCCGTCGTACCTGTCTTTGCCGCCAACTTTGCTTCATCGCGCATGGTCGCGAGACGGGAACGAAGGCGCTCGATTGACTGGCGTGCGGTGCTGATCGACGAAACCTGATCGGCCATGGGCGGTGTTGCTCCGGTTGGAAGAGCGCCCCCGTGTGCCGGGTCCGGCGCTTACGTAACCAGATATTGAACCGCTTGCGGATAGGGGTCAAGCGATCAGTGGCCACGAATGGGTCACCACGCAAGGGCCCCTCCCCTCCCCCGGCGCCCAATGCCGATTGCCGCGCGCCAGCGACGCGCTGAGGCACGGGGGAGGGGAGGGGGTCACCCCTGGGGGGTACCGGCGCGACACGCGCGCTGGGGGCGCGTCAACGAAGGCAGGGGGCGATTAACGACCGCCCGGAACGCTGGCGGGAAACCCGGGAGACTTTGCGCGCTTGCTCCCCAGGCCAGCGCCGCTCAGCACTCCGGCACGGTTGCCCCAGGGTGCACCATCACGGCACACCGTACAACCAGAGAGACGACGCGCATTCCGGGATAGCTTCCAGCAACGCGATCCGAAGGCGAAGCGCCCCCAGCAACAACGCGCGGGCCCGGCGCCGCTCGAGACGCGCGCGGCGCGCCGGCGTTGCCGCCTCGATCACCGCGTCGCGCAAGTGCCACGGCATGCGGCGCGGAATGATCGCTAGGTGGCCCGGCGGCTTCGAACGCAGGAAACGTAGCCGCTGATCGTGGTGCTCGCGGCGAAGCCGGCGCCCCTTCGGCAAACAGCTTCGGCCTTTTCGCATCCACCTACACCAGACCACTTCAGCGACTCGAAACGGAACCGTCAATGGTCGGTACGCCGCACCTGGGGAGTGAAGGGTAGCGCGGGGGGAGCGCCCCAGCCCCAGGTGCGGCAACCGATAAGAGCTCGCCGGAAACGATGGCCACTAACACCAGTGTTTCGGCCTCACCACCGCCCCGGCTCCACCCCCCTTTACCAAAGCTCGAAGGCCTGCGCAAACTCACTTCACTCGAAAGGACGGCAAACCATGCGGA
>Ga0066905_100000023_pt1 | contig 23663 bp, 15 predicted proteins | sample PanSoiMetaPlot36_FD_67483 | JGI IMG/M metagenome (GOLD analysis project Ga0066905, IMG submission 67483) | Tropical forest soil microbial communities from Panama analyzed to predict greenhouse gas emissions - Panama Soil Plot 36 (version 2) | ecosystem: Environmental > Terrestrial > Soil >... | reverse complement strand
CGCGGCCGGGGGGCCTGGCTCGTCGGGCCGGCCGGCGGGAATTCGGGCCAGTCCCAGTCCAGGCCCAGCTCCTTGAGCTGTTGCCGGATCAGGCGCAGGTCCCACACGTACAAGGCCGCATGGCCCGAAGCGGTGGCGATCAACCGCGTCCCGTCCGGAGTGAAGCAGGCCGGTTGATACCAACTCGGCTCGGGTCCGGTCAGCCGGGCCACCTCCTGGCCGGTGGCGGTCTCCACCAGCCGGATCACGCTGAAGACGTCGTTGATGACCAGCAAACGGCTGTCCGGGCTGAAGGCGAAGCCGGCGTAGCTGAATCGCCGCACCTCCCGCCAGGTGCCGACTTCCCACAGCCGGCAGTCGCGCACCGCGCCCCAAGAGATGGTCATGAGCCAGCGGCCGTCGGGACTGAACTTGGCGAACGTGGAGCCCTCCAGCGGCAGCTCGTGAACCTGCTGGCCGCTCTCGGCATCCCAGACGCGGGCGCTCTTGGAGTGGCCGTCCTGCCAGTGGCTGCCCGTTACCACCCGGCGGCCGTCGGGGCTGACGGCGGTGAAGCGCACGTCGTACTGCGGCCCGAGCTTCAAACGGTGCCCCGGGCGGTCGCGGTGGATCACTGTAGTAAACCAGCCGTCCGGCACCGCCATGACGCGGCCGTCCACGCTGGCGCTCGCCCCCTCGCCAAACCGGGGCATCAGGTCGGGGGCGAGCTGTCGCGGCGAGCCGATGGACAGGACCCCGGGCTGGGCGGCGTCCGTGCGGGCGGGCCAGAGGAGCACGCCGCTCAGACCGCTGGTCACCCAGCCGCCGGGCCCTGAGCCGGTTTACCCCCCGTCGCGGCCCGGGGGCGGGCGAGGGGCGAAGAACTCGGGGTAATCTGTCCCCTCGTGCGGCAGCGGCACCGACGCCAGCTCCTCCCCGGTGGCCAGGTCAACGAAGTGCAGCCCGCGGCCCGAGCGGGCGACCAGGGAACGGCCGTCGGCGTGCACGACCGGGCTGTGGATGGTCTGCCGCTCGTCGGCGCCCCGGCTGCGGAGCACGTCCAGCTCCCGGCCGCTGGCCGGCCGCCACAGCTGGAGTTGGTTGCCGCTGATGCCGTGGCCGAGCAGGCGTCCGTCCGGGCTGAACTGCAAGCCAACGTAACCGGGCGGCTTCAGTAGCACCCGTCCGCTGGCCGCATCCCAGAACCTCGTCTGGCTGCCCCAACCGGCGCTGACCAGGCGATCGCCGGCGGGGTTGAAGGCCACCAGAAGCCCGTCCTCCCCGTGATGCCACGGGGGCATGACTTCGGCGCCCGTCTCGGTGTCCCAGACGTGGATCTTGAGGTCGTTACAGCCGGCCGCCAGGCGGCGGCCGTCGGTGTGCCAGGCTACCGACCAGGTCCAGGAGACCTGGGGCGGGCGGCGCAGCGCGGTCAGCTCCTTGCCGGTGTCCACGTCGAAGAGTTCCACGCCGCCGTTCCGCCGCGCGAGCGCCAGTCGGTTGTCGCGTGGGTGGAAGGCGAGGTGAACGGCCGTGGAACCCTCCGCGAGCCGTCGCACCCTCTCCCCGGTCGCCAGGTCATAAACACTGACCGATTTATCGGCGTGCCCGATGGCCAGTTGCCGGCCGTTCGGGCGGAAGGCCAGCGCGTTTTTGTACACTCCCTCCGGTACATCCAGTAGCACCGCTGGCGAGGGGCCGTCAAGCTTCCAGAGGCGCACCCCGCCGAACCCTCCATCGGGTACTTCGCCATGTGCACAGGCCACAAGCCGGCCGTCGGGGCTCATCCACGGGCCGCCGAACGCGGGCTTGCCGTGGGCGGGCAGGCGGGTGATGATCTCTTCCCGCCCATCGCTCAACCGGCAGACGGTGAGTCCGCCCTGTTTGTCCAGCCGGGCGTAGCTCTTGAACTCGGCGTCGAAGGCCACGCCGACGCTGTCCTCGGTCCACCCCTCCCACTCATGGGTGACCTCCATGTCGGGCAGGACCAGGGCGGCCATCGCCTCGGTGCGCAGCTCAGCGCGGAGTTCGGGGGAGGGGTCCAGCTTCAAGGCCTGGGTGATCTCCGCGAGGCACTCGAACCGCTGGCCGGCCCCGCCGCTGCGACGGTAGGCGGTCGCCTTGGCGAAGTGAGCGCGGATCTTGTTTTCCCGCTCGGCGCGCTCGGCCCGATCCCGGTTGGTCACGGCCGTGTCGCGCTGGTCCCGCTGGGCCGTGTTGAGCGGGATTCCGACCGCCAGCACTCCGGCCAGGACCAGCACGCAGCCGATCAGCACGGCGACCGCCAGGGCCGCCTTGTTCCGCCACATCAGCTTCCGCAGCCGGTAGGCGACCGACGGCGGGCAGGCGTGGACCGCCTCGCCCCTCAGGTAGCGGTCCACGTCGGCCGCGAAGGCCCCGGCCGACTCGTAACGGCGGTTGCGGTCCTTCTCCAGGGCCTTCATCACGATCCAGTCCAGCTCCCCGCGGACCAGCCGCGTCAGCCGCCGGGGCTCCAGCCCGCGGTTGGCGGAGACGGTCGTGGCGGCCTGGCCGAGCGTGCTCAGCCGGGTGCTCGGCCGGGACGGCTCCTCGTCCCGGATCATCCGCCGGATCTCGTCGTACCCGGCCTCGCGGAACCGGTCCTTGTCGATCGGCGTGGTCCCGGTCAACAGCTCGTACAGGAGTACCCCGAGGGCGTAGATGTCGGCCCGGGTGTCCACGTCGAGGCCACTTATCTCCGCCTGCTCCGGCGACATGTACAGCGGGGTACCCACCATCTGGGCGAAGCTGGTGAACAGGGTGCGGTCGGTGAGCTGCTGGCCCATCGCCTTGGCGACGCCGAAGTCGATCACCTTGGGGACCGGTGTGCCGTCATGCAGGGTGACGAGGACGTTGCTCGGCTTCAGGTCCCGGTGGATGACGCCTTTGTGGTGGGCGTGCTGCACCGCCCGGCAGACCTGGGCGAACAGGTTCAGTCGGTCGCGAACGGGCAGGTGGTTCTTGTCGCAGAACTCGGTGATCGGGATGCCCCTAACCAGCTCCATGACGAAGTAGGGGCGGCCGGCGTCGGTCGCCCCGGCGTCGAGCACGTGGGCGATGTTCGGGTGATCCATGAGAGCCAGGGCTTGCCGCTCGGCCTCGAACCGGGCGATGACCTGCCGGCTGTCCATGCCCGGCTTGATCACCTTCAGGGCCACCTTCCGGCGGACCGGCTGGGTCTGCTCGGCCATGTAGACGACCCCGAACCCGCCCTCCCCGATCGGCTCCAGGAGCTTGTACGGGCCGACTCGCGTTCCCAGCGACTCGGCCGCCCAGTCCGGGCCGGTGATCGTCCCCCCGGCGGCCGGCCGGTCCATGAACGGCCCGGACGCCGTGTGGGCCCGGAGCAACTCGGCGGCCCGGTCGCGCAGGCACACGTCGCCCGCGCACTCGCGGGCCAGGTAGGCGGCCCGGTCGGCCGGGTCGTCGATCTCCAGGACGGCCAGGAAGAGGTCGCGTTCGGTCATGGGGGAGGGCTCCGGGGAACCCGGGAGTGCGCTTTGGGCGGGGCTGACCAGCCCGGAGCGTCAGCGACGGGCGAAAAGCAGCCGTCGCTCACGCTCCGGGCTGGTCAGTTAGTTGAACCTGTCACGACCTTCGGACCTCCTAGGCGATCGACTCCTTCCACTCATCCGACTCGGTCAGCCCCTCCCAGGACGGCAACGACGGCGGAGGGGCGTCGTTCACATCGATCGTCGGTACTGGTACCTGGACCTGCATCGGTTCCGCCGCTCGACCTTCGACCGTGTCCGGCGTCGGCACCCGAACCGGGTCCGCCGGCCGGGGCGACAACCCCTCGGCCGATACCAGGACCGCCACGCCCGCGGGGGCATCCGCCGCCCCGCCGGCCGCCTGCGTCCCCAGGATCAGGTCGGCCAGGGACGAGAGAGTGCCCGGGAACGTCGGGCTAGGCGGCACCGTCCCGTACGGGATGACCATGAAATTGCCGAACCCGCCGGCCCAGTTCTCGCCGCTATCCATCAGGTACCGCCACTCGTTGCCGGCACTCAGGCCGTTGCTCCCGATGTAGATCCGGCTGTTGGCAATGTCCTGGCCGTTCATCTCCGCCGTGTCGAGGACGGTTTCCCCGGTGGACAGCAAGCTCGAGCCGTACTGCCGGTTCGGGTCGTAGGTGTGGATGTAGTAGTCGTCCAGCTCGCCGGTTTCGAGTGCGTCTTCAATGTCGTACGCCACCACGACGTGCCCCTTGCCGATCGCGTTCTGGAAGCTGATCAGCGGGCGGTCGCCGGCCAGTAACAGGTTGCGGATCTGGTTCTTCACCCCCTCCTTGCTGTGCCCGCTCAGCTTCCAGCCGATCGTGTAATCAATCATCTGCTGGCTGAGCTGGTGCTGGTGGAACCGCTCGATGAATTCGACCAGCTCCCCGGTCTTCGTCAGGTTGAACACCGTCGGAGCGGCGTACGGCGGGAGGCCGATGCCGGCGTTGATCCACTCGGGGTGGTGGGCCAGGTGCTGGCTCATGAGGGCCATCCCGAAGCAGGCCCCCTTGCCGTTGAACGCCAGGTCCGAAAAGGCGAGAAACGCCCACGCCTGCGGGGTCGGGACGGGGGTCACGACGCCGGGCGGGATGACGATGTTGGTCTGCTCCGCGCCGAAGGCCTTCTGGACCAGCGACATGTCCACATTGAACCCGAAGTTGCGGAAATTGAACCCGTAGGTGTTCCGGAAGGTGCGCACCTCGAAATGGCCGGGAGCGCTTGCCCACCGGTCGTCATCCGGGATGGCATCATTGGGGTTGTCGGGCGTACCGACGATTTCGTACACCCAGACGGTCCCGCTCATGGCCCCGCGGGGGACCCGGGCGGTAATGGTGGTGCGGTCCGGACTGACCGTCACGTCCGTGGCCTCGGCGGCGGCCACCGGGATGAAATACCCCCCCCCGAACTGGACGTGGGCGTTGACCGGCAGGTCGGTCCCGCGGATGGTCACCAGGGTTCCGGGCTGGAGGGCCGCCGGGGCGTCGCCGGACGTGGGGCTGATCGAGTCGATCTCGGTGATGTCCACCACGCGGTCGAACGAATCGGCGGTAACCACGTCCGCCCCGCGGCCCGGGTACACCAGGTCCGGCTCCCCACCACCCCCCGCGATCACGTCCAACCCGTCCGCCGAGACCAGGGTGTCCCGCTCGTCGTCCCCGTAAAGCACGTCCCGGCCCGGGCCGCCGTTCAGGTACTCCCGGCTCTTTCCCCCATTCAGGATGTAGTTGCCCCTTCCGCCGAAGAGCGAGTCCCGGTATCGGGGCTGGCCCCCCGGATCGAGGTTGTGTCCGCCGTCCTGGACGTCGTCCCCGGTACCGCCGTCGAGCCGATCGTTGTCGGACTGGATGGTGGATTTCCACGTCGGCCCGCCGGTAAGCCAGTCGTTCCCGGCCTCGCCCAGCAGGGTGTCGTCGTTCTCGCCGGCGGCCAGGGTATCGTTCCCCTCCCCGCCGACCAGGCTGTCGTTGTTCAGGCCGGTCTCGAGGACGTCGTCCCCGGCTCCGCCGACCGCTGTGTCGTTGCCGTTACTCGTGCTCGCCTCGGAATACCGATCGTTGCCGTCCCCGCCGTTGAAGGAGTCGGCCGTGTCGCCGTATTCGTATCCGTAGTCGTTGCCGTCGCCGCCGTCGTAGGTGTCCCGCCCGGAGTCGCCCTCCATCCGGTCATGGCCCCCCTCCCCGCCCAGGTAGTCCACGCCCTCGCCGCCCAGCAGTGTGTCGTTGCCGTCGCCCCCGAACAGCCAGTCGTTCCCCACTTCGCCGTCGAGCCGGTCGTCCCCGGGGCCGCCGCCCATCACGTCGCTGCCGTCCGCGCCCGTCAGGGTGTCGTTCCCGGCCTGCCCGTCGATCAAGTCCCAGCCGGATGACCCGTCGAGGGTGTCGTTTCCGTCACCCCCGTACAGGGTGTCATTGGCAAACATGCCGTTCAGAGTGTCCGCCCCGAAACCGCCGTCGAGCCGGTTGGGCCGGGCGTTTCCGACCAGCCTGTCGTTCCCGGCCCCGCCGACGGCGTGCTCGAGCGCGGTCGTCCCCCCGGCGCCGACGGCGACGACCCGATTCGTGTGCCGGGCCATATCGGTCGGGCTGAAGATGGTGACGGCCACCGGGTTATCCGCCGCCAGCCGGCTGAAATCCAGCGTGTCGATCCCGGCGCCGCTGATCTCGACCACTGAGTCGGTTTCGGCCGCCGGGGCCGCGGCGAACGTGTAGGTGTCGTCGCCGACTCCGCCGGCCATGAAATCGCTGCCGTCCCCGCCATCCATCAGGTCGTTGTTCGCCCCGCCGTACAGCACGTCGTTGCCGCCGTCCCCGCGGAAGTAATCGTTGCCGTATTGCCCCTGTAAGGTGTCGGCCCCGTCGCCGCCGTAGAGCGAGTCGTCCCCGGTCCCGCCCCAGATCGAGTCGTTCGGGTTGCCAACCTCGCCCGCGAACCCGACGTGGCAGCCGACCAGCTCGTCGTTGCCGGTGTCGCCCCGCAGGGTGTCGTTGTCGTTGCCGCCGACGAGCCGGTCGTTGTCGAGGCCGCCGGCCAGCGAGTCGGCCCCGTCCCCTCCGACGATGGTGTCGTTCCCGGCGTCCCCGGCGGCGGTGTCGTTATCCATCGGGTCGCCGAACAGATACTGGGCGCCGTCCAACTTGCTCGGGTTCGCGTAGTAGGACGGGTCGAGGGTTGCCACCAACTCGCCGCCGAGTTGCTCCCAGCTGTCCGAGCGGTACAGGCGGCCGTCGGCCAGCAAGTAATAGAAGTACTCGGGGTGTTCCTCGGACTCCGCGAAGGAGTGGCGGACGTCCGCGAGCCACTTCTCGCCCTGACCGAAGATGTTCTCCTCCCCCTCCACGCCCAGGCCGAGGTCGCGGTCGAGTTGGGCCGCCAGCGGGCCGAGGGCATCCTGAGCCAGGGGGGCCCCTGCCAGGACGCCAGCGTTCACCAGCTTGAGGAGGTTCTGGTGGTAGGATGGGTCGAGGGTGGCGATCAGGGTGCCGGAGGCAGCGTAGTCACCGGTCGCACTGAACCAGGCCTTGGCCTCATCGACCAGGGCCGGCACATCGACGCCCTCCGGCTGGTAGGTGTTGTCCATGCGGTACAGCTCCCCGTTCGGGAGAATGAAGTACCCCATGTCGGGCGTGGAGCCCCAGAGCCACTTCTCGCTGCGCCCGCCCCAGTTCTCGAACTCGTACTTCTCGGAGGCGTAGAGCCCGAGGTCTCGGTCGAGCTGGGCCGCCTGGGCGTTCACCACGTCCGAGCTGAACCCGGCCTCGATGACGTCGCCCCCGCCCCGGCCAGAGAGGACGTCGTCGCCGGTCCCGCCGTAGAGCCCATCCGCGGCTGAACTGCCGATCAGGGTGTCGTTGCCTTGCTGCCCGTGGGCGACCAGCGGGGGGGAAGTTTCCGGGGTGAAGTTCGATTCGTTCACCTCGACCCGGTCGTTCCCGGCCAGGGCCCGGACGTCCACGTACCGGATGTCAGCCGCGAAGATCGACGGGACGTTGGTCCAGACCGGCCCGCTGTTGGTGGACCGGATCGGGATGCCGGCCACGCTCACCTGGTCGGCGGCGTTGAAGATGCGGATCACGTCCGGCCCGTCGGTCCCCTCGATCCGCAGGACGCCGTCGGCGTAGTCGAAGCTGGCCGTCAGTGCCGCGGCGGGAGCCGTGCGCGGTTCCAGTGAATAGATCCGCAGCCGGGCAACGGCGTGCTCGCGCTTGCGGATCGTCCTGGTCTTCGCGGTAAACAAGTTCTTGACGGAGTGGTTCATGGTCGTGGCTCGAAAGGGACTGTGGGATCGACTGCCGCACGAGGAAACGGGGCGGGTCTCGCGGGGCGCGGGAGCCCCGCCGGCCGCCTTTGTTGCACTTTTGCCCAAGACTTCGACTTGCGCGAGTCCGTATGCCCGCGTCCGGGTTATGGCCGGGATTGTGCCCACCCGCGGAACCACGGCCGGGCGGTGGGGCGCGGGGCGATGATGAGTTCGACCTTACCCCGACGCCGGGCGGCCCACCTTTTTTCCAGTGAGGTGAACAAGTCGCGGCACCGCAGTAGTAGCTGGGCCGTCAGCTCATGGGCGCAGTCTCGCAACCTCGGCATCTGCCTCATTTCGCAGAACCACATGGCTGTCTCCCGCGTGAGGGGGCAGTGAGTCGGGCTTGTGGGGCTGAACTACCCCCAGCCGCGATCGTCCCACCGGTCACCATTGCGGGCGCACGGGCCGGCGGAATCGCGCCAGGAATCTTTGGAAATAAGTGGAGGAGGACTCAGCTGGTTGGGTCGGCGTGGGCAATCGCCCGGCGGAGCCAGGCCCGGGCGAACGACCACAGTCGGTCGGCCGACCGGGCGCCGATGCCGAGCACTTCGGCCGCCTCCGGGATAGAGAGCCCGACGAAATATCGCAGCGTGACCAGCTCGGCCGCCTGCGGGTCAGTCGCGGCCAGTGCGTCGAGGGCCTCGTGGACGGCCAATAACTCCTCGGCCTGCTCCGGGGCAACGAGGCCAGCGACATCCACGTCGGCCCGGGCCCGGCCCCCACCGCGCTTATGGGCCGCCTTGCGGCGGGCGATCTCGACCAGGATGTGCCGCATGGCCTGGCCGGCCGCCGCGAAGAAGTGCCGACGGTTGGCGAACGCGCGCCCGCCGCCGGGCTCGTCGCCGCGGCCGGGGACGAGCCGCAGGTACGCCTCGTGGACCAGCGCCGTCGTCTGCAACGTCTGGCCTGGTTTCTCGTGGGCCATGTGCGTGGCGGCGAGCTTGCGCAGCTCCTCGTACACGAGCGGCAATAGCTCGACCGCGGCCCTCGGATCCCCAGCCGCGGCAGCTTCGAGAAGGCGAGTCACGTCGGACATGGTGCGGAGGCTACCCGACCCAGGCACTGTTCGCAAGGACCCCCCGTGGCGGCTTACTGGCGCCACTTCGGCGCGCCCGCCGCGGCGCGGCAACATCTCACCCGCGACCCGAACCTCCGGCCCCCGCTTGGCCGGGACGATCACCTCGGGGAGTTGCCCGAGGGCATAGAGCTGGGCCAGCCGAAGTGCGTCGTCCCGGTCCGTCTTCCATTTGGCGTGCTTGTACTTCCACCCTTCGGCCCCGGTGTTGGCCACCTGGCACGGGACGCCCCGCTCCCCGCACAGGTCACGGACCCACCCGGCCGCGGAACTCTCCTCGATGATCACCACGGCCGGGCGGTCCGCCGGTCGGCCGCGTGATCGGCGCAGGCCGCACACTTGTACTTCCCCAGATCGATTGCCAGAATAGGTCGGGCGGCGGTCGTCATGGCGGTAGCCATCATCGGCAACCGCGTCCCCCTTTTCCTTTCGAGCCATACCAAGACACGGCCTCGTCTCACCTTTGGGGAGGTTCACCAATGCAATTGTGCGGCAGCACGCGACGGGTGTGCCGAGTCGGCACGGTTCTCTTAACTCTCGGTCTGGCGACCCTGGTCTGGGCCCAGGAGCCGGCGCAGACTCAGCCCGGTGGGTCCCCCGGTGCCCGAATCCAAAAGCGCACATACGCGTTCAAGGACGCGGGCAAGGAGATGGAGTACGCGCTGTTCGTCCCCTCCAAGTATGACAAGGACAAGAAGACGCCGGTAATGGTGGCCCTGCACGGGCTCGGCGGCAACCCGCAGCAGATGATCCGCTCCCGAGGTTTGACCGACCAGGCCGAGCAGCACGGCTACATCGTGGTGGCGCCGATGGGGTACAACAGCAGCGGCTGGTACGGAGTGCGAGCGCCCGGCGGGCCGGGCAGGCCAGGCGGCTTCGGCACGCCCCCGGGCATGGTCCTGTCGCCGCGCGTGCAGGAGACCTTGAAGCTGAGCGACGAGCAAAAGAAGAAGGTCGAGGAGATGCAGAAGCAGGTTGACGCCAACCTCCAGAAGATCCTGACCGAAGCGCAGGCCAAGCAGCTAAAAGATCTCAAGGACAATGCCGGTCGCGGCCTGGGCGGTCTGGGCGGGGGACAGGACTCCCCGGAGAACCTCCGCGAGCTGAGCGAGAAGGACGTCATGAACGTGTTGGAGATCGTCCGCAAGGAATTCAACGTCGATGACAAGCGCATCTACCTGATGGGCCACTCGATGGGCGGCGCCGGCACCTGGCACCTCGGGACGAAATACCCGGACAAGTGGGCCGGCCTGGCTCCGATCGCGCCGGCCGCGTTCGGCCAGCCGGCCGGCCTCGACAAGATCAAGCATCTACCCGTGATCGTCGTGCAAGGGGACCAGGACACGCTGGTGCGTGCCGAGGGAACGCGGCGGTGGGTGGACAAGTTGAAAGAGCTGAAGGTGACGCACGAATACCTGGAAATCGCCGGCGGCGGGCACGGCGACGTCGTCTCGAGAGGGATGCCGAAGATCTTTGAGTTCTTTGAGAAGCAGCATCGGGAGAGCGGAAAGGGGAAGTGAGACGACGAGAAACAGAACGGATATCGGCCATGTCGGACGTGTGCATCCGACCCGTTCTGCGACTCGGAGCTCCCCGCCCCCGCCGGGCAGGCGGCGGAGTTGTCGGTCGCCGGGTATCGGACTCCGACCAAATCAAGGTGTCAAGATGCGATCTCGCTCGAAACTGCTTCCCGTCGCACTCCTTGGGTTGCTAAGCGGGTGCGTCGGCTCGGACAAGCCCCTCTCGGATCCGGCGCCGTCCGATGCGGACAAGCCACTGTACGGCAGGTGGCAGGCGGGTCGGGGCGACGACCACGAGTTGGTCGAGTTCGCCCCGCCCACAGACGCGACTCCGAAAACAGCGTTGCCAGACCAGCGGCTGATGGTGATGTCCCGCTACAAGCGGACCAAGGACGGGCGCACCTACGCGCGGACGGACCGGCGGGCGTTCGTCACGACCGCCGGCGGCAAGTCATTCCTCAACGCCTACACGGAGAAGTCGAAGGGGGCAATGCCGTGCCCGGCGCGGGAGTTCGACATCCCAGCCTGGTTCGAGTTCAATTCATACAAGCTCGACGGCGACACGTTGGACCTGTGGACGATGGACGGTGACGCGACCCTCCGGGCGGCGCGCGGCGGCCTCCTTTGCGTGGAGGGGTGGCCGAAGGACGATCCCAACCCACTCGGCGTCTGGGTCGAAGGCGGCCGCCCGCTGCTCGACTTCCTGACGGGGAAGGACGGCGGGACGGTATTCCCCGACTCGGCAAAGGTGCGGTTCACCCGGGTCAAGGACCGGTAATGGCCCACCGCCCGACCACGGGCCCATACTCCCTGCGACGGGCAGCCCGTGGCCGATGGGCAGCGGGCCGTCGTCGTAGGCGTCGCCCCGGCCGCAATACAGCACCGGTGCTGACGCCTTCACCGACGATGCCGCGCTAGCGCGGGTCGATAGCGCTTACCCCGGGGATGCTTGAATGTGAGTTGGCGATCGGATAACCGGGTACACAGTGCAACGGCTAGTGGATCGGGTCGATTGCTCCGGGTGGGCCGGTGAAGTTACAGTGGCCGCGCGAGCCAGAGCCGGCACCGGATAGTCAGCCATCGACCCGCATCCTTGACAGTGCCGAGCCGGCGCGGCAGACTCACACCCTTATGCTGGCACTCAAGTAGGGTGGACCCCGCCGTCGCCGGCAAGCCGGCGCGTCACTCGGCCCCTTTACAGTTCCTCGATCCGAAGATCGCCAGCCTGACGCGGTTGCTGACGGTGGCGGGTACGCTACCACCCACGTCGGCGGAGTACTCCAGGCCTTACTTTCCGACGTGCCTCAGGGTCCCGAGGAGAAGCTATGACCCACTACCTGCTCGCCGTGCTGGCCGGGACCGCTCTCACGGGCGCCCTCCGGGCCGACGCCAAGCCCAACGTCATCGTCTTCCTGTGCGACGACACCGGGTACGCCGACATCGGCGCCTACGGGGGGAAGGACATCCCCACCTCGAACATCGACTCGATCGCCAAGAACGGCGTGCGGTGTACCAACGGGTACGTGTCCTGCCCGTATTGCTCGCCGACCCGGGCCGGGCTCCTGACCGGCCGGTACCAGACCCGCTTCGGCCACGAATTCAACGAGGGAGCCAACGTCAGCCGGGACCTGTTCGGCCTGCCCCTGACGGAGAAAACCATTGCCGACCGGCTCAAGCCGCTCGGGTACCAGACCTGGGCGGTCGGCAAGTGGCACCTCGGATTCAACCCGGAGCGGCGGCCCATGAAGCGCGGGTTCGACGAGTTCTATGGCACCCTGGCGAACACCCCGTTTGTCCACCCGATGCTCGTGGACAGCCGCAATGGTCCGGACCCGGCCCGGGTTGCCGACGAGGCGTACTACACCACTGATGCGTACGGCGACCGGGCGGCCGACCTGGTTCGGTCGGCAAAGGGCAAGCCATTCTTCCTGTACCTGCCGTTCAACGCCAACCACGTCCCGAGCCAGGCCCCGGAGAAGTACCTGAAGCGATTCGCGTCGATCGCGGACAAGGAGCGACAACTGTACGCCGCCATGATGTCGGCCATGGACGACGCCGTCGGCAAGGTGCTAAAGGCGGTCCGCGACGCCTCCCAGGAGGAAAACACCCTTGTGTTCTTCCTGTCGGACAACGGCGGGCCGATGACCAAGATGGGCCGGAACGGGTCGGACAACAAGCCGCTCAAGGGACAGAAGGGGGACACCTGGGAGGGCGGGGTGCGGGTGCCGTTCCTGGTGCAGTGGAAGGGCAAGCTGCCGGCCGGCACGGAGTACGCGTCCCCGGTCATCTCCTTGGACATCCTGCCGACAGCCATTGCCGCCGCGGACGGGAAGGTCGAACCGGAGTGGAAGATTGACGGGGTGGACCTGGTGCCGTACCTGGCCGGGCGGAACAAGGCGGCCCCGCACGAGTCCCTGTTCTGGCGGTTCGGCCCGCAGTGGGCGGTGCGCAAAGGGGACTGGAAGCTGGTCCGCGGGTTCGACTACGATGCTAACCCGGTCACCCCGGCCCAGCCGCCGGTCAACGAGGTGAAGGCGACACCGCCGATGTTGTTCAACCTCACGGACGACCCCGGCGAGTCGAAGGACCTGGCCGCCGCCCACGCGGACAAGGTGAAGGAACTGCAGGCCGCGTGGGACGCCTGGAACAAGGAGCAGAAGGACCCGCTGTGGGTCCCCGTGCCCGCGAAGAAGAAGAAGTGAGCGTGGAGGGAGCAACCGCCCTGGCGGGCGCAACGGCGCGTGGCAACTTGGCCCCGGCCGCGACATCAGTCGGCCACCTCTCCGACGTCACTCGGCTCCGGGACGGTTCATCCGCCCCCAACTACTGGAGCTGGCCAAACTCATCAATGGTGATCGAGTCCAGATTCGTGGGGTCGAAGTGGGCGAGGAACCAGTCCGCGCCGATCAATCCAGACCGCTTGTCCGCGGCGTCATACCGCACACCGGTGGCTTCGAGGCAGGGGACCTGGCGGCAGGCGTCGCCGGACAGGTGCGGACCCGTTTGTTCGTCGTGGATGTCGGTAGCCCGCGCCGTGCGGTCCGGCGTGCATCCCCAGTCGCTCCACACCACGGTCAGTGGCCGGACATTCCGGTCGCGGGCCGCGGGGCCCGTGACCTGGCCCGCGGTCACGGCCACGGCCGACTCGCCGGGCGGTCGCCGCATGACAGATAGCACCGGGCCGTTGTGGTCGGCGCCGGGGAGTGGATCCGGCGAGCGGCGCGCGCCCGCGGTCAGCGTTTCAGACATCACACCTCCTTCGTCGTGGTCGTGTCCGAGGACATGACCCATCTCGTGCAGAAGGACGGTTAGGAGGTCCATGCGGTTTTGCTCGCCCTGATCGCCGGGCGTGGTGAATTCGCAATCGTCCCCCGGGGTTGGGTCGACGAACCATCCCCAGCCGGCGGCGTTACCGTCAACCCATACTGTGCCGCACGCCGTCAAGCCGATGGCGTTGCCTTCCAAATCGGCGACGCGGACGTCGATGTTGCCCAAATCCCAAGCGTTGCCCCCGGTCGCGAGCCAGCCAGCGCGAGCAGCTGCCATCAACGGCCCAAGTTCGGAATCTTGGAGCCATTCATCGCCTGACAGCGAGAGAGGCCCCATGTCGGTCGCGAGCAGATTGTCGGAGTGGATGACGATGCTGCCGCCGCCCAACTCGGTCGTCGGGTCGGCCCCGTCCGTCGCCCCGATCTGGTTGTCGTAGACGATGCCGCCGTTGATCTTGTCGAAGATCTTGATGCGGAACTTGTCCTTTCCGCCGCCGCCGGGGAGTTGCCCGTCAATGGCCGTGAGCATGAATCCAAAGCTGTCGGCGCCGTTGATCGTGCCGCTCCCCTTGAACTTCGCCCGGGCCCCGGACACCACCAGCCAATCATAGGCGGTGCTGTGGAAGTTCAGGTTGCCGGCCTTGAACTGGAACTCGGTCTGGCCGTCCGGGACGGTCGTTCCGTGGTGATACTTGGAGACGAAGCCAAAGTTGGCCTTTCCGGTCAGGGCCGCGTCGGCCAGGTAGGCCCCGGCCGGCGAGTCGATCCAGCCGCCGCCGGTCACGAACCCGGCACTCGGGTCGTAGACGACGACCAGGGCCTCTAACTCGCCGATCGTTGTTGCCGTGCCGGCGCTGCCGTCATCGTCGGTGACGGTCAGCCTCACCGAGTAGACGCCGGGGGCGGTGAAAGTGTAGGAGTTGCTCACCGTACCAGTGCCGCTCCCACGCGGGCCGTCGAATTGAGCCCGCGGTCGGCCAAAGACCATTACAACCTGGGCAGCGCTCTGGGCGTTCTGCAGGACTGGCGCGGGGCCGCAGCCGCCAACCGCGAGGCGCTGCGACTCGACCCGAACTTCGCCGAGGCACACTGCAACCTGGGCGGAAACCTCAAGCAGCTCGGTCTATTTGCCGAGGCCCTGGCCGCGTACGACCGGGGCCACCGGCTGGGTTCCGCGCGTCCGGATTGGCGTTACCCTTCCGACGTGTGGGTCAAACAGGCACGGCGGTTGGTCGAGCTGGACGCGAAACTGCCCCGGATCCTGGACGAAAGCGAAAAGCCGGGCGGCATCCAAGTGCAGCTTGAGTACGCCGCGGCGTGTCGGCTCAAAGGCCAGTACCGTGTGTCGGCGCGGCTGTATGCCGGCGCGTTGGAAGCCGAGCCGGGGCTCACGAAGTCCCCGGCGGCGGGGCATCGTTTTCAGGCTGCATGCGTCGCCGCCCTGGCCGGGACCGGCGCGGATTCGTCGGACGTTGCGGCCGAGGAGCAAGGGCGCTGGCGGAAACAGGCGCTCGAGTGGCTCCGCGCCGACCTGGCCCTTTGGGCGGCCCGGTTGGACAACTCCCCCCGGAGCCGCACATCAGTGCGGAACGCTCTGCAAAGCTGGCGAAGCGAAAAGACCCTGGCCGGCATCCGGGAACCGGAGGCGCTGTCCAGGTTGCCCGAGTCGGAGCGTAGCGGCTACATTCGGTTCTGGTCCGAGGTGCAGGAGTTGTTGGTGCGGTAAGAGTTGGGCGACGGCCTTCCGCTGCAGCCGGTGGCTCGGCCGGCAAAGCGAAGTTACTTCTTGTCCCGCTTCCAGACGCTCAACGTCCGTTGGCTCCCCTCTTTGGCTGTGAAGTCGGTGGGGCGGTCCCCCCCGGGCGCGGCGAAGCAGAACCTGACCGTGTCGCCGTCGAGTTCGTAAATGCCCAGGTGGGTCTTCCCTTTCGTCGGTCCCTCGGTCATGGAGTAGTCGATGGTCTTGGGCGTTTTGGACGGGTCGATGTCGAACTTGGCCTTGAAGTACACCTGCCCGCCGAAGGTAATGGTCGTCTCTCCGTCCTTCGCCACACGCCGGCCGGTCTTGACAGTCGCCTCGGGCATCGGCACCCCGTTCGCCTCACCGGACACCATCGACCACTCGCCCTCGAGCTGGGCCAACTCTTTCTTGACAGTGTCCGGCGCGCCGGCGGCGGCAACCAGGGCCAGGGCAAAGACGAATGGCGTGGTCAAACGCATTGGGACTCCTCCACGAGAAGAAGTTGGAAGCCGAGTGTGGGTCGGAGACGTGGCCTCGCGATATCGACCAAGGGTTGGCCGCGTCACTTCGGCCGCTTCCTCCGGTCCCCTTCGGCCTCGTCGATCAGCTTTTCCAGCGCCGTGTCGATGGCCCTCTCTCCCGGGGCGCCGATCCACTTGTACCGGATCACGCCCTTGTGGTCGAGGACATAGTAGCTCGGTGTGCTCGGGTTCCACTTGGCGTTGACCGTTTCCTGATACCCGAACGACCGCCAGTTCATCTTTTCCGCCGCCATCGTTTCCTTGAGTTTCAGAGACTCGCGGTCGTTGACGTTGACGCCGATCAGGGCGAACGGCTTGTCCTTCAGTTTCGTCACGAGCGACCGCTCGTGGGGCCAACTGGCCCGTCAGGTCAGTCAGAGCTGTTGCCAGAAGTAGAGGAGCACGACCTTGCCGCGGTAGTCGCTCAGCTTGAAGCGGATGGCGTCCTGGTCGGGGCCCTCGATGTCGGGCGCCTCCTTGCCGATGGCGAGGTGGCGAATCGAGAAGAGCTCGGTCCTGGCACTTTCGCCGACCGTGTCGCCGGAGGGGAACTTCACGTCGCCATACTGGTCGGCAGCCTGCTCGAGGAGAGCTTCCACTTCCGCGACGGACTTGGCGCGATCCTGCCGGCGCAGGGCGTCGAGGTAGTCCTTGCCGTATAGGCCCTCGTAGCGCCGCGTCACATCGGGCTGATCCGCCAGCAAGTCGAGCCGATTCAAACGGCCGCTCAAGAACAGGGCCAGGCGCAGGCAGGCCTGTGCCCGGACTTCCTTGTGCGGGCTCTTCTCGATTACCGTGCGCAGGAACGTCTCGCACTCCCGGCGGAACCCGTACTGGGCCCGCTTGCACGCCTCGCCGAGCTTGTCGCTGCCGACGTGGTCGCGCAGCAGGATCGCGATCGCCTTTGCTTGCCGGCTCTCTACCCCCCAGCCCGGGTGCGTGGAGTAGTTGTCCAGCCAGTACTCCTGGGTGATGACGTGAGTCAGGGCGTCCAGGGTCCACGGCTCGTTGGGGTGTTTCTCGGCCAGTTCCAGGAGCTTGAGCGGCAGCGGCTCCACGCGCGCCGTGGCCCGCCTTCGCTCCTCGTCCGTCGTGGCCTTCCAGTTCGCGTGGGCGGCCTCCCCGAATTCCTTGACGAGCGCTTTGTATTGTTCCGCGAGCGCCGCTGACTTGTCCTCGGGTGCCGCCATCGACAGGCCGAGGACGAGGATCTGGACAACTCCCATGGCACCCCCCGGTTGATTACCAACTGTGCGAGTGGCGAGACCATCTTACCAGACACTCGGCAAGAGCGCAGCTCTCATTCGGCTGGTGTGAATCCCTACTATGTCCGGGTAGTCCCCGCCGCCACGCTCTCCGGAGGGTGAGATGAGACCGCTGTCCGCCGCCTTGGTCCTGTGCGCCCTCTCGGTGCCGGCTGCAGCCGACGCACCGAAGAAGACGCCGCTCGACGATTACCTCGCCAAGACCGACCCGACCTACGCCTGGAAGCTCGTCAGGACGATCCCCGGCGACGGGGTCACCAGCTACGTCCTCGACCTCAAGTCGCAGACCTGGCGCTCGGCCCCCGAGGTCGACCGGCCGGTCTGGCAGCACTGGCTTGCGATCTGCAAGCCGGACAAAGTGACCAGCGACACCGCTCTCCTCACCATCGGCGGCGGCCGCAATGGCGCCGAAGCGCCAAAGGCCGCGCCCGCCGACGCCGTCGACCGCGCCAAACGCACCGGCACCGTCGTGGTGTCGCTCGGCCAGGTGCCAAACCAACCGCTGGTTTTCAACAAGGACGGCAAGGGGCGGGTCGAGGACGACCTCATCGCCTATTGCGACATCAAATTCCTGGACACCGGCGACCCCACCTGGGTGACACGGCTGCCGATGGTCAAGAGCGCCGTGAAGGCGATGGACGCCGCCGCGGAGTTCCTCGCCTCGGCCGAGGGTGGCAAGGTTGCGATCAAGTCGTTCGTCGTCGCCGGCGGGTCGAAGCGCGGCTGGACGACGTGGCTGACCGGCGCGGTCGATCCGCGAGTGAAGGCGATCGTCCCCATTGTCATCGACGTCGTCAACGTCCGGCCGAGCATGATGAACCACTACGCCGCCTACGGATTCTGGGCCCCGGCGGTCGGCAACTACGCCGAGCAGCACCGGGTCATGGACCGGTGGGACTCGCCCCGGATGGAGGAGCTGAACAAGATCGAGGACCCCTACTTCTACCTCGACCGGCTCACGCTGCCGAAGTACGTCGTCAATGCCGCCGGCGACCAGTTCTTTACGCCGGACTCGTCGAAGTTCTACTTCGACGACCTGAAAGGGCCCAAGTACCTGCGCTACGTCCCCAACGGCGACCACTCGCTGCGCGACACCGACGCGGCCGCCAGCATCCTGGCGTTCTATCGGGCCGTTGTCGAAGGGAAGCCCCTGCCGAAGTTCAAGTGGAAGATGGAGAAAGACGGCTCGATCACCGTCGAGACGGAGTCGAAGCCAAAGGAGGTAAACCTCTGGCAGGCGACCAACCCCAAGGCGCGCGACTTTCGGATGGTGACGATCGGCAAGGCGTACAAGTCGTCGCCGCTGAAGGCCGACAGCAAGGGGATGTACGTCGGCCGCGTGGCGAAGCCGGAGTCGGGCTGGACGGCGTTCTTCGTTGAACTGGTATTTGACAGCGGGGACGAGAAGGCCCCGTACAAGTTCACGACCCAGGTACACGTCGTGCCCGACACGCTGCCGCACAGCTTTGACGAATTCCGCAAGACATTGAAGTAGGAACCCGATGCCGGGTGCTTCCCCGGTGCTCACCAGTCTGTTGCCTACCTCGGAGGACCCGTTCAATGAAGCGGCGCACGTTTCTCGGAACGGCCCTGGCCTTCGCCGCCGGATCTCCCGCGTCCGCGACCCCGCTCCGGGGGCGGTGGGACGACGCGGCCGAAGTGCTCGAGCGCGCCACGGCCACGAAGCAAGTGGACGCGGCCGTGATGCACGTGGTTCAGAAGAAGGAGTCGTTCACCCGCCATTTCGGCAAGGCCGCCTCGGCGGACGCGATGTTCTTACTCGGCTCCATTTCCAAGCCGATCACCGTGACCGCCGTCATGACCCTGTTCGACCAAGGGAAGTTTCGGCTCGACGACCGCGTGAAGAAGTTCCTGCCCGGTTTCGCGGGCGACGGACGGGACGAGGTGACCATTCGCCACCTGCTGACGCACACCTCCGGCCTGCCCGACCAGCTGGCCACTAACAACGAGCTGCGCAAGCAGCACGCGCCGCTGACCGAGTTCGTCAAAGAGGCCACGCGCACGCGGACCGATTTCGCCCCCGGCGCCCGGTACCAGTACTCGAGCATGGGAATCTTGCTCGCCGCGCGGATTGCGGAGCTAGTCAGCGGGTCGGACATTCTGACGCTCGTCGACCGGGCCGTCTTTCAGCCCCTCGGCATGAAGCACTCGGCTCAGGGACTTGGACGGTTCAAGCTGGAGGAGATGGTCCCCTGCCAAATGGACGGCGCCGCGCCCGAATCGGGGGGAGGCGACCCCCGGGCGAAGGAGTGGGACTGGAACAGTCCGTACTGGCGGAAGCTCGGTGCCCCGTGGGGAGGAACGCACGCTTCCGCGCCGGACGTGGCCGCGTTTCTGGACGAGTTCCTGGGGGCCCGCGGCAAGGTCGTAAAGCCCGCGACGGCCCGGCTGATGGTCGAGAACCACAACCCGGAGGGACTCACCCCGCGCGGCTTGGGATTCGCCGTCGGCAAGGGGTCCGGCAGTGCCGGATGTTCGGAGCGAACGTTCGGCCATACCGGCTCAACGGGGACGCTCTGCTGGGCCGACCCTGCGAGCGAGATCATTTGTGTCGTGCTCACGTCCTTGCCGCGCCGCGCGGCGGAACGCCACCCGCGCGACCTCGCGGCGGAGCGGGTCGCTACGGCGGCCCGCCGCTGATCACCGCCGGCCGCCGGCACCTGGCCGGGCCGCCGGCCGGGGGCGGAAGCCGCGGTGGGGCACCTCGGTCGCGACCCGAGCCCGGCCCGGAAGGCGCCCTGACGAGGGGCCGGCCCCGATCAGCTCACTTCTCCAGTTTGAGTTTCTCCAATTCGATCTCGGCCTTGATCCGGGCAGCTTTGGCCTGGGCAACCCCTTGCTTCGTCTGCAGGCCCGCGGCCTGCAGCTCGGTCATTTGCTTTTCGATCTCCTCCAGCGTTTGAACCTTCTCTTCCAGCACTTTGTGCCTCTCGTCTCGCGTGTTGGCGAGGTCCAACTTGGCCTCAGCCAGCTCGCGGATCGCGTCGATGAACTGGATCAGCGGGTCCTTGCCGATCTTCACGCGCTCGAACTGCCCCTCAAGTTGCTCCTCCAGTGCCTTGACCCGCTCCCGCTGCAGCTCGCGGAGGCGTTCACTGGTGGCCGACTTCGGGCCCGGGGCCGCGGCCAGCGCGGGCCAGGCGAGAGCCTGTCCCGGAGGCGGCTCTTCAACCGACGTCGGCAGCCAGACGACGCCGAGCCCGACGATCCCGGCGGCACACGCGCCGACGGCGGTCAGCTTCATCAGTTTGACGAGGAACATGTTTCGCATCACTCCTTCGGCGAGTTCGCGGGCCGCCGGGACGGCGGCCGCGAGGGTGGTTTCGATCAAAGGGGCCGGAACGGTGGCGGTCGCGCGGTCCACGAGCCCGGTGGTCAACGCCGCCAAGGTTGGGGCGACTCCGTACCGGGCGAGCTTCGTTCGCAGCTTCTCCCGGGCCCGGGCGAGCCGGCTGGAGAGCGTTCCCTCGGCGATCCCGAGCTCGGCCGCCGCCTCGGTCCGCGACCGTCCTTGCAGATCGCAGAGGAGGATTGGCCGGCGGTCGCGATCGGACAGCCGAAGGAGCGCCCCGTCGAGGAGCGGCAGCCAGTCGGCAGGGTCGGGGAATGTCGCGGCCGGTTCGGCGATGCGCACGCACTCCGCCTCACAGGCGAGGCGCCTGGCCCGGCGCACGCGGGCCTTGTTCGCGACCCGGACAGCCACGCCGTAGAGCCACCGACTCAGTCCGGCCGGCCGGACCGACGCCGCCTTCCTTGCCAGGACCAGGAACGTGGCCTGGAACGCGTCCTCCGCGTCCTGAACTTGGCCCAGCATGCGCCGGCAGACGCCGAACACCATAGGCCCGTGCCGACGGACCATGGCCGCGAACGCCGCCCCGTCGCAGTCGGCGACGTAGCGGCGCAATAGGTCGTGATCCGGGATGGACTCGATTCCCTCCCCGCCGGCGAGCCGGCCGAGGCGGTTCACGGTACGGGAAAGCGGATCGGCCACCGTCCGGTCCCCTCGGGGGTCGCTTGATGATACCTTGCCCGGAGACGTGGAGGCGCGTCCAAGATTCTTGGCGAGCGGACCGGCGTAAGCCGTCCGATTCGGTCATTATCGGGCCCATTACGGGGCGCCACTCGCCCGGCCCTTGCTCGCGACGTTCCCGCGGGTTACAAGAACTCCCATCGCACACCTACCTGGAACGCGTCATGATTCGCATCGGCCTCGTCGGCGTCGGGTTCATGGGTTGGATCCACTACCTGGCCTACAAGCACCTCAAGGGGGCAAAACTCGCCGCCGTCTGCAGCCGCGACAAGAACAAGCTCGCCGGCGACTGGCGGTCGATCCGCGGGAACTTCGGGCCCCCCGGCGAGATGGTCGACCTGTCTGGCGTCACGACCTACGACCGGCTTCGCGACCTCGTCGCCGACCCGGACATCGACCTCATCGATGTCTGCAACCCGACTCACCTGCACCCGGACTCGGCCGTCGCCGCCCTCAAGGCCGGCAAGCATGTGCTGGTCGAGAAGGCGATTGCCCTGACCCCCGAGCAGGCCGACGCCATGGTCGCGGCCGCGAAGTCGGCCGGCAAGGTGCTCATGGTCGCCCACGTGTTGCCGTTCTTCCCGGAATTCAAGTACGCGGCCGGAGCGATCAAGGACGGACGTTACGGCAAGCTGCTTGCCGGGCACTTCAAGCGCGTCATCTCCCGCCCGGACTGGTCCGCCGACATCGGCGACGCGGCCAAGACCGGCGGGCCCGCGGTCGATCTGCACGTCCACAACACTCACTTCATCGGCCTGGTGTGCGGTGTGCCGAGGGGGGTGTATTCGACCGGGGTCGTCGAGAACGGTGTGGTCCAACACCTGACGACGAGCTACGACTACAGCCCGGGCGGGCCGTCGGTGACGTGCTCGAGCGGGGCCCTGGCCATGAGCGGCCGGCCGTTCGTGCACGGGTACGAGCTGTATTTGGAGAAGGCGACGCTCGTGTACGAGAGCGGCACCTGCCCGCTGACCCTGTTGACGCCCGGGAAGACCGAACCGGTGGTGATTCCGGCCGAGCCGGGGGGTGATGTCGCGGCGTTTGTCGCCGAGCTGCAGGCGGCCGCGGACGGGGCGGCGAGTGGAAAGACGCCGGAGCTCTTGAGCGGTCAACTCGCCCGGGACGCCCTGGTGATGTGTTACAAGGAGTGCGAGTCGGTCAAGAGTGGCAAGTGGGTGGCGATGGAGTGAGGGCCGTCACAATTCGCAACTGGTTGCGGCAGAAGGAGTACCGGATCAGGTTGTCAATCAGTCTTTCGGCGTGTCTTTCCAGAAGTCCACTTCGATTCCTGACTCGAGCAGCTCCTGAGTCAGCACGCACAGGCTGTGGCAGCGTAATGCCCTTAACTTGAGGACGCGATGTCTTTCTCCCTCCCCCCAGCCCTTGAAGCGGGGGAAGAGGGAGGAGGACTCCGGTCTCAGCGTGCGCCAATGTCACGGGCATCCAAGCTTCTTGGCCTGTAACTTGAGAGCGGCGATCTGTTGACGAAGTTTGCGGCGCTCGAAGGGGTCCTCTTCGGTCGCGAGAATCTCCTCCAGTGTCGCGATCTTTTCGCGGATCAGCGGACACTCGTCGCTGGGGGCGCGCTGCACCTGGACTGTGAACCCGCCCGGGATCGCCTTGGTGACGCGAACGCGCAGGCCTTCGGGCTCGTTCGTGAACTCACTTCCGACCGAGAGCGTCGGAATCGACCGCAGGAACACGTTGAACGTGTTCGCGACCTCGTAGACGATGACACCCTCGGCCGGGATGCCGTCCCTGGGCCCGTTCATCTGCTCGTACTGGTCCACGGCGAGTCGTGCCTCGACCATGAAGTGCCCGAGGTTCACCCGCGAAGGAATCCGCACTGCCGTCACCCGATCCGGCGGCGGCGGCTGCGGCAGGGCGATCGCCTGGAGATTGAACGTCGAGTTCCCCCCGGTGTACTCGACGATCCTGCCCTGCGGCAGCCATCCCATCGCCTTCTTGGTGTGAGCCGAGGCGTGGGTGCTTCCGCCGGCGCCGGCCATGACGTCGTAGTTGCCGAGGTTCGGGTTTGTGAAGTAGAGGTCCCCGAACTCCGTGACGATGTGCAGGATTTCCATGCCCCAGACGCCGATCGGCTGCCGGACCGTGAGGAACCGGTCGTCGTAGAGGGCGACCCTTGCCCACGCGGTGATCCCGTTGACGGGGGCGAGGTCCCAGAAGGCCCAGGGGTTGCGGTGCTCGCCGAACGAGTGAGGCAGGACCGCGATGAGTTGCGTGTACCCGTGCCCGGCGGGCAGCGACTTCATTGCCGGGATGTTGACCTCCGCGTTGTCCGCGAAGACCGGCGGGAACACCTCACCCTCGATGAACGCCCGCCCGTAAGAAAGCGCCCGAAGATAACTCTGAAACGAACGGTCCTGCCCGGTCGACGGGTCGGGGTCATAGAACACGCGG
>Ga0066905_100000022_pt1 | contig 23740 bp, 25 predicted proteins | sample PanSoiMetaPlot36_FD_67483 | JGI IMG/M metagenome (GOLD analysis project Ga0066905, IMG submission 67483) | Tropical forest soil microbial communities from Panama analyzed to predict greenhouse gas emissions - Panama Soil Plot 36 (version 2) | ecosystem: Environmental > Terrestrial > Soil >... | reverse complement strand
GACCAGATCGATCAGCGGGTCGTCGGGCGCCAGCGGCAAGGCCGACAGCGGCTCACGCAGATCGCGCGGCACGTGGTAGCCGGCCAGGGGGATGAAGCGGTCGCCGCCGCGGGTCACGCACCACGCGACGCCGTTGTCGGCGCCCAGGATACGGACCATTTCGCGGGTGGTCCGGCGGATGGCCTCGGGGAGATCGGGCGCCGAGCCGATGGCCTGGCTCACCGCGAGGAGCGTCTCGGTCTGCTGCAGGCGCGACTGGATCTCGTCGTACAGGCGCGCCTTTTCCAGTGCCACCGCGGCCTGCGCGGCGAGCGTGGTGGCCAGACGGATCTCCTCCTCGGTGAACACGTGGAGCGTCTTCAGATGATCCAGGATCAGCACGCCCGCGGTGCGGCCTTGATGGATGAGCGGCACCACCAGCGCGGCCTTGGCCTGGAAGAGGCCGACCCAGCCCTGCGGGACTCGCGGATCGCTGCCCGGATCGGAGATCACCACGGGCTCCTGCCGCCGCACCGCCTCCAGCAGGAAGGAGGGCATCTCCTCGAGCGCGAGCGCGCGGAGCGACTCGGCGCCGTCGCCGTGCTTGGCAGCGGCGCGACGATCCGCCAGCTGCGAGCTGACCGGCACCATCAGCTGGCCCGACTTGTCGCGCAGGAAGATGGAGCAACGGTCGACCCGGCAGGCCCGGGCGGCGCCGTGCGCGATGACCTCGAACAGCCCCTTCTGCTCGATGGCCGAGCCGATGGCCTCGGTCACCTCGAGCATGCGATCGGTTTCCTCCGCGCGCTGCTTGACCGCCTTCAGGGCCTCGCGGAGCTGCTCGGTCGTACGCTGTAGCTCCTGGGTCTTGGATCGCTGCGCGGTCGAGCTGGCCTCGGCGCGGGTCCGGCGCTGGCTGCGCCACGCGGCGGGCAGGAGGACAAGGCCGAGCGCGAGGCCGAATCCGGCGGCGATGGCCCAGGCCAGCTGGCTCCAGCGCTCCTGGGCGGCCTCCATGCGCAGCGGCACCTGCGCCAGCTCGACCACGCCGACCACGCGGGCCACCCCCGGGCTGTACACGGGCACGTAGAGGTCGGCCACGTTCGGGGGGGTGAAGCTCTCGGGCGCCGCGTTGGGCGGCGCCACTGCCGTGAACCGCACCGCGACGCGCCCGGCGAGGGCCTCCTTCAGCTCCTGGCCGTCGGAGTGCTGGCCGACCATGCCGCCCTGGACCGCCCACACCACGTTGCCCTGCGGGTCCCACACCTTGATCCGGACGACGCCGGGCAGCTCGCGCACGAAGCGCGCGGTCTCCTCGGACCACCGCTTGGGGCTGCGCGCGCCCTGACCGGCGAGCAGCTCGGGGAGCCCGCTACGGTCCACCGCGCGCTGGGCGATCACCGCGGTCTCGGTCCACTCCGGCTCGGAGATGGCCACGTCCAGCAGCCAGGTCAGGCCCACGCCCACTGCTCCGGTGAACAGGGCGATGCCGAAGAGGCGGATCGTGATCGTGCGGGCGAGCCCGCGCAGCATCACCCAAGACACGTCGGACTCCCGCGCCGGTCATCGGCGGCGAGGCTCGTCAGCAGCTCGGGCAGCCGATCCGCGGAGACCGGCCGCGCGAAGTAGTAGCCCTGGCCCTGCTCGCAGCCGAGGGCGCGGAGCTGGGAGAGCTGCTCGGTGGTCTCCACCCCCTCCGCGGTCACCGTGATCCCGAGGCTCCGGGCGAGGGTGACGACCGCCCGGATGATGGCGGTGTCCTCGTTGTCGAAGCCCACGCCTTTGATGAGCGAGCGATCGATCTTGAGGCAGTCCACCGGCAGCCGCTTGAGATAGGAGAGTGACGCGTAGCCGGTGCCGAAGTCATCGATGGCCAGCCGCACCCCGATCTTCTTGAGCGCGTCGAGGCGGTCGAGCATCTTGGGGTCGTCGCGCATGAGGACCGCCTCGCTGATCTCGAGCTGCAGGAGCGACGAATCCAGCTCGGTCTCGCGCAGGATCTGGGCGATCTCGTCGGGCAGGGCGTCGCGCTCGAACTGGCTCGCCGAGAGATTGACGCCCACGATCAGCGGCATGTCCTTCTGCCAGGCCCGCACCTGGCGGCAGGCCTCGCGCAGCACCCACTGGCCCATGGGCACCATCAGGCCCGACTCCTCGGACAGCGCGATGAAGTCGGCGGGGAGCAGGGCGCCGCGTCGGCGGTGATCCCAGCGGATCAGGGCCTCGACCTCGACCGCACGAACCGATGCGAGCGTGACCACCGGCTGGTAGCGGAGGCTCAGCTCCTGGCGGGCACCCGCGGTGCGGAGGTCGGATTGCAGATCGAGCCGCTCGCGGGTGGAGACGCTCAGCCCGGGCTGGTACAGTTCGTAGCGAGCGCGCCCCTCCGCCTTGGCCTGGTACATCGCGAGATCGGCGTTGTGCAGCACCTCGTCCGGCTGCATGGAGCCGCCACGGGTGAGCGCGATGCCGATGCTCGCCGAGATCAGGATGTCGCGGCCGTCCACCACGAACGGGCGCTGGATCTCGGCGGAGACCCGCTCCGCCACCGCGGTGGCCGCGGCCAGCTCGACGGTGTCCTCGAGGAGCAGGCCGAACTCGTCGCCGCCCAGACGGGCCACCGTGTCCTCGGGACGCAGGCAGGCCGCGATGCGCTGGGCGACCTCGCGCAGCAGGCGGTCGCCGACTTCCTGCCCGAGCGTCTCGTTCAGGATCTTGAAGCGATCCAGGTCGAGGAACAGCACCGCGAGGTTCGCTCCGCAGCGCTCCGCGCGGGTGAGCGCGTGGCTCAGGCGATCCATGAACAGAGCCCGGTTGGGCAGGCCGGTCAGGGCATCGCGGAAGGCCTCGCGCACGAGCTGGTCCAGCCGCCGCGGGAACTCGTTGATCTCCTGCGACTGCTGCTCGATGGTGGCGAGCATGCGGGCGAAGGAGCTCATGAGAGCGCCGATCTCATCCTTGCGTCCGGCCTCGGCAGGCGTGAGATCCGGGCGGGCCTGGTTGCTGAGGTGAGCGGCGCGAGACAGCGCGGTTGCGATGTCCCAGACCACGAAGGCGCCGCCGGCCATCAGCAGCAGCGTGAAGACCATGATCGCGGGGATGCTCACCGCATCGACGACGCCCGCGAGCGGCCCCAGGAGCTCCCGCACCGGAGCGTGGAACGCGTAGGTGATCAGCAGTAGCGGAATGACCGAGCAGAGGGCGAGGGCGAAGACCACTTTGCGCCGGACCTGCTGCCCGGCAAATGCCACTTCACGATTGATGGGTTCGTTGCTCATCCGGCCTCCGAGGGCAGGAATCGAGCAAGAGGAGTGCCACGGCGAGGTCAGGCTAAGGCGCTGATAAGACGGGTCTCGAATCGGCGCCCGTTGGTGCGTCGGCTCGAGGCTTACAAATTCTTGAAAGCGGCGACGATTTTCGTCTACGGGGCCTTCCACATCGTGGCGCCGGCGCGATCCGACAGCAGGAGGGTCGGCGCCGCGCTCGGGCTGATCGCGATCGAGGCCTGCGGCCGCGCCGGATCGTTGCCGAGTCCGAGGCTCGCGCCGGTCGGCGCGGCCACCAGCCAGCCCTGCTGGTCTCGCGTCCCGACCGACACCTGACCGTTGTCGCCGGTGGCGGCGAGTTGCGCCTGCGCGCCCGCGCGCGACACCGAGAGCGCGGCGGATTGCCCGGGGCTCACCGTGAGATCGGCGTTGGTGGTGCCGTCGCGGTCGTTCATGGTGAGGCGCGTGCGGTCGTTGTCGTCCACCGTGAACATGGCGCGGGGGCGTCCGTCCCCGTCGGTGATGACGAGCCGTCGCGTCTTGACCTCGTCGGGATTGGTGGTGACGGTGGCGGCGACCGCGCCGAGGAGCCCGGCGCACGCGAGCGCGGCGATGCCCAGCCGACGCCACCAGGTGACCTCACGTTCGAGGCGGCTCAGCCGTCCGTGTAGTGCTGCGAGAGTGCTCTCCATCATCGTCTTCCTCCTGGCGCCCGGGTTGGCGTCCGGCCTCGTTCGCGATCGTGGATCCGCACGGCGACAGCCTGCCCCGACGAGAGGCGCATGTCCAGCCCCTCGGCGCCTTGACCCTTCGCGACCCCGCGTGTTACACAGGGGCGGCTTCCGATGAGGCGATCCGTCCCGGTCCCGTCGTCAACCGACCCCGAGGAGATCCGAACATGCCCCGTTTCCTGACTCTCGCCGTCGTCCTCTGCCTCGCCGCCGTCCTGAGCGCGCCCACCGCGGCTCCCGCGCAAGCGCCGCAGTACGTGTGGAAGGCGGGCACGGTGACCGCGGGCGGCAACCCGTTGAACGACACGATGGAGCTCTTTGCCAAGCAGCTCGCCGAGCGGAGCAAGGGACGGATCAAGGTGGACGTGCACATCGCCAACGCGCTGGCCAAGGGAGAGGGCGCGCACCTGGAAGGTGTGCAGCTCGGCACCATCGACGTGGTCGCGATCGGCAGCGCGCCGGTGGGCGGGATGTTCGAGCCGCTCTTTCAGTCGCTGGACCTACCGTTCCTGTGGTCGTCACGCGAGCCGGTGTGGACGGTGATGGACGGGCCGCTGGGGCAGGAGCTCCTCAAGAAGATGGAGAGCAGGAACCTGAAGGCATTCTGTTTCGGCGGCGGCTGGGGCTTCCGGAACATGATGTCCAACAGGCGGGCGGTCACCACTCCGGAGGACATGAAGGGCCAGACAATCCGGGTACAGGAATCGCCCACCTACGTGGCCATGATGAAGGCGATGGGGGCGAACCCGGTACCCATGCCGTACGTCGAGGTGTATCTGGCCATGAAGCAGGGCACTATCGACGGGATGGAGCTGCCGTCGTTCACGTTCACCTCGGACAAGTTCCAGGAGGTGACGAAGTACTACTCGCTGACCCGCCACTCGTATCCGCCTATCGCGTGGTTCATGAACCTGAAGAAATATCAGGGCCTGCCCGCGGACATCCAGAAGGTCGTGGACGAGTCGATGCGGGATGCCTGCCGGACTCACCGCCGCCTCGAGGTCGAGAAGGAGAAGAACGAATTCGAGGTGATGAAGAAGGTGGGCGTGCAGATCAACGAGGTGAAGGACATCAAGGCGTTCCAGGGCCTCATGAAGCCGGCCTACGACTACGTGGAGGGGCAGGTCGGCAAGGAGTTCATGACCCGCCTGCGGGCGGCGGTACAGGCGGCGACGAAGTAGTCCGTGCTGCTCCGCGCGCTGTCGCAGCTCGTCGAAAGCGTGCTCCTCGTCATGATGGTGGTGCTCTGCCTCGACGTCTTCCTCGGGGTGTTCTCCCGCTACGTGATCGGGCGGACGTTCACCTGGTACGACGAGATCGCCCGGCTTCTGTTCGTCTGGATCGTGTTCCTCGGTGCTGCGGTGGGGGTGCGACGCGCCGCCCACTTCCGCCTCCATCTCCTGATCGATCGCCTGGGCCCCGGCGGCCGCCGGCTCGCCCACGCGGTCGGCGTGCTGGCCCTGATCGGCTTCGGCCTCGTGCTCATCCAGCAGGGCTGGAAGCTGGTCGAGCTCGGGCAGTTCCAGCGGACCCCGGTCATGGGCCTGTCCAAGCAGTGGATCTACGCCTCGGTGCCGGTGGGCGGGATCCTGATCATCCTCTATAGCCTGCCGCATCTCAGACGCGCGCTCCGGGGCGCGCCCCCATCGATGACATGATCGCGATCATCGCGGTCTCGTTCTTCGCCCTCCTGCTGCTGGGCGTGCCGGTGGCCTTCGTGATCGGGCTCTCGGGCTTCATCGGGCTGTGGTGGAACGGTCAGTACCCTCTCACGGTGGTCGTGAAGCAGATCTTCGAGGGAGTGGACTCGTTCGTGCTGCTGGCGATCCCGCTCTTCATCCTGGCCGGGGCGCTCATGGAGACGGGCGGCATCGCGGTGCGGCTGGTGCGCCTAGCCCAGGCACTGGTGGGCTGGATCCGGGGCGGCCTGTCGATGGCGGTGGTGGTGGCCGAGTACATCTTCTCCGGGATCTCCGGCTCGACGGTGGCCGACGTCTCCGCCATCGGCTCGACCATGATCCCGCCCATGCTGCGCGCCGGCTACAAGCCCGAGCAGGCGGTCGCAGTGGTCTCGGCCGCCTCCGCGATGGGGATCCTGGTGCCGCCGTGCATCCTCATGATCGTGATCGGCTCGGTGGCCAACGTCTCGGTGGCTGCGCTGTTCGCGGCGGGCTTCCTGCCCGCGGTGGTGTTGGCGCTCGCGATCATGCTCTACATCTGGTACGACGCGGGCCGTAGCGGGATCGAGGCGCGCGCGCGGGCCACCTGGGCCGACATCGGGCGCGCGTTCACGGATGCGGTGATCCCGCTCGGCCTGCCCGCCATCATCTTCGGCGGCATCCTGGGCGGCGTGGTGACGCCCACCGAGGCCGCGGTCCTCGCGGTGATCTATGCCTTCATCGTCGGGGTCTTCGTGTACCGCGAGATCGCGTGGGCCGACTTGCCGGGTCTCCTCGTGCAGAGCGCGGTGGTCACCGCGGCGGTCTGCTTCCTCCTGGGCACCGCGGCGGTGGTGGCGTGGGTGCTGGCCGTGCAGCAGATTCCGCAGCTGCTCCTGAGCCTCATGCTCTCGGTGCCCGGCGGCAACATCGTGTTCCTCATGCTCACCGCCATCCTGTTCATCCTGCTTGGCGCGGTGCTGGAAGGGCTGCCCGCGGTGGTGATCCTGCTGCCCACCTTCATGCCGGTGGTGACACGGCTGGGGATCGACGTGGTCCACTACAGCACGGTGGTGGTGGCCGCGACCGGCATCGGACTCTTCCTGCCGCCGATCGGCGTGGGCTTCTTCATCGCGTGCGGCATCGCCAACATTCCCGGCGACCGCGCGACGCCGGCGATGATGCCCTACGTTTACATGATGTGCGCGGGGCTCGTGATCGTGATCCTGGTGCCCTGGGTCACGCTGATCGTCCCGCGGCTGCTAGGGCTCGGCTAGGGCTCAGTCGACCATCAGCACCGCGGTGCCCACCACGCGGTCCGCGGCGACCGCCTGCAGGGCGCGGTTGGCGTCGGTCAGCGCGTACCGCGTCACCCGCGGCCGTATCGGAATGGCCGCGGCCTCCGCCAGGAGCGCCCGGCCGTCGTCCCGCGTGTTGGCGGTGACGCTCTGGAGCGTCTTCTCCCCGAAGAGATTCGGCTTGTAGGCCATCGCGGGCAGGTCGCTCATGTGGATGCCGGCCAGCGCCACGGTGCCGCCCTTCTGCAGGCTCTGGAGCGCGACCGGTACCAGATCACCGGCGGGGGCGAAGATGATCGCCGAGTCGACGCGCTCGGGCAACGGCTCGTGCGTCCCGCCGGCCCAGCGCGCGCCCAGGTCCAGGGCCAGGCGTCGATGCGCGGCGTCGCGCGTTACCGCATACACCGTGCACCCCCAGTGTCGCGCCACCTGCAGCGTGATGTGAGCGGACGACCCGAAGCCGAAGAGGGCGAGTCGGCCGCCGCGGGGGACCTGGCTCCGCTGCAGGGCCCGGTACCCGATGATCCCCGCGCAGAGCAGGGGAGCCGCCTCGGCGTCGTCGAACACCGCCGGAACGGCATAGGCGAATGCTTCGGGCACGCAGCCGTGGGTCGCGTAGCCGCCGTCGTGGGTCCAGCCGGTATAGGTCGAACGCTCGCACAGATTCTCGCGGCCGGTCGTGCAGAAGGCGCAGACTCCACAGGCGGAGCGAAGCCACGCGATGCCGACCCGGTCGCCGATCCGGAACTGTTGGGCGCCGGGCCCGAGGGCTTCGACGACGCCGATCGCTTGATGGCCCGGCACGAGGGGCAGCCGGCGTGGAGGCAGATCGCCCTCGATCACGTGCAAGTCGGTGCGGCAGGTGGCGCAGCAGCGAATGCGCACCTGTATCTCGCCGGATGCAGGGAGTGGCGTCGGGCTCTCCGTCTCTTCCAGCGGCGACGAGCCGATCGGAGCCTGAGCCCGGAGCATCATGCTACGCATCACGAAGCAATTCTCCCACACGAGTGCGAGTCCACCCTTGCAGGCCCGCCCGCCCCCAGAGTAGGCTTGGACGGTTCGAGCGGAGAGAGCGAACCCGCGGAGGGAAGAACATATGAGCGGACTGGGCGGCGCGGTCTCGATCATCGGCACCGGGACGATCAAGTTCGGGGAGAACTTCCACCAGAGCCTCACCGACATGATCTACGAGGCGGTCACGCTCGCCCTCGCCGACGCGGGCATCGAGCGGGGCCAGCTGCAGGCCGGGTGGCTCGGCTGCTACGAACCCATGCTCTACGGATTCGAAGGGAACTCGGGCACCTTCGTCTCGGATCCCCTCAACCTGTTTCCGATCCCGGTCACCCGTGTCGCCGCATACTGCGCGACCGGCATCGAGGCGGTGCGGAACGCCGCGCTGGCGGTGGCCTCCGGCGAGTACGACCTGGTCCTCGCGGTCGGAGCCGAGAAGATGCGCGAGGTGCCCTCGCGCGGCTCGCTGGTCGCGCAGGCGGTCAACCGCGGGCACCCGGTGCTGGCCAAGGGGCGCACCGCGCCCGGCATGTTCGCGCTGCTGGCGTCCCGCTATTTCAAGGAGTACGGGGCCGACGAGAGCGCGCTGGGGGCGGTGGCCCTGAAGAACCACCATCACGGGTCGCTGAACCCGAAGGCCCACTTCCAGAAAGAGATAACCGCCGAGCAGCACGCGCGGGCGCCCAAGGTGGCGGAGCCGCTCGGGCTCTTCGACTGCTGTCCCACCACCGACGGCGCGGCGGCGGCCATCCTGACGCGGACCGATCTGGCGCGGAAGTTCACCGATCGCTACTCGGTGATCCGGGGCATCTCCTACGCGGTGACCGCGGGGTATTGGAACACGCAGTTCGACCCGTCGTGGAACTTCACCTCGTTCCGGGCCACTCGCGAGGCGGCAAAGGCCGCCTACAAGATGGCGGGCGTGACCAATCCGACCAAGCAGATCAAGGTGGCCGAGTGCCACGACTGCTTCACCATCACCGAGATCGTGAACTACGAGGACCTGGGCTTCTTCGAGCCGGGCGCGGGCTGGCGGGCCGTGCAGGCGGGGGAGACGCGGCTCGGCGGCTCACTGCCGGTGAACACGTCGGGAGGACTCAAGTCGTGTGGTCATCCGATCGGCTCGTCCGGCATCCGGATGATCAACAACATCCACGACCAGCTCGTGGGACGCGCCGGGAAGATGCAGGTCCCGGGCGCCGACATGGGGCTGGCACACAATCTCGGCGGCCCCGGCTCGGTGTCGGCGGTCGCGGTTCTCTCCCAGCCCTGAGCGGCGAACTGAGGAGGCACTGATGCCAGAGCTGACCCGTCGGTACATCGTGATGGCCATGGCGACCGAAGCGCCGTTCGACCCCCACGATCCGGAGGCCCCGTTCGTGCTCAAGCCGTGGAAGGACCCGGCGGCGCTGCGGGCGCTCGAGACGTACCGCGATCACTGCTATCCGGAGTTGGCCGAGGACCTGACGACGTGGATCCACACCATCGCCAACGGCGCCAAGGTCCGGGGCGGGGTCGGCGCGAGGAACGAGGCTCACCTGGCCACCCGGTCCCGGTCTCGGGCGTCCGCTCGGCCGAAGGCCAGCTCTCGAGCGAAGCCGAAGAAGAGCAGCAGGAAGCCCTCCAAGCGCAAGGGGAAGCGCCGCTAGTGAGCGGGTCGCCGATCGACCGCCTCGCCGAGCTGGTCGGGCGCTCGTCGCGTATCGTCGTCTTCACGGGCGCGGGGGTCAGCACCGAGTCGGGTATCCCGGATTTTCGGAGCCCGGGCGGGGTCTGGGACCGCTTCGATCCGAGCGAGTTCACGTTCCAGAACTTCATGAAGGGCGAGGCCGGACGGCGGCGTTACTGGGAGCTGGGGCGGACGACGTTCCCGGTGATCCGCCGGGCCGAGCCCAATCCGGGGCACCACGCCCTGGTGACCCTCTGGCACCTCGGACAGCTGGACTGCGTGATCACCCAGAACATCGACAACCTGCATCAGCGCGCGGGGCTGCCCACCGATCGGGTGCTCGAGCTCCACGGCAACGCCACCCGGGCCCGCTGTCTCACCTGTGAGCGCTCGTACGAGCGGGACCGGATCCAGGACTGGCTCGAGGCGGGTGTGGCGATTCCCGTGTGCGACCCGCCCTGCGGAGGCATCATCAAACCGCGCACGATCATGTTCGGCGAGGCAATGCCGCGGTTGGAGCTGGAGGAGGCCGAGCGGCGGGCCCGGGCCTCGGATCTCTTCGTCGTGGTCGGGTCCTCGCTCGTGGTGTACCCGGCGGCGTACATGCCGCTGCACGCCAAGGACGCCGGCGCCACGCTGGCCATCGTCAACCTGACCGAGACGCCGCAAGACGCGCGGGCCGACCTCGTGATCCGGGGCAGCGCCGCGTCCGTGCTCTCGGAGGTCGTCGAGCGAGTGCAGGCGCGGTCGGCTCGCGCCGACGGGTCCGCGGTGCCATGACCGCCACCCTCGTGGAGCACCTGCTCCAGGGGCGTCTCGGTGGTCAGGCCGCGGCCCCGCTGAGCGAGTCGACGCCGGGTCTCACGCTCGAGCAGGCGTACGATCTCCAGCGGCAGCTGGAGAAGACCCTGGTCGGCCGGGGCGAGCGGGTGGTGGGCTACAAGGTCGGCTTCACGACGGCGGCGCTGCAGGAGCGTTACGGAGTGACCGAACCGGTGCTGGGCTTCATGCTCGGCTCGGGAGTCTACGGCAGCGGCGATGCGGTGCCGCTCTCGCGCTTCATCGCCATCGGCGTCGAGGTCGAGGTGGCGTTCCTCCTCAAGTCCGACCTGGCCGGTCCGGGAGTGACCCCAGTCTCCGCGCTGCTCGCGGTGGAAGGCGCGATGCCGTCGTTCGAGCTGATCGACTTCCGTCTGAGCGGCGCGCCCTCTGGCACCGACGTAGTCGCCGACGGCGTGTACACCAACGCGATCGTGCTCGGCCGGCCGCTCACTCCCGTCATCGGCATCGACCTCGCGCTGGAAGGAGTCGTCTTCGAGCAGGACGGCCAGATCGTCGCCACCCAGACCGCCGCGGAGGTGCTGGGCAACCCCCTGGTGTCGCTGGCGTGGGCCGCCAACACCCTCGGCCGGATGGGGCGTGGCCTGCGCGCAGGCGACGTGGTGCTCACCGGCTCGATCTCCAAGGTGCTGCGGCCCACCGTCGGCCAGTCCGTTCGCGCTTCCTTCACGCGGCTCGGCTCCGTGGCCTGCCGCTTCGTGTGAGCGCGCCTCCGCCGATCGAGCTCGAGGCGCTGCGTCGGCGGCTCGACGCAGGGCTCAGCCGGAGACCGCGGGTCGCGCTGGATCAGAGCGATCTGGTATCGGCCGCGGTCCTGGTACCGATCACCGATCGCGGCGGTCCTCATCTCCTGTTCACCAAGAAGACGGGCAGCGTGCCTCACCACAAGGGCCAGTTCTCGTTCCCAGGCGGCATCGTCGACGTGCGCGACGCGTCGCGGGTAGAGACCGCCCTGCGCGAGGCGTGGGAGGAGATCCACCTGCCCGCGGAGGCGGTGGAGGTGCTCGGCCTGCTCGACGACACGCCGACGCGCGCGACCAACTTCATCATCACCCCGGTGGTGGGCATCGTGCGCGACCCGGTGGAATTCCGGCCGGATGGCCGCGAGATCGAACGGGTGCTCGAGGTGCCGCTCCAGACCCTGCGGGATCCGTCCATCTTCCGCACCGAGATATGGGAGCGGAACGGCGAGCCGCATCCGGTGCTCTTCTACCAGGTCTCGCCGGACGACATCATCTGGGGCGCCACCGCCCGCATCCTGAGCCAGTTCCTCGCCCTGCTCGACGAGTCGGAGGCGCCCGCGTGAGCGAGGCTCCCGTCCTGGTCGACGTCGCCGACGGGGTGGCGCGCGTGACGCTGAATCGTCCCGCGGTGCGCAACGCGCTCAACCTCGCGATGCTGACCGGGCTCGACGCGGCCCTGCGGAGACTCGAGGACGATCCGGCCGCCCGCGCGATCGTCCTGCGCGGGGCGGGGGATCGCGCCTTCTGCGCCGGCGCCGATCTCAAGGGCGTTGGCGAGCGGGGCACGACGCTGCAGGCGCGCGAGTCATTCGGCGGTCTCGCGCGGATCCTCGAGTACATGTCCCGCATGCGCACGCCGATCATCGCCCAGGTGCGCGGCTACGCCCTGGCCGGCGGGTGCGGGCTCGCCGCCGGCTGCGACGTCGTGGTCGCGGCCGACGACGCGGTCTTCGGTCTGCCCGAGATCAAGGTAGGACTGCTGCCGCTCATCGTGATGGCGCCGATCCTGCGAGCGGTGGGCCGCAAGCGGGCGATGCTGATGATCCTGAGCGGCGAGCCGGTCTCGGCGCGGGAGGCCTACGAGATGGGGCTGGTGAGCCGACTCGTGCCGCCCGGCGATCTGGAGTCGGCGGTGAGCGCGCTGGCCACCACGCTGGCCGGCTACTCACCCACCGCCCTCGGGCTCGCCAAGGAAGCGGCCTCGATGGTGCCCGACATGGAATACGGAGCGGCTCTGCGGTACCTGCGCGAGATGATCACGCTGGTGGCTCTCTCCGACGACGCCCGCGAGGGCATCGCCGCGTTCTTCGAGAAGCGCGCCCCGCGCTGGACCGGCCGCTAGCCGCGCGAGGATCCGTTGGAGGAGCGGCGCGCGTCATCACCCAATCGGTCGATCGGCCTGTGCGCGACGTGCGTGCACGCGCGCCGCATCGTGTCGGGCCGTCAATCCGAGTTCTGGCTCTGCACGCTCTCAGCCCGGGACCCGGCGTTTGCGAAGTATCCGCGGCTGCCCGTGCTACGCTGTCCGGGACATCAGCCCAGGTCCACGGAGGTCTGAGAGCGTGCCCGGAATCATGAGGCCGGCGTTGCTCGGTGGGACCATCATCCTCGTCGCGCTCTCCGGCTCGGCGGCGTGGCCGCAGCCTCGTGAGCTGCCGGCCCGGATCGTCACCCTCGGCGGGACCGCCGAGCTCTACAAGAAGGACACGCCGACCTGGACGTCGGCTGCCCTGCGGGCAGAGGTCGGCGAGGGCGATAGCGTGCGTACGCAGTCGGGCGGCCGGGTCACGCTGAAGACGGGGAGCGGTCAAGCGCTGCGTCTGGGATCGCGGTCGCAGATCGCGCTGCTGCCCGGCTCGCCCGGCGCACCCACCCGAGTGCGGTTCGACTATGGCTGGATGTGGGTGGCGGTGATGCCCACCGGCGAGTCGACCCAAGTCGAGGTGCGTGCGGGTCCGGCGGTGATCACCCCGCGCGAGGGCGGCGTCGGCATCCGCCGCAATCCCGACGGCTCGCTTCTGATCCAGGTGTATCACGGCACCGCGATGTGCGCCGGACCGGACCGTCAGTGGCAGCAGACCGTGAGCGGGCAGCAGCAGCTCTTCGTGCCCGCGTCCGGGGCGCCCGGGCCTCCCGTGAAGCTGGCCGTCGAACCGGTCGAGGCGACGTGGGTCCGGTGGAACGCGGACCAGGACTTCGCCGGCGGCTACGGCGGCCAGAAGCCGGGACCATGAGTCTGGAGGCGTTGGTCGTGGGGACCGCACTTCCCGAGTATCGGGTGAGCGCCGTCGCGACGTCCGACGCGTGGGAGAACAAAATTCACGAGGACTCGCTGGCCCGCGAGTTCGGCTTCCGCGGCGGGCTGGTGCCCGGCGTCACCGTGTACTCCTGGATGACGCACCCGGTGGTGGCGTCGCTCGGCGGGGCGTGGCTCGACCACGGCACCTTCTCGGTGCGCTTCGCCAAGCCGGTGTACTTCGGCGAAGAGGTGACGGTGCGGACCAGCGTGGCTGCGCATTCTCGCGACGAGGTCACCATCCAGGCTCGCGTGGTCAATGCGCAGGACGAGATCTGCGCGACCGCGACCATGGGAATGCCGCTGGGCCCGCTGCTGCCACTGCCGGACGTGACCGCGTATCCGGCCGCCCCTCTGCCCGAGGAGCGCCCTCCGGCCAGCCGCGCCCTGCTCGAGAGCCAAGCCGTGCTGGGCACGCCGCGCCTGTGCCTGGATCGAGCGGTCCTCGACGCGTTCCTGTTGAAGGTCAGCGAGCGCCTGTCGATCTACCGGGGCGCCGACGCCCCGGCGCATCCGGGACTCTATCTCGAGCAGGCCAACCGCGCGCTCGACCGGAACGTGCGGGTCAGCCCGTGGATCCACGTTGAGAGTCACGGCCAGCATCTGAGCGTTCCGTGCGTAGGCGAGCCCCTCGAGATGCGCGCCCGGGTGAAGAATCTCTTCCAGGGCAAGGGGCACGAATTCGTGGAGCTGGATATGCTCCTGCTCGCGGCGGGCGCGCGCCCGGTCGCGGCCATCCGCCACATCGCGATCTACCAGCTCCGGGCCACGGGATGATCTGGTGACCAGGGTCCTGGTGGTTGACGACGAGGCGGAGATCCGATCGCTCCTCGGCGCCATCCTCCAGAGCAACGGCTACGAGGCGGTCACCGCCGAGGACGGGGCCGCCGCTCTCCAGCAGGTCCAGCGTGAGCATCCCGACGTCATCCTGCTCGACCTCAGCATGCCCCGCATGGGCGGGCTCGCCGCGCTGCCCGAGATCAAGCGGCTCGATCCAGACGTGCCGGTCATCATCTGCACCGCCCACGCCGACCTGGCCACCGCGGTGCAGGCCATGAAGCTCGGCGCCTACGACTACCTCACGAAGCCGTTCGACGTCGATCTGCTGGCCCTGACGGTGAGCCGCGCCGTGGAGCGCGGCCAGCTGCGCTCGCGCATCGACGAGCTGAAGCGGCAGGGATCGGGCAGCTCGCTGGCCGAGCGCATGGGAGGCAGCGCGGCGATCGGGCAGGTGATCCAGCAAGTGGCACGCGTGGCCGAGTCCAGCTTCACCGTGCTCGTGCAGGGCGAGACCGGGACCGGCAAGGAGCTGGTCGCCCGGGCGATCCATCAGCAGAGCCCGCGTCGTCAGGCTCCCTTCGTGGCGGTGGACTGCGGCGCGATCCCGGAGACGCTGGTGGAGTCGGAGCTGTTCGGTCACGAGCGCGGCGCCTTCACCGGGGCCCAGGCGAAGCGTGAGGGTCACTTTCAGCTCGCGCGGGGCGGCACCTTGTTCCTGGACGAGGTGGGCAACATCCCGGTCGCCACGCAGGCCAAGCTGCTGCGCGCGCTGGAGCAGCGGGAGGTCCTTCCCCTCGGCGGGACGCGGCCGGTGGCGGTCGAGGCCCGGATCATCGCGGCCACCAATTCGTCCCTGGAGGACGGGGTGAAGGCCGGACGCTTCCGCCCCGATCTCTACTACCGGATCAGCGAGTTCACGATCACGCTTCCGCAGCTCCGGAGCCGGCGCGAGGACATCGCGCATCTCGCGCAGCGCTTTCTCGACGAAGTCAGCATGGAGCTGCGCCGGCCGGTACGCCGAGTGTCCGACAACGCGATGGACGCCTTGCTTCGCCACGACTGGCCCGGCAACGTGCGCGAGCTGCGGAACGTGATCCGCAAGGCGGCGTTGCTCGCGTCCGACGTGGTGACCGCCGAGCACCTTCCCGCGCTGGGCGCGATGATCTCCGGCCCGGCTCGTGGCGCCTCAGGGCCGGCGGGAGAGGAACTGTCGCTCCGCGAGGCGGCCGAGCTGGCTGCGACCCGGGCCGAGCGCGAGGCGATCCGGCATGCGCTGGAGACGACGAAGGGCAACAAGAGCCAGGCGGCTCGCATTCTGCGGACCGACTACACGACGCTACACGCCAAGATGAAGCGGTACGGCATCTCCGCCCTGGACTTCATTCCGCGCTGACCGTTGTCGCGCGGCCGCTATGGTGAGCCCGCCATAGTTGTGGGGGGCCGCCGCTAGCCCGGCCGCTTCACGGATCGTCGGTCGCCCGGCCGGCCGCGTCGCAAGTGTGGAGATTCATTCGTCACGGAATGGAAAGCCACCTCTGGCATTGCCCTTGCCCTGATCTCGCGGTGAAGAACGCAATGACTATCCACGGAGGGCAGGCATGAGCAGTGTCGAGGTCGCGGCCATCGAACCGGCCGCCACGTCCGTCCGCTCCAGCGGATTCGCGCTACGCCAGATCGTCACCCATGCGGTGACGCGCGCCGAGGTGGAGGCCATCCGCCACGCGCTCCGGCTCACGCAGGGAAACAAGAGCCGGGCCGCCCGACTGCTCCGCACCAACTACACCACGCTCCACGCCAAGATGCGGCGTCACGGCATCTCCGCGCAGGAGTTCCTCGCTCAGGCCTAGCGCGCGATCAGGGCCACCAGAGATAGAGGAAGCGCGGCCCGCCTCCGCCCAGCGCGGCCGCGAATTGGGCCAGCGTGCTCTCGGCGGTCGAGGCAGTGGGCGTCGCGGAATAGATGTTGGTGCGGTACTCCTTCGGCCGGTGGTACATGATCACCCTCGCCTCGCTCAATCCCGCCTTTTCCTTCGCCAGCGACACCACGTCCTCCAGATAACCGATCCGGTCCACCAGTCCGAGACGCAGCGCCTGCTCGGCGGTGTAGACCCGGCCGTCGGCGGCGGCTCGCACGCGGTCCTCGGGCAGCTTGCGCGACTGGACGATGAGGTTCAGGAAGCGGCCGTACATGTCGTCGATGATGCTCTGGAACACGGCCCGCTCGGGCTCGGTCAGCGAGCGAAACGGGGAGCCGGCGTCCTTCATGGGCCCGGACTTGATGGCCAGGGGGGCCACTCCGATTTTCTCGAGCAGGCCCTGCGCGTTCACCGTCACCATCACCACGCCGATGCTCCCGGTGATGGTGGTGGGATTGACCACGATGGTGTCGGCGGCCAGGGCCGCGTAGTAGCCGCCGGAGGCGCCCACGTCCATGATGGCGGCGATCACCGGCACCTTCTTGCGATTCTTGAAGGTGAGCAGCTCGTGGTAGAGCACGTCGGAGGCGGTGATGGTGCCGCCCGGGCTGTTGATTCGCACGATCAGGGCGCGGACGCGCTCGTCCTCCTCCGCCTTCTGCAGCTCCTCACGCACGCGCGCGAGGAGGGGCACGCGGGGAGGCGGGGCACCGATCGAGAAGCTCGTCACGTCCTCGGAGAGGACGCCGGAGAGATCGAGCAGGAGGATCTTGCTCGTGCCCTTGCCCTCGACCGTCTCCTCCTCGAGTGGTCTGATCCGGGGCTGGAGGTCGAGCGTGATCAGCGAGCATCCGGAGAGCGCGAGCAGCATCGCGACGGCGAGGAACCGCAGGCGGCGCATGCCGGCAGTATACGGGTCTCTGCGCCCGGGACCTAGCCCGGACGGTTTCGCTCAGCGACGGTGATACTCCGGGCAGACGTACTCGGCCACGAAGCTTAGCTGGTCGAGCATGCGGTTGGCGGGACAGAGAGGCCGCAGGATGAACTTGGACGCCCCGACCTTGACGTACTCCTCGACCTTCTCCAGCAGATGGCCCACTGGACCGAAGGCGGTGCACTGGCGCATCGTGGCGTCGTCCACGCGGCCGCGAGGAATGAACGGCTGGGCCATCGCGTGCGCCGCGTCTTCGGTGTCGGCGATCGCGTAGTTGATCAGGGTGCCGAAGTGGTCCTCGGGTACTTGCCGGCCCTCGGCCGCCGCCATCTCCTGCACCTTCTGGATGCCCGCGCGCATCTCCTCCGGCGTGATGAAGGACGGGATCCAGCCGTCCCCGAGCCGCGCGGTGCGCCGCATGGCCGCCTCGCTCTTGCCGCCGATCCAGATGGGCGGCGGAGTCTGCCAGGGTTTCGGGAAGATCGAGATACGGTCGAGCTTGTAGAACTCGCCCTGGAAGGTCACCTCGTCCTGTGTCCAGAGCATCCGGATCACGCGGATCGCCTCGTCGGTCCGGCGCCCTCGCTGGGCGAACGCGACCCCCGAGGCCTCGAATTCGCGAGGCAGCTCGACCCCGACTCCGACTGCGGGGAAGAGCCGCCCCTGCGAGAGCCAGTCCACCGTGGCCATTTCCTTCGCCGCGACCACCGGTGTCCGATAGGGCAGGACGACGACGCTTGGGCCGAACTTCAGCCGGGTGGTGCGCGCCCCGATGGCGGCGAGCGTGGTCATGACCTCCGGAACGGGAGCGGAAGAGGAGAGCCGGTCGGAGAGCCAGATCGAATCGACGTCGCTTCGCTCGAGGATTTCGCACAGCGTCCACAGGAACTCCGCGCCGCTGCGACCGGGAGGCCACGGTCCGGGCATGATGCCGATCCGGTACTTGATCGTCATGGTGCGGGATCGTACGCGCCGGTCCAGAGCCCGTCAAGGCATCCGGCGTGCCACGGAGTCGGAGTTGACAGCGAGCCCCCGGACGCGTCAGGGTCGAGGGCGGCCTGCGAGCCGGTTGAGCGCTCGACGGCGGGTGCCACCACCATCAGGAGGAACGAGTGAGCGGCCACGATCGACGATCCTTTCCGAGAGCGGCGGCGGCCTGGCCGGCCACCGTGGAGACCACCGACGGACGTGTCGTCTCGGGGGAGGTGGTCAACCTGAGCCTGTCCGGGATGAAGGTGCGATCCGAGACCCAGGCCGCTGTGAACAGCATCGTCACGGTGCGGGTGACGATGCCGGGCGACGCGGGCCGGCTCGAGATGGTCGGCACCGTCGTGCGCCGCGACGGCGAGAGCGTCGGGATCGCGTTCCTCAAGATGTCGGACTCGCCGGCGGGACGGGTCACCCCGTTCGTCTCCCGCGGCGACTTGCGGCGTCGATTCCCACGCGTGCCGGTGAGCCTGCCGATCCGGGTGGAAGGTGGCTCGGCTGGCAGCGCGAGTGGCCACACGGTGGATCTGAGCGCATCGGGGGGCCGCGTGGCTACCGATCAGCAGCTCGTCGAGGGCGACGTGGTGGTGATCGAGCTGCCGGCGCGCGCCGGGCTGGACCGGCTGCGGCTGCCCGCGCTGGTGTGGGAAGCCTACGAGGGCGGCGCGGTGCTCGTCTTCATGAACCTCGACGGCAAGGAGTTCACTCGCCTCCAGGAATACGTCGCGAACTGTCAGCCGCGCGGCTCACGGTCAAGTTCCGTTTGACAGTGCGGAAGGCCGCGCATAGTATGAACGGCGATTCACTGCCTGCCATGCGTGATCCAGACAAGCCCCAGCAGATCATCGAGGCCGCGGTTCGGGTCTTCGCCCGCAAGGGCTACTTCAACTCCCGCGTCTCGGACGTCGCGCGCGAGGCCGGCATCGCCGCCGGCACCATCTATCTCTACTTCAAGACCAAGGAAGACATCCTCATCACGCTCTTCCGGGAGAAGATGGCGAGCTTCGTCGCCTCGATGCGTCGCTCGATCGCCGACGAGCCCGACGCGGTGGCGAAGGTGCGGCGCCTCGTGCACCTGCATTTCCACATGCTGGAGGAGGACCCGGACCTCGCCGAGGTCGTGCAGATCGAGCTCCGTCAGGGCCAGAAATTCTTCCGGGGCGCCTCCAGCCAGGAGGTGGGCGAGTACTTCGCGCTGATCGGCTCCGTGCTCGAGGAGGGCGTCGGTCAGGGCCATTTCAAGTCGGACCTGCCGGTCAAGGTCGCCACCAAGATGCTGTTCGGCAGCATGGACCAGATGGCGACGTCCTGGGTGCTCGGAAAGCGTGGCTATCGCCTCACCGAGACCGCGCCGGCGGTCGCCGATCTGTTCCTGCAGGGCGTGGCGCCGCGCCCCTAGCCTCATCGAGAGGAGAGTCGCCCGATGGCGTACGAAACCCTCATCTTGACCCGCGAGGAGCGCTTCGCGATCATCACCCTCAATCGGCCGCCCGCCAACGCGATCAGCGAGACCCTGATGCGGGAGCTGAACGCGGCCCTCTCCGATCTCGAGCACGATGACGCGGTCCGCAGCGTGATCATCACCGGAGCGGGCGACAAGATCTTCTGCGCGGGGGCCGATCTCGGCTCCGCCTTCCAGGGCGCCGACGTGGGCACGTTCATTCGCTTCGGCAACAGCGTGGTGCGCCGGATCGAGCGCTTCCCGAAGCCGGTGGTGGCCGCGATCAACGGCCACGCCCTCGGGGGCGGCTGCGAGATCGCGATGGGTTGCCACATCCGCATCCTCAAGGAGACCGCGCGGATGGGGCAAACCGAATCCAACCTGGGCATCACGCCGGGCTTCGGCGGCACCCAGCGCTACCCGCGCCTGATCGGCCGTGGGCTCGCCCTGGAGCACCTGATCCTCGGCACCCAGATCCCGGCCGCGGAGTGCTACCGCCTCGGACTCGCGAACCGACTCTCCAAGGAGGGCCAGACTCTCGACGACGCCCGGGCGCTGGCCCGCGAGCTGGCCAAGCGTCCGCCGGTGGCGACCCGACTCATCATCGAGGCGGTCGACGACGGCATCCACGCCCCCATCGACACCGCGATCGAGATCGAGGTGCGCGCGTTCCTGCAGTCGCTGCGGACCGAGGACGCCTCCGAGGGTATCCAGGCCTTCTTCCAGAAGCGTCCCGCCGACTTCAAGGGCCGCTAGGTGGATCTCGGCATCGCCGGGAAGACCGCGCTCGTCACCGGGGGAGCGCGAAGCCTCGGCAAGCAGGACTGCCTCGCGCTGGCCGCCGAGGGCTGCCAGGTCATCGTGCTCGACCTCAACGGCGAAGGCGCCGCCGAGACTGCGAAGGAGATCACCGACGCGGGCGGTCGGGCGCGCGGGTATGGCGCCGACATCACCGAGCGGGCAGCGCTGGCCGACGTGCTCCGGCGCGCGGAAGGCGAGGTGGGTCCCATCGACATCTGCGTGAACAACGCGGGCTGGATCTACACGATGGGGCAGCTGAAAGACACCGCGGACGACGACTGGGATCTGAACCTTCGCATCAACCTGACCGGTACCTACAATGTGACCAAGCTCGTGTTCCCCGGCATGCGCGAGCGTCGGTGGGGGCGGGTGATCTGCATGGCCTCGATCGCGGGCCTCATGGGCGGCTTCGGGCAGACCGCCTACTCCACGAGCAAGATGGGCGTCATCGGATTCGCCAAGTCGGTGGCGCTCGAGGGCGCGCGGTACAATGTGACGTCGAACGTGATCGCCCCCGGCATCGTGGGACCGAACGCAAACTTGTCGCCGTTGTACGACCGCATGGTCAAGCGGGTGGCCATGCAGCGGGAGGGACAGCCCGAGGACATTGCCAGCGCCGTCGCGTTCCTTTGCTCGGAGCGCGCGCGCTATATCACGGGGGCCGTGCTCACCGTCACCGGTGGGATGGACCTCTTCACCTTCTAGCATCGCCCTCGACATCGGAAAGGAGACGTGTCCATGCCGACAGTGAAGGAGACCTTCGACAACATGACCTCTCGCTTCCGCGCCGACAAGGCGGCGGGAGTCAACGCCACGATCCAGTACGACATCACCGGGGACCAGGGAGGAACCTGGAACGCGGTGATCAAGGACGGCGCCTGCAATGTGAGCCCGGGCGCTGCCGCCAACCCGAACCTGACCCTGACCATGTCCTCGCAGGACTGGCTCGACATGACCGGCGGCAAGCTCTCGGGCCAGATGGCCTTCATGTCTGGAAAGCTGAAGCTCAAGGGCGATATGGGGCTTGCCATGAAGGTGGGGAGCCTCTTCCAGGTCTAGTCTTCGTGACACCGCCGCCGTCCGCTCCGGCCTTCTCGTGCGGAGCGGGCCGCCGCGGCGCGTGTCTCAAAAGTTGACGCGTAGCGTCACGGGCGGTACGATGGGAGTCTATGAAAGACGAGCTCTTCACGATGATGGGTGAGCTGGCGGCGATGTCGCCGGAGCTCATGGCGCGGATGAGGGAAGAAGCCAACCGCAACCTTCTCCGCATGAAGCACTTCAGCGAGATGGTGATGAACCCGAAGGAGCCCAAGGTCGGGCCCACTCCGCGCCAGGAGATCTACCGCACGAACAAGTCGCGGCTCTGGCGCTACGAGTCCCGACGCAACATCCGGACTCCGCTGCTGTTCGTGCCCAACCTCGGGATCAGCCGTCCGTACATCTTCGACCTCATGCCCAAGGGGTCGTTCATCGAGCATATGACCCAGCAAGGGTTCGACTTCTATCTGGTCGACTGGGGCGTGTTCGGCGAAGAGGACAACGGCCTCACCGTCGAGGACGCGGTGACCCGGATCCTGCCCCGGCTGGCCCGGAAGGCACTCGAGTCGTCGGGCGCGGACGAGATGTCGGTGCTCGGCTACTGCATGGGAGCCCCGCTCTCGGCCAGCTTCGTGACGACGCACCCGGAGTTTCCGCTCAAGAACTACATCAACATGGCGGGTCCCATCGACTTCGCCCACGTCGGGCTGTTCGGCAAGTGGCTCGCCCCGGACGTGTTCGACGTGGACAAGTACGTCGACACACTCGGGACCATCCCGGCCGAGATGGTCAAGATGGGCTTCAAGCTTCTCAAGCCCACCATGGACGTGAGCACCAACCTGAATCTCTGGTGGAACCTCTGGAATCCGGACTACGTCTCCGGCTTCAACGCGCTCAACAAGTGGGCGAACGAGTATCTGCCGTTCCCCGGGGAGTTCTTCCGCCAGTGGGTCCGCGACTTCTACCAGCAGAACAAGCTGATCAAGGGCGAGCTGGTGATGGGCGGGCGGCGCGTGGACCTACGCGAGATCCGGTGTCCGGTGCTCGCGGTGGGTGCCAAGGAGGACAACATCGCCCCGCCCGCATGCGTGAAGCCACTCATCGACGTGGTGAGCACGCGCGACAAGGAGTACGTGGAGCTACCGGGTGGGCACATCTCGCTGATCGCCGGACGCGGCGCCTCGGTGCACTGCTGGCCGAAGGTGGCGTCCTGGCTGGCCGCGCGTTCGTAGGGCGGGGCCGAGGAGCACGGTCATGGCCGACAATCCGAGTCAACAGCTGGTCGACATGTGGAAGCGCCAGGTGGAAGAGGGCACGCAGGCGTGGCTCCGGATGATGGGGCAGGGATCGGGGGCGGCGCCGACCATGGACCCGCAGTCCTTCTGGCGGCCCTTCATGGATCAGGGCATGGCCGCCTGGTCCAAGGTCATGACCCAGGGGGCGGCGCCGTCGCCCGACCTCATGACGCAGTGGAAGCAGTTCCTCGATCAGTGGATCGCCGCGTGGTCTCGCGTGCTCGAACAGGCGATGGGGACCGACGCGTTCGCCAAGGCCATGGGCAAGCAGCTGGAGGGCTTCCTCAACGTGTCCGGCCCCGCCAAGAAGGCGGCCGAGCAGCAGATCGAGGTCTCGCTGTCCGGGCTCGGCATGCCGTCGCGCACCCAGGTCACCGCGCTGGCCCGCCACCTCGCCCAGGTCGAGGAGAAGATCAACACGCTGGAGGACAAGCTCGATCGTATCCTGCACCGGCTCGAGGGAACTTCCGGCCGACCGGAGCGCGCATGATCGGACTCACCATCGATTCGATCGCGGTCGGCGACAGCGCCCAGATCACCCGGCGGGTCACCGACGACGACATCGCGGGATTCGTGGACGCGGTCGGCGACTACAACCCGGTGCACTCCGACCGCGAGTATGCCGCCGGCACCATCTTCAAGGAGCCGATCGCGCCCGGCATCTGGACCGCCGGACTCGTCTCCGCGGTCATCGGAACCCAGCTGCCCGGCCCTGGCGCGATCTACATCTCCCAGGAGCTGAAGTTCCTGAAGCCGGTGAAGTGCGGTGACTCGATCTCGGCCCGCGTCGAGGTGGTCGAGGTGAACCGGGAGAAGAACCGGATCCGCCTTCGCACCGTGTGCTCCAACCAGCGCGCCGAGGACGTCCTGACCGGCGAGGCGGTGGTGATGCCGTCGCGCACCGCGATCAGCTACGTCCGGCCCGTCGACGCGATGGGACCGCTCACGCTCTGGATGCTCCAGCCGCTCGCCTGGATGGCCCAGGGAGCCAGCATCATGAGCATGCTCGGCCTCTCGGCGCTGGCCGCCGCGACGCCGGTCATCCCCGCTCGCCCGC
>Ga0066905_100000021_pt1 | contig 24496 bp, 36 predicted proteins | sample PanSoiMetaPlot36_FD_67483 | JGI IMG/M metagenome (GOLD analysis project Ga0066905, IMG submission 67483) | Tropical forest soil microbial communities from Panama analyzed to predict greenhouse gas emissions - Panama Soil Plot 36 (version 2) | ecosystem: Environmental > Terrestrial > Soil >... | reverse complement strand
TCCCCTGTCGTCCAGCCCGCTGTCGAGGCGACCGTCAGCCGGATCAGGCCCGAGCCGTTGTTCACCGCGCCCGACACCGCAACGCTGCCGATCATGTCGAGGCTTTCCAGCGACTGGCCAGGGCGAGCGAGCGCGGCGATATATTCGCCCTCCTGCTGGACCAGAGTCCAACGATTCAGCACCCAGTCGTAGCAAATCAGATGATCGAACACGCCTTCGATGCCGCCGTCAGCGCTCTTATAGCTCCACAGCACCAGATTGGATTTGGGATCGGCGACCCCGATCATCAGCCCGAGCGCGGTGGCATCGAAATGCGCCAGGAATGTTCGATCCACCCGCTCTTTGCCGATCGGCGAGATGGCGCCGGAGGCATCGGTCATAACGAAACCGCGCGAGGACAGGAAGAAGATGCGCTCGCCGGCATTGATGATGCTGTATGGCGCCAGCGCTCCGGTGTCTTTCGAGATGCGATCGATTTGGAAGATCACGTCAGAGCCGGCCGCGAACACCATGCGCCGCATCGCGCCGTCCTGGATGATCACCCCGAACTCGCCGCCGACCACGCCGCGCACCACGCCGCCATCCGGCAGGTCTTGGAAGTCGCACAGCCCCGTGCCGGCCGTCCATTCGGTGATGTCGTTCAGGTCAGACCAGTGCACCCGATAGGGATTGTCCAGCAGCCCCGAGAGCACTAGGAACCGGTTGATGACCGAGATGTACCGCGCTTTCGGCGGGGTGCCGCCCAAGTCCGCGAAGGCCGATGAGGTGCCGATCTGGAATACCTGAGGGTCTTCGTTGGCCTGCACCGCGATGACGAAATTGTTGAACTGGGCAAACTGCCAGTTCTCATTGTCGGTGAGCGGCGTATAGGCGATGCCGCCCTGGCTGACGTCGTTCCAGTCCAAATCGGTGTTGTCGAGCTGATAAATCCGGGTGGACGTCGCCGCGAATACCACCAGCTCATCGCCGTCGCGCGCGTAGAAATAGCCCCGGCATGCGGTCGGCAAAGCGGATGAGAACGGCACCTGATTGAGGAACGGCCCATAGCCGTCACCGCGCGGCAACACATTCAGCACATTGCTGGTGTACTGAGCGTTTAAGTCGCTCACATCCGGGCGCCACTCCGCAAACGGCACCACATTTGGGTTGATCGCCACGCCAAAGCCCCCTATGATCGTGATGTTCCCACCCATGGAACATCAATCATCTCCATACCCCGACCGGGCGACACCCCATGCCGCCCGGTCTTTTTGCGTCAATACGACATCGGCACGACGCGCCCATTGTCCATTTGCGTCAGCTTGTTGGTCTTTTTCTTAAGCTGATTCAGGGCTTCGGTGGTGTTCGCTGTCATCACCTGTGCAAGATTCATGTCCATCAGCACATGCGTGGCTAGCTCATATTTCGCCCGGCTCCGGATCAAGCGCTCGCCGTCCGTCATCCAGAAATTGCCGATCTGATCGTCACTTTCTGGCGCGGCATAGCGGTAGACGCCGGCAACCCGGATTTCCCAGCCCGACTCAGCCGGGATCGGATAGAGCCGGAGCTGTTGCTCATACCAGACATACCAGCCCGGCTGGCCCGTCGAGGTGGCGTTGTCGCTCATGCCTTCCATCCAGTTCGGCCGGTCGCCGATCAGGTCGAAGACAGTGTTGCCGATGCGCAGCTTGACGTAATCGATCTTGACCAAGTCGGCGAGATCGGACTCGTCGGCAACGCCATAGAACTCCTGATCCACGACAGTACTGAAGGTCACGGAACGCTTCTCATTGAAGTGAAAGCGCTCGTCCTGATAGGATTCAATCGCCGTCGTGATCGCTTCGCCGATTTGCGTGGTAATATTGGCCCGACGCAATTCGCGAGCGATACGGTCTTTCATGATGCTCAGTGTCGTCATTGTCTATCCCCCCGGAAGACACGGGCCTATACTGCTACTGATGACAGAGTCGCCAGCATGATGTCGCGAAGATTTTGCTGTCCAAGCGTGGTCGGATGCGTGCCATCGCTGTACAGGTTTGTATCCGAGCCCGCCGAGTCCGGCCCCATGGTTGGATCGGCGGCGAAGTCACACAGCGCGTCATAGCTGGAGCTGGCCGCGCGTATCTGGAGGTTCAGCGCATTGCGGTTGGTGTTGAACGTCGCGTCCGACTTGGGCAGCAGCGTGCAGGCCACGCACTTGGCCCCGGCAATCCGGATCGCCCCCCAATAGTCCTGAAGCTGGGAGATGGTTGGAATGCCGTTGGCGCCGATCAGCACGGACAGGATCGTGTTGTAGCCGGCCGCTTCAGCCGCCTGGATGCACTTGACCGCCCGCGACTGCCGCGCCGTGAGGCTGTTCGCCTGACCTGTCATCGTGGCGCCGATCACAGCCATATTGTGACCGAGATAGGTGGGCATGCCATTGGAGTTGAACGCCAGCACCTGATAGGTGGAGGCAGAGATGCTATCGCCCTCCACGATCCAATAGTTCTGCGTCACCACGTCGGTTTCGCCGGTTTCCCGGTGCGCGGCGCGGATCACAGCGGTTGCCGCGATGATCTGATCGTCATCGAGCCACGTATCCCAGAACACGGCTTGCGTGAGCTTGCCAGGGAAGTTCGAGGCGCCGGCCAGGAACGAGTTCTGCGTTGTGGTGTGCTGATCGCCGAGGAACCCGAGCACCGCCGCGTTGATGGTGGAGAGCGAGTCCGTATTGGTATCGACCTGCACGCCGTCGATGAAATAGGATTGCTCACCGGATTTGAACCGGGCGGCCATGACGTGATAGCCCTTATCCGCCAGCCGGTAGATGGAATTGGCCAGCGCCACGGCCGGCTTGGAATAGGCAAGCCCCGTGGTTACCGCGAGATTGAACGTACCCTGGCCGACGCCGAAGCCGATCACCTTGCGGTTGGTGCCGGCCGTGTCCGTGGTGGACACCACCGCCATCAGCGTGCCTTGGCTGACTGACTTGTTCAGCGGGAAGGTATCGAGCGGGATTTGCGCCGGAACGCTCGTGGTGGCCAAGGCCCCGCCCGTTTTGGTGAAATAGCTGGAGGTCTTCAGCAGCGCGCCGGCATAGAGCGTCTTCACCTCTGTTGAAAAGCTCGGCACGGACTCGCCGGGCGCATAGAGCTGAAGCTCATCCGCGATCACATCGAGCGCGCCGGCATTGGCGTTGCGGATCACGAAGCGGACATTCGTTGAGCCATTCGAGACCAGCGTCCCGGTGCAGGCCGTGAAGGTGCTTTCGTTGATCGACGTGGTGTTCAGCGTGGTGGATGAGTTGCCATGGCTGAGCGTCACCGTGCCGCCGCCCGTGTTGGTCTTAGCCTGGAAAGCGTAATTCCAGGTTCCGGCCGGGATCGCGCGGTTGAAGAACTCGCATGTGCCGGTGTTGGCGCTCAGTTGCAGCCGGATCGCCGATTGCACACCAGCCGGCCCATTGGCGAACCGATCGGTGAAGGTGCAGCCGACATCGGAGCCATTCCACTGGCCCGAGCATAACGTCATCGCATTGCCGCTCGGAGAGTTCCCCGAGACGTGGTTGGGCACAGAGCGCCCATTGGCTGGCAGGTCATTTGCATGCGCCCAATAGACTGGCGTAACCGCGAATTGAGCGGGCGCGTCCTCGCCGCTTCCGCTTTCCGGTCCCCAGATAGACAGGCACATCCCCCGATTAAGCATAAACCCCTCTAGATTCGAATGGACAGACCGATATACATTTTGCCGTTATTGTCGCCCTCGTTCCCAGAGTTTGGGTCGCCGCTATAAATGAGCCGCGCCGAGCGGCCGAACCATTGATAAGTGCCTGATTCGGCTGGCATCTTGTGGGCATACTTCAAGGCTGCTGCGGTGCCCGTCACCGTGTAGGTGCCCGAGTTGGCGATCAGCGGCACGCTACGCCGCAGCGTCGCGGCGGTGCCGGTGAGCGCATAGGAGCCGATTGCCATCTTGGCGCTCAGACTAAGGCGAACCACTTGGCCGCTCACCGTATAGGCGCCGGCATCGGCGACGAGGCGCGCGCCCGTGATCAAGCTCAGCGTCGCCGCTGTCCCCGTCATCGTATAACTGCCGGCATTGGCCGCCAGGATGCGCGCGTATCTCAGCGTTGCCGCTGTCCCGGTGAGCGCGTAAGAGCCCGTATCGGCCGCGACGCGCCGGTTATATTTCAGCGCCGCCGCCGTGCCTGTCATCGTGTAGGCGCCGGGCGCGGCCGGCATGAAGATGGCGAAGTTCGCCGCCGTGCCGGTGAGCGCATAGCTGCCGGCATCGGCAGACAGGGTAAAGCCCGCCGATCCAGGGAACAGCGCGCCGAGCGGCAGGCCGTCCACCCAGTAGGCGGAGGCGCCTGCATCATTCCCGGATTTGTTCAGCCCACCCCAAGGCAGGCCGTCCACCCAGAATTGCTGTCCGCCTGCTGGATCGGAGGCCGCCATTAGGTCACGCTCCAGTCATCGACGTTGACCCAGCCCGTGGTGCCGTCGCAATCCACGTAGCACTCATACACCCCATCCGCTGAGGCCGACCCGGAGGGCGGCACGGTCGCGGTGAGCTGTTCGAATGACCCGGCAGCACCGGCAGCCGTGGCCAGCACAGCGTTAGAAGCTTGACCGATTTCTGGCGCGCGGCGCAGGATCAGCCGGGGCTGAGCGCCGTTATAGGTCGCCGCATCGCCGCTACCCGTCGCGCTCTTGCGCACATAGACGGACACGGTCGCAGTCGCGCCCGAGGCGACGGCGAAGCGATAGCCCCTCTTGGGCGGTGCCGAGAACAGTTTGGCCGAAGCTGATGATGGCGCCATCCGCATCGAGGGCGACGCGGTGCGAGAGATCGTCGTGTCGCGGGTGAGCTTGCCCGTGCCGGTATAGGTGCGGTGATCGTTCGCCGTCTGATCATACTTCATGAAGTTGATGCTGCTGACGAACTGATCCGTCGTGACGAGCGTCGAGAGGCCGCCAATATCGGTTGTCGCGGTGAACAGGCAGTTGATGAATTCGAACTCACAGAACATGCGCCCGCTGGTCTGCGGTGACATGGTGATGTCTTCGTTATTCACCGCAGCCACTGGCGTGGAGAAGGTGCAATCTTCGAAGCGGACGCCGCGCAGCCCTTGGACTCGCGTGACGCGGACGTTGAACGTCGAGGTGTTGACGGACCCGCCATAGAACTGGCCGTTCTTGATGATCAGGCCATCGATCTGCCCAGCGCCGAGCTGGAGGTTGCTGCCGCCGTTTTCGAAGGAAATCAGCCCATCGATCACGCCGTTGATCACGCCGCTGATCTGCAAGGCCGTGCCCTGATTGCGCCAGAGCGTAAGGTTCGTGAACGTCCCCGTGGTGAACAGCAGGTTGTTATCCGGCCCAAGGGCGCAAAAACTGCTGTTGTTGCTGGAGTTAATCTCGATGTTGCTCATCGTTCCGGAGAACAGCCCGCCATCGAGCATAAACTGAAGCTGGGAATTGGCGATGCGCATCCCAGTGATATTGATGTTGCCGCGATTGATATTGACGCCGCCGCTCGTCGAGAACGCGCACATCAAGCTGTCCGCCGATGAGAACACCGTGCCGGTGGTCACGCCGGAGTTGATGCTGAAGCCGGGGCCGTTGACCGTGCTCAGCCGGTAGCAGATGCCATTATCCCAGACAATGTTTGTCGCGCTCGTGACTTCCACCCGGAAACCGCCATCTTCGCACTCATACAGTGAGCAGAAGTTGAAGTTGGCGTTCGCCGAAGCGCAGGTAATGCCGAATTTGGGGCTAACGTTCTCGCCCAGATAGTAGAATTCCACCCAGTCAACATCGGCCGTGCCTTGCGGGCCGACATAGACGTAAGCCATGGTTGTCGAAGAGGTGGAACGGACCTTGACGTTGCGCGTCAGCAGGCCGATCATGGCTTGCGTCGGCGACGTGCCGGTCTTGGCCGCCGCGAGGCCGCCGCCCGTGCCGGCAAAGCCATCCACTGTCAGCGAGCCGGAGGCAGCATTGCCGTTCAGCGCGCCGCGCTCGAAACCGGCGCCCTGGACTTGATCTGTGCCGGTGATGCAGATTTCATCATTATCCAGCCAGCCGGTATCGGTGCCCACCGTCAAAGACGTGGCATTGGCCGCCGCGTTGGCCGTGAGCAGGCAGCGGGTAACGTTCTTGCCCGAGGTGCGGCTGAGGCCCTGAGCGACCCACGTACCATGCACGATCAGGCCATAGTCGCCGTCCGCGCCAGGGTCGAATTCCAGCACAGCCGTGCCATCTCGCGGTATCGGCGAGCCCGTAGTGCCGATGTTGAGCACGCCGCCCAGATAGACCGCGAGGGAGTTCGACAGGCGCAGCACGTAGTTGGTCGCTGCCGTGTTGCCATAAGTCAGGATGCCACGCTTGGCGACGCAGCAGGGCGTAATGGCGGCGTTCGCCGCGCTCGGCGTAGAGCCATAGTCCGTCGCCGAGGTCGAGTTCATTGTGACAGTGATGTCGTTGCCCGTACCGGCGCCGGTATGCTCGCCGGCAACGAACAGGTCATCGCCCGTCGTCGGCGTGGCTGTGGTCGTGGTCACGATGAACCGAGCCCAGTCGCCCGCCGTGCTGCTGCGGAAGGCCGAAACCGAGGACGCCGAGGAAACCTTCAGGCCTAGCGTGTAGGCCGTCGCCGCAACCAACAGGACCGGGGAGGCGAACTTAAAGACAATCCAGCCACCGTCGTCGTTGTTCGTGACCGCCGCGAGAAGGTCTGCCGTGTTGATGGTAACCTCAGCGCCGGAAACCGCCGAGCCGCCCTGCAAAATAGCGCAGGAGATGGTGCCCGTCGTGGTCGAGCGTACCGCGAGCCGGAAGGCGATACGATCGACGGTGATCGCCCCCGGCGTGAAGGTCTGACTGGCCACATAGGATGTGGTCAGGGCCGTGACATTGGCAGCCGTGTTGGCCGAGAGGAACGGCACGCCCGTGCCGCCCTCAAAGATGGTGCCCCATGTCGAAGAGCTTGTCAGGTTGCCCGTGGCAATGGAGCATAGCTTAGCCATAGTTCACCCAGCAATTAAGACGTGTAGTCTTCCGGCCGCCCGGTCTTGCCGCTCAGCGCCCGAACCAGCGCGCCGCGCTCGCGATCGATGTCATAGAGCGGTGCCCGGATGCGTTCGATTTCCTGCTCAATGATCGCCATCTTGGGCGCGATCTGCGCCAGGAGCTGTTCGCGCGAGGTCCACAGATTTTCGAGCTTGGCAACCGCCGCCTCACGCTCAGCGCCGAGCTGATGAAACCGGCCGCGCATCTCTTCCATCTTGGCATCAAAACCAGTGCCGGCCTCCACGGGCGCAGCAGTCTCTTTTCTCTTGAAAACCATCGGTTAGGCTCCTTACGCCAGGGTGAACAGGCTGGTGCTGAAATCGACCGTGAAGCTTTCGCCATCGGCCAGAGTCACCGCCGAGCCATAATCCCACCATCCGATCAGCGGATCAGCCGGCGAGGACGGCGTATCATTGTACAAGATGATGTAGCGGAACGGCCCAACCGAGCCGCCCGAGGCCGTCACAGTGAAATCCGCCGCCACCAAAGACGCGGTGCCCGATGTCTGCGAATAGCTCACGGTGCTGAGCGTCACCGGGCCAGCGTAGCCATTGCCCGTTGAAATCTCCGCGATGTTCGCCTTAATGCTGTTTGTGTTAACCGGAGCCGTATTGCTCAAGTAGCACTTCACAGCATGGCTGCTGAGATTGTGGACACCGTTGCCGATGTCTTGCACAAAAATCTGGAACTTGTTGTAGGAAGCCATTATGCGAATCTCCACCAGATTTCTGTGCTGACCTTAAGGAAGATCGCACCAGTTTTGCTAGCTAGGTTAGCGCTTCCGAACAAGTCTTCCCCGCTTGCCACGTACAATTTTACGTTATAATCACCAGTATTCATTAGCCAAATCTGCGCCCCGACCGGGAAATCCGCAGAGAATTTGACGCCTTGCGTTCCGCTACTACCGCCAACCGTCGCCGCCACGGTTGCATGAGTCCCCGTAAAGAGGAGCGGAGCAGCATCACCGGAGTTGCTTCCATCGGCACTCACTGCTTGCCGGTAGTTGAATGCGTCCGGCAGGTCCGTTGCCGGGATCAGGACGCTTGGAATAAAGAGCATGCCTTAGTCTCCTAATCTTGCCCCAGTCGGGGCCGCCGTCGATCGCCGGCAACAGCGGCCCCCCGCAGCCAATCGCCCTGCGGCTGGCCCCTGCACCGGGTTCAGTAAAGAGCGAAGATGCCCGTAGCCGTCAGGCCCGTGCTGAAGATGCGTTTGACCGCAAGTGGGTTAAAACCGGTCTGGAGCGGCACATTGGCTCGCTGCGTGCCCGTGCCGTCGATGACAGTGGCATTACCGCCTTCTGTCACCAGCAGGCCGCGCGTCATGCCCTGAGGCAGATTCGCGCTATCGCTGGCGGTAACGGGCACGATCGCGACGGCCGGCCCGGTATCACCGAATGCTAGTCTTCCCATCTATTCCCCCTATCCAAAGACAATTTCGACAGACGACACCAAGCTCAGCGTCGGCGCGCCAACCGTCTGCGTTCCCACCAGCCGGACGAAATGACCGGGCGGCACGAGGTAAATGAGCTGTTGCGTCTGGTTCTGATCGAGCTGGAGCGCGACGGCGAGCGTGGCCACCTGACGAAGCCGGGCGGTTGCCCGCACCGTTGTCGGTGTGCTGCCGCTATCGGAGCGCAACTCGATATTGCCATCCTGGCCGCCACCGATCGTGGTGGTTGCCGAGATCGACACGGTGTAAAGACACAGCGTGTACTTCGTTGTCGATGGCTGGAAACCAGCACTGCCGAGCGTGCGCGCCGGAGTGTTGACCGCCCAAGCCGGCAGCGGATGCGCATGATCGACGCGCGCCAGTTCCGCTGACACGCCGGCCGCCGCCGAGACCGCCAACGCGGTCGCCACCGTGTTCGACGCCACCCAGTCACGCTGATGGGTGTGATCCGACCGCGATGCTGTCGTGGCCACGCCTGCCGAGCCCGCCGCCGCGATCGCTGGAGGCGTACTATTCGATAGCGCGGGAATGCCGGCCGTCTGCCCCTGGAGCGTGGAGATTTGCGAGGTGTGCGTGTTGATCGTCGTGGTGTTCGACGCGATATTGCCGGTGTTCACCGCTGTCTGCGGATCAGGCCCGTGGTTATGGTCCTGGCGCGCATAACGGGTGGAAGCGCCCAGCGCTTGCGTGCCGATCGCCGGAGGCGCCGTATCCGAGGCCAGTGGCACCACTTCGCTGTCTTGCGGCCCCAGGCGCGCGCGCCAGCCAACCCCGTTCTCATAGGTGAACGTCGCGGTTTCCTGAGGGCCAAGCGTGATGTTGCTGACGCCGAGCGGGAACTTCAGCCGGTTGAGCGCCAGCGAGCTGGCATGATCGCCCGAGAGCACCAGCAGCTTGTTGACGGTGTCGGCATTGGCGACGGTCACCCGCCCACCGCTATCACTGCGCGGCGGGGCAAAGCCGGTGATGGTGTCGCCCGATGTGGTTGGCGTGACCAGGATATCGCTGGACGTCAGCACCACATTGTTGTTCAGGCCGGTGTTCGTGGTGAAGCTCTGCGCATCCAGGACCACGAAGGCGTTGAATGTTCCGATCGACATCAGCTCGCAATCCCCTGATTGCGGAAGGCAGTGAGCCATGTATTCCAGTTGAGCGTCGATCCGACCGGGCCGCGCACCCAGACCGTCACCACATTGCCATCGACGGCGTACATGATGTCGATGCCCTCGGGGCTCATGTCGCCGATGAACCGTTCGATGGGCGCGCCAACGGTGCGCAGCGCGCCGCCATCAGCCGGCCGGGCAAAGCACGCTTCGCTGCGCATGGTGGCGCCGAGGGTGTTGGCCGCGTTGCGGATGAGGCAGGTCACGTCGATACGCACGATGGTGCGCGGCGGCACGATACCGACACTGCTCTGATGGATCACAACCGGCGTTGCATCGGTGGTGATAAACTCATCGAGCATGTATTCGTTATAGGCGCCCTGCGCGGCGTTCATGGTTCGGGAGAGGCGCGCCATCAGCTCGCACTCACGGTGGCGAACCACGCAATGGTATTGTTCACCGCGCCGGTCACGCGCAGCAGAACATTGCCACCCGACGCGGTGAATGTCGCGCCCCAGGCCGCTTGGTCTTCGGCATTGAGGGTGCTATTCTGGCCCACGATACGCGCGGTGCCGCCCGTATTGATCACGCCGGCATGGATGCCATAGCTTGCCGCATCTCCAACCGAGCCAGAGCTACCGCCCGTGCGCATGCCCTTGACGGCAGCCTGGAGCGACATCATGGTATCGGTCGGAACCGGCATGGTGGCGATGGTGGTCTGTGTGGCGTCCGTGGTGGTGATGGTCACCTCATCCCAGATTTGCAGGGATGAGCTTTGCAGGGCGCTGGGGCCATCGCCGCGCACAACGTAGTTGTCAGAGAACGAGCCAGTCAGCGTGAAAGGGACAAAACGAACCCCGTCAATCCAGAGTTCTTTGCAGTGAAGGGCTTGATTTTCGTGGACGCGCCACGGGCCGATGGCGCCGGTATTGTTGGGCATCGCAAATTCTCTCCATGCGATACACATCAAAGCCCCCATCTAGCCTTGAAAAGTTGAAAGAAATCCGGCCGCTTGTGTTCCTTAGCTAACGCTCAAACGGCCGGGCTTAGAGGAAATCTTAGGTGCTCGGCACGCCAGCGATGACGGCACGCGCAACAACCCAGAAAGAAATCACGAGTGTTCCGTTCAGCGCCTGCGCAGAGTCGTGCATATTCTTGACCAGGATCACCACCGAGCCGTTAGCCGGCGTGATGCGGGTGATCATGGGCGTACCCTGCGTATTGGTGCCATTCGCAAGGCTGGCGGCGACAATGTCGGCCGCAAAGATGCGGCTATCGGTAATCGTCAAGGTATAGGTGGCGTTCTGAGCCGTGGTGAGGGCTTCAGTGGTGATCTTCCCGATTGGGAAATTGAACGTCACCGCGCCGGACGATGCTGTGCCAGTCTGAATCTCAGCGCCGCGCACATAGTAGTTAAACTGCTGATTGCGGTGTTCGTCCCAAATGCCAAAGCGGCCAGTAGGCATATCCGTTGCTCCGAGTGGGGGGATGAGCGCCCATCTCGCTCATCCCTGCCGTTTTTAGCTGTCGTTATCGACGGTGAACTCAACTTCAACATCGAGCGTACCCGCTGACGGCGTGCCAGCGATGACCGCAACAACGACGGTATCCACATCGGCCCCGAGCAGCGCGCTACCGAGCAGAGTGACCTGAGTGCGCCCCAGCGTCTGCGTGCCGCTGGTTGCGGCAGCGAAGAACGCGGCCGGAGACCCAGAGGTGCCGAAGCTGATCGTGGATGACCCGTTCATCACCACGCGAGTCAGCATGCTGATGCGCAGGACGTTGGCACCGACCGGCAGCGTGCCGATGGTATAGGTCGCATTGCCGGCAGAGCCGAGAATGCGCTTGCGGAGATAGTGGACCTGCTGCGTCGAAAGCTGACGTGCAGTTGTACCAGCAGTATTGGTAGGCATATATCAGCCCTCCTCTTAGCTGGCAGCCACAGCGTAGGTCGAAACCACAACCGTGCCGAAGTCGGCTGAGTTGAAGCGGACCTTCTTCATGCCCCAGATGCACCATGCCGAGACTTCGAGCAGGCGCTTGTGGTCGAGAAGTTCTTCATTCCAGCGGTACTTCGTCGGGCCGTAATTGGCCTGACCATAGCCGATGACTGCTGCCTGAGCGCCGAGCAGGACCGCGCGGCGGACAGTGGTGATGGCCGCACCCGAAGAGCTGTTCACGCCCTGAGTGACGTCCTGTGACTGGCGCAGAATGACGCCGTTGTATTCACCAAGCGCGCCGGTATAGATCGGGTTGTTGGTGATCTGGCCGCCTGACATTGCCGCCTTCTGGATATCCAGCCACTGGCCAGATGCCGAGTTGGTGCGCAGTGAGGTGACCTGATACGGATGCAGGTACATCACGTATTTCGGCTGGCCGCCGATACGGATCGGGCGAACCATGTTGTTGCCGACCTTCGCCACTTCCACGGCCTGATCGATCAGGTTCAGGGTGAAGGTGTCAGCGGAGGTGATGTCCTGATCATTGGTGCCGGTGCCGGCGATGATCTTGCGACCTGAGGACGGCGCCACAGCGGCGTTGAGGCCGGTATAGCGGGTGTCCACCTGCGGGGTGTAGCCGCAGACCTGATTGAAGAAGCTGATGCTCTTGCGGTCTGCCCACCATTCGCCGAGGCCGTCACGGGCCTGGACGCGCAGATCAAACGGCACGCGCTGCTGATCGATGGTGTTCTGAGACTTGACGCCAACGTTATGGCCAAGCTCATTGATGACAACGGCATCGCTGTAGATCGACAGCGCTTCGCCGTTACCTTCAGCAACCATTGAGGAAGTGATACCGTCGCCGGTCAGACGGGCGCGCAGACCAAATGTGACCTGATCGCCAGCGCCCTTGCTGGTTTCAGTCTTCATCTGGATGATGGAGTTGTCATCGCTGCCGATCAGTGGCGCGATGTCGAGCGCCTCACGCTCAGCTACAACGAGCATATTGCTCCAGAGCTTGACCGCAAAGGCGTCGTTCACAGCAAAGCTGGTGTACGACATGGTGCGTCGAATCCTAATTGTTGAGATTGGGAATTCGCGCCTTTAACGTCGGTGCGGTGACGAGCAGACGCCCGTATTGCCATCGGGGCGCTGGGAGCAATGGGAGCTGTTGACGGGGCTCAACCCGAGCGTCATCACCTTGGCTATGGAGATCAGGCGCTAGGAGCTGGCTTGCACGAAAACGGGCTTGGGCTGCTCTACTAGGGCTTGGCTTCCCCATAACGCGCTAACACAAGATGTTGCGGTTATGGGTTTTGGTTATGCGGTGATTCTGATTCTGCGTCAAACAAAAATGAGTGGCGACCTTGACGTTCGGTCCACTGGACCACACCTCTCCTGCATCACAAGGAGCAAGCCATGACAAACGATGTCAATATCAACAAACTCATCGCCAGACTCGAAGCCGACAGCGGCAAGCATCTGCGCATGCTCACTTTCTGCGAGCACACGCCAGATGCCGTGCTGGAAGCCAGCGATCACCGCTTCCGCCCGCAGCGTTATATCGAGTGCCACACGGCCTTCTGCCTCGCCGGGACAGTCAACCTCATCCGCATGGAAGAAGACGGCATCGACTGGAAAGAGGTGAAGAAGACAGATAGCGGGTATTCCTACTGGTATGACCGGTTTTCAGACGAATCCGCCGCCGCCAAATGGCTGGGCATCAGCTACGAGGATGGCCGTGAACTGTTCTACATGACGGACGTTCTCGACGACGACAGGTATGACTGGGAGGATGTACGCAAGCACTTCGACGCGCTTCCCGATGCCACGCGGCGCGCGGCCGGCCTCGCCGTGCTGACGACTCTGCGCGAGACCGGCGAAGTCGATTGGGCTGGCGCCATCAACGCCGCAGCGCCCGGTACGGTGGACGCCATCAAGAGCGCGATCGACGCGGAGCGGGAAGCGCGGCGGCAAGCCTATGGCTCTGAGGGCTAGACCAGCTAGCTCTTGATATAGCCTAGACCATTGGCTATGTTCGCATGTGGAAGGGTGGCCGAGTCCGGTTTAAGGCACTAGTCTTGAAAACTAGGGGGCAGAAATGTTCCGTGGGTTCGAATCCCACCCCTTCCGCCAAATGACTGATTGACCAAGGAAAAAGCCATGAAAATCGATCTTCTCACAGTTGTCGGCTACATCGCCGCTTTCCTCGCCGCCGGCCTCGTCATCTTCCTGCTGACATTTGGCTCGCACTCCGCCAACGCTCAGTCTTGCTGCGCTCCGAAGCGGAAATACACCAAGTGCTATCCGCTGTGCCAGTATGAGGCGCCGCGCCCGCGCAACCAGACGGAGTAAGCCATGAACGAAGTCGAGGCGAAGAGACTGAAGCTCAACACGACTCTCTTGGCGCTCGACTTAAAGGCGCGAGACGAGTACGAGCGCATCAAAGCCATGGGGGATGCGGGCAAGTCCGTCCGCAACCTCTACCATGATGCCTATTACATCATCATGGACCTACTCAAAGAGCGTGACGACATCCGCAAGCTCGCCTACGAAATCATGCAGAAGGCCAACGGCCAATGACCGACGCGCCGCTCTTAGAACTCGGCAAGCCCTGCCCCTATTGCGGGTTCGGCAGCATGGTGGTGGATGGCGGCGCGGCCGGCTATTATTGCGACAGGGGATGGGCTTGCAAAGCCCCTAGCCCCTGGAGCCTTCCTTCCCCAGATGACCCCAAATGGGGAGTCAATACCTGGATCAAAGAGCACGAAGCCTACCAGACCAAGCTTGACGATAAAGACAGGGAACGAGAGGCCGTTACCGCTGACTTAATCGAAGCGCTCAGGCTCACACTCAAAGTGGCCGACCACGGCCGGCCGCTAACCCGCAACATCCTCCGCGTCGCTTCAGACGCTTTAGACCGCGCCTTCGCCTTCCAGGACGTCTGGCGCTCCACACCTCGGAAGAAGAAATCATCAGAAAGGAACCGTTATGGCACAACCAAACCCGTATGATCGCCCAAAGGAGCCCTGGCCGTGGTGGCTTAAGGCCCTGATCGGTGCCTCCATTGCCGCCGTCGTCCTCGCCGTCGCGCTCGCCATCTTCGGCTCCACAACGGAGGTCAAGGCGCAGAGCTTCAACTGCCGCGCCATCAGCACCCCAACAGAAGCGATGATCTGCGACAGCCGCGACCTTCGCCGTCTCGATGACCAGATGGAACATGTCTATGGCCGGGCGCTTCGGCGCGGCGACACCACGGAACGAGAGCAGCGCCGCTGGCTCCGAAACCGTGATGCCTGTGGCGGACGAGAGACCTGCATCGAAGCCGCATATAAGCGCAGATTGCGCGAACTGCGCTATTGACATTAGACCAGGGGGCGACTACATCGGACACATGATGATGATATGTCGCCCCCTCCTTCTACGATTGCGATATCGCCGGTAGCCCGGCCCGTCATCCCTTTTCCTTGAATCATAGCATCGCCCCTATGGGCAAATTGGTAAAGTCGCCTGCCTCAGAAGCAGGAGTTGTGCTGGTTCGAATCCAGCTAGGGGCACCAATTTGCGAGTGAAGCCATGAACTACCGCCAATGTGAACTCACCCAAGTCGGCGACGGCGGCGCGCTTACGCAGCGCAAGACAGTCGGCTGGATCGATGCTGAGGCCGCCAAGATCGGCTGGCGCATGAAGTTGCCGGACACCAACGAGCCCGGCGTCGAGTGGGAAGTCACCGCGATGTGGCCCTTTACCGTGACGGGTGAAGAGCTGAAGGAAAAGCAGCGGATGGACCGCAAGGGATTCGCATCTACCAAGGGGTGAAGCCATGGCCCATAACGAGCACAAGCGCCATATGCACCGCTATCTGCCCGGCGAGGTGACGCGCCAATATAAGACGGCGATGCGTGAGAAGCGCGGCCTCGTGAGCGCCTGGAAGAAGATGTGGGGAAAGCTGATCCTCAAGGATGAACAGGACATGCAGCCCCAGGCGAAATCATATCGATCGCTCATGAAATGGCGGAACAATTCCCGCCAGAGACAGAGAGACAAGGAAGTCGTTCAGAATTCGCTCGAATAGCCCAACCGGTAGAGGCACGGCGTTGAGGTCGCCGCCAGTGGGAGTTCGAATCTCCCTTCGAGCACCAAGTGTTCTTTGACAACCGAATAGGTCCCGTAGCTCAATGGATAGAGCATCAGACTACGAATCTGAAGCGTGCACGTTCGAGTCGTGCCGGGATCGCCAGAAAGAGGTGGTGGCAGAGTGACTATGCACTGGCCTGCAAAGCCAGGGAGGCGGGTTAAAATCCCGTCCACTTCTCCAATTTCCGAGGAAGCCATGACGCCAATGCCAGAAGGCCACAACAGCACCGAGCGCCGAAAGTTTCTGCTCCGCTACCTGCTGGAGCACGGCAAAATCGCCGTGAACAACAAGTGGCAACTGCTGACCAAGCAAGACCCGGTGCTTAAGAAGCTCCTGAGGCGCGGCGTCATCGCCATCGAGCGCGGCCCCACCACAGGCCGCAAGAGCCCTCGGAAGCGACAGTCATATATTGTTTTGCGCGCGTAGGCCAATCGGTAGAGCTGTCGGTCTTAAAAACCGGAGGTTGTCGGTTCGAATCCGACCGTGCGCACCAGAATGGTCCTGTAGCTTAACGGTAGAGCCCGCGCCTCATAAGCGCTTCGATCCTCGTTCGAATCGAGGCAGGACTACCATGCCAACCAAGGAGAACGCCATGGACCAAACGCAGATCGATGCCATCGTCGCCGTCTTACTCTTCGGAAACATAGTGTTCTCCATCATCTCGCGGCGATGGCTGCTGATGTGGATGGCGATCCCTAACGCGAGCTTGGCTCTGGTGCTCGCTAACGCCGGCTATTCCATCATGGCCACAGTCGTCATGATGAGCATCGTCGCGAATTGGTACATCGTTTACCGCGATTGGAATGAGTAACGCGGCCCCTTCCTCTCAATCATAACGAAAGAGCTAAACACATAGCGGCGGTTTCTCGTCGGCGGGCTGTAAACCCGTTGTCTACGAAATAAGACGAGTGGTGACGAAAAGGTTCAATTCCTTGCCGCCGCACCAAGAATAGGTCTTGTAGCTCAATGGATAGAGCACCAGATTCCGAATCTGGAGGTTGTAGGTTCGACCCCTATCAAGACCGCCAATGGCCTCGTAGCTCAATGGATAGAGTCCCCGTCTTCTAAACGGGTTTGTGCACGTTCGAGTCGTGCCGAGGTCGCCAACCAAAGGAGAAAGCCATGGAAGTAGAAGCGGAAGACGTCATTTTTAGCATATTCATCGCCTTGGTGCTGTGCCTTATAGGCTATTTTCTCTTCATCGCCCTGCCGGCCGCCATGCAAGCGGAACGAACCTTCCAGGCGAAGTGCGATGAGCGTGGTGGCCTTGTCTTCAAGGACGCATGCGTCCGCAAAGATGCCTTCATCGAGCTGAAGAAGTGAGCAACACCAGTGAGCCCAAGGCGATGACCTTGGGCGAACTCTATGACCGGCTGAAGGTCGAGATAGAGCGCGGGCGCGGATCGCGCAACGTTCGCGACTACAAGATCGTGATCCGCGAGAAGTCCATGCACACCGCCGTAGGCGGATCGCCCCACATCAACGTCACGCGATATTACTTCGGCTTCGACTGGGATGATGGCTTGTTCTTCCTGCACACGGAAGAGCCCGTGCGGCGGGCCGGCGCCGGCTTCGAGCGCGCGCGCAACTATGCGCGGCAGATGTCCGAACAGCTCGGCTGGATTTGGATGATCCTGCGCAACAAGGACTATACCGCCGAGATGAAAGTCCGCGCCATCCAGAGCCATTACAACAAGCGAAAGCGCAAGAAATGAAGCTCTCTGACTTCACATTCGGCGAGAGCTTCTGGATGAGCGGCGCCGAATATCTGTGCGTCGATATCGGCACGCACTATGTGATCGCCATCCGCCTCACCGACACCATCAAGGCCGATCCGAGCTGGCTCAACGGCCCGCCTTTCGCCGTGAGCGTCGTCGCCTTCGACGCCTATGACCAGAAGGTGTGCTATCTCACTAAGGAAGAGATGGATGGTGCCAGCTAGAGGAATCGAACCCCTGTAGACGCCTTACAAGGGCGCTGCATAACCACTGTGCTAAGCCGGCTGGTGCCGAAACGGAGAATCGAACTCCGGTCTTCGCGTTACGAGGGCGCTGCTCTGCCACTGAGCTATATCGGCATGGTGCCCAAGTAGGGAATCGAACCCTAGACCTCACCCTTACCAAGGGTGCGCTCTGCCACTGAGCTACGCGGGCGATCCACCAGAGATGGACCGCCCATTGTTCGATGTCAAGGCCGGAGCCAGGGAGAGTCGTAAAGACATTTCAGCCGGCGCCGGCTCTCACGCATCCATTGCCGCTCATTCAGCGCGGCGCCGATGTGAAACGCCAGATACACGCTGAGCAGCCAGCAGATCACCAGGAACGATGTCGTGCAGAACGCTGGCGTGATCATCAGATACCCCTGAAGTACGAGTCCAGCTTGCCCTTGCCGCCTAATTTCGCAGCAAGATCAAGGAATTCGGCTTCGCTCATGTTGGCCAACCGCGACACGGTCAAACCCTCAGAGCCACTGCCCCCTTGACCGCTCAGCGACGGAGCCGCTAGAGTCTGGCCGTTGCGGATCGCCTCCACCCGCGCCGCTGCCGCTGGATCGACAGCCGGCGCGGGCGCTGGAGTTGTGGCCGGCGCGACAGGCGCCGCAGCGACAGGTGCCGGTGGCGTTGGCGTGGGATTGGATACGCCGTTCGCTGATGCTGCCGGCGCCACATACCCATAGGTCGCCGCCAGCTTATAGACAGCCTCACCGTAGCTCACCTTATTGCGGATCGCCTGACGCTGAAGCGCCTTCTCTTCCGCATCCAGATGCTGGGCACGCGCGGCGGCATCCTTATAGCCCAGTACCTGGAGCTGCATATCACGCGCATTACGCATGTGCTCATAGGCCTTGGGCAAGTCAGGCTGCTTGGCCGTGAAGCTCTGCACATCACGCACCAACATCTGCGCATTGGCAAGCTCTTCGATCTGAGCGGATGTCTTCTGCTCAGTGCCGGAAAGTTTCTCTTCGAGCTTCTTGACGTAGTCCTGCTGCTGCTGGTAGCGCTCCTTCATCTGCTTAGCGAACTTGAAGATATCCACATCGGGATCAACAAGCTCTTCCAGCACCGGAGCGGCCGGCTGCTCTTCTGCGGCTGGCTCTACCGTATTGGACTTCTCAAGGAACTCGTTCAGCACCGCGAGCCGTTCTTCCGCCCGCGCCTGCATCTCCTTGATCTTGGCGTTCTCTTCGTACAGGCCCTTGACCTTGGCGCGCTCTTGGTGGAGCGCTTTCAACGGCACATACTTGCCCGTGCGTGCGTCGCGCGCCCGACCTTCCGCGTCGAAGGTCACGCCCTCGATACTGCCGTCGTCCCCGTCATCGGTGGCGCCTTCTGGCGCATACGGATCGAGAGCCTTCTCCTGCGCGGTCTGCGGTGCCGGGGCCGGTGGCGTAACCACTGGCGCGGGTGCGGTGACTGGGGCAGGAGAAGACGCCACATCCGGCGATGGTGCGCTGTCTGTGGAACGGCCCTTCAGCAGGCTCTCCAGCTCTGCCCCCAGGCTTTCCACATTTTCGCCACCGTGAGCCTTCAGATAGGCAATCTCGGCTGGTACTGGCGCGGGTGTGCTGTCCGGAGCCGGCGCGCTCGGGACGTCCCCCGCTGGAATAACGACTTGTTCGCTCATCTAACCCTCATCTAAAAGCCGGAGCCCCCTCCAGCCATTGGGAGAGGCGACCCCTCATCGAGCCCAGGTGCCATTGTTGGCGCCATTGGTGCAGGGGCGGGTTGAGAGGCCGCCGGTTGTGCCATCCCCGCGATCGGCAGAGATGGCAGTTGTGGGGCCTGTCCGATGGACTGACCCATTTCTTGCGGTGGCGTTACGACAAACGGATTGTTCTGCATGCCGAACAAGCCACCATCTTCTTGTGCCCAGCGCTGGCGCTCCTGGATACGGGCATTCTCGCCATCGGCGAGCGCCTGTTCGCTGGCGGCCTGCGCCATGCCCAGCACAGCATCAACGCGCGTCTTTTCCGTCTGGGCTTCGGTAAGCGCGGTCTTGGCCACGCTCTGTTGCGTATCGGCCGCTGTCTTGCGCGCCTTGGTCTGGAGATCGATAATCTTGGCCTTCTCGCCCTCGATGAGGAGCTGAGTCTGCATCTCCTGCATGGGATTCGGCTTTTCGAGAAGCTGCTTGAACGCCTGCACAACTTTTGAGGGCAGCGGGCTGTATTCCAGCAACACCAGGGCCGCATCCGGGGTGATCATGCCCTTGAAGACCGGCAGGAGCTGCATGAGCATGCCCCAGGTCTGGTCTTTCTGGTTCGGCGAGGTCGGCGCGTCATCGACGATAACGTCATACTGGCCAATGGTTTTGTCGCGCAGCAGCGGAACGAGCTGGTATCCCTCGCCTTCCGGGCCTACAATGCGGATCAGCCGGCCGTCTGAGAGGTAATTCTGAATATAATTCAAGCGGATGCGGCCGATTTCCTTGCGGAACCGGCGCAGGCTATCGAACAGCGTTGCCAGGATCGTCAGCGCGGCTTGCTTGCGCTGGGCTTCGAGGATGCCGGGCTGGTTGACGTCGCGCATGCCCAGCAATTCCATATTGATGCCGGTGACATCGCGGATGGAAGTGATGGCGAACTCCAGCAGGTTGATGTAGCCTGCCGGCAGACCAACGCCCGGCTTTTGCATGATCATCTGCTTTTGGATGGCGCCATCGGCCGCCCAGGTGATGCGATCGGCCTGCGCATAGCTCTGTTCCGCCTGTCTCTGGTCAGAGAAGGCGTTCTCTTCGGCGATGATGCCGCCCTTGGCCGTGGAATTGAGGATATGCAGGGTCTGGGAGAGCCATTTGTTGGCCCACATCTGCGGATCGCGCATCAGGCGCACGAGGCCGAACCATGTACCCTTGTTGCGGTGCTTCTCGCCGGTAATGCAGGAGAACGAGAAACGATCGATCGCGGGCGCCTGCCGGGCCGGGCCGAGCAGCGACTTGCCCAAGAACGCCTGCTTGTAAACGCGGCGGGTGAGCGGCACGGCGATGACGTCGATACCGAGCGCCATGGCGCGCTGACGGAACTGGCCGAACTCTTCCTCATTCAGGTCTTGCGTGGTGGGAGAGCCGATATCGGCGACGCGGTAATAGCGTTCGCGTTCCCACCACTGGACCTGGACAATGAACACTTCCGAGCGCGGATCGTGACTCACCGCGATGTTCTCTTCCCGCAGGCGCCGCTCTTCCACCGGCCGCAGCGTCTGGGCTTCCGAGCCGGCGAGCCCGGCCCAATCCGCGCTCAGCTCGGCATCGGGGATATCCAGCCCCAGGCTCTGCACGAAGGACCGCGCCTCATCGAGCTGCATGCGACGCACGCGCCAGACCCGGCGCATGTCGATCAGGTTCTTGGACCGCGCGTCGCGATCCCAGTACATCTCAAGCGGATCGACTTTGGTTTCGATATATTTGCCATCGGCGTCTTCCTCATAGGAGATCACCGACTCTGTCCAGCCCATGCCGACCGTCAGAGCGTCCTGGAAGGCCTCGGATTGCTCATCCTCAGCGTCGCAGCCATCGCTCATCCACTGCGAGGCTTGCGTCAGGAACTCATTGATCTGCACATCACCCGCATCCGTGCCGCGCGGGATGTAGATCGTTTCATGCCGGCCGTTGATTTCGATGCCAGCAACGGCCTTGATGACCGAGAGCACGCGGTTGAAGGTGATGACGGGGCGCTCCTGCGCCTCCAGCTCGCGGCGGGTGGTTTCGTCCCACTGATCGCAGGCGGCGAAGTCGAAATCTTCGCGCGCCTGCTTGCGCCATTCATTGGAGTGGGAGGCATCGATTTCAAACCACTGGCGCAGCGTTCGGTAGAGCGCTTCATCGGCCAGATGGGAGGGCGCGACCTTGTCGTCTTCGACGGCGCCAGCCGCCATCATCTCTTGCATCGAGATGACGACTTTGTCGAGTAGTTCGCCAGAAAGCATTTTCGCCTCAGATCGCGCTTGACAAGCAATTTCTGAGATAAAAATTGCCTGATTCGCGATCTAAGGTCTAGGAAAACTCAACCTTTAGTACGCCGGAAGTCTGCATCGTCCAGATATTCTTGCCACCACGCTTCGAGCTTGGCATCCGAGACATAGAAGATGTCGGCGAGATGGATATGGGCGTCTGCGTTGCGATCCGGCTGGTTGCCCATGTAGGCGATCAGCGTCCTGATCTGGTCTTCCTTCTCGATGGCGATCCATTGCAGGAAATTGATGATGGATTGCCCCTTACGCAGGTGCTCGGGAGGGGTAAAATTCACGGCTGCACCTCCATTAGCTTGATTCCCGCCATTTTCACACGCTGGAGCATGTCTTTTGTGCCATTATTTCCGGGGAACATGACGGCGAGATCGATCCAGTTCTCATCGATCATGCGCTGGTTGCGGCGAAAGCCAGCACGGGCATCATACGTGCCGTGCTGGCCGGTCTTGATCAGGGCATCGGGGTGCGAAATATCGCTCCAGTCGGCGGCAAAGGTGCTGCCGGTGTGCTCGACGCCGCGACGGATCGCCCACTGCTTGCCCCAGCTATCGGCGCCAGAGGCATTGCCATGGATGATGAGGGAAATGGTGTATCGATGGTGAAGATCGTCGAGGACTTTCCAGACCTTGTGCCAGTCGTTGTATTTGCGACCGCCGAACACCAGGACGTTCATTCGTCGCCGGCCCGTTCCGGAACCCTGCCGAAGATGGACTCCAGGAGGGTGATGGCCTTGAGGACTTTCTCAGCGAGGAAGATCGCCCCATCAGATCGGTAGTGCAAGAAGGTGTTCGCCATCGGCACGCCATCCAGCACCACGCCATAGCTGCACTGGTCTGTGCTGCCATCGACTCTGCCTTGGTTGGAGATATCGATGGTGTGAATGGTCCGCTTATTCTCTTCCACCCCGAACGGAACAATTTCCAGAGTAACACGCAATGTCATGGCTTGCTCTTATTGCCCCGTGCTGTCTTGGGCCAATATTTGCTAGCGCTGACTTCGGGGAAGCCGCGCTTGATGGTGATGACGTTGCCGGCGATGTCGCGATACTGGCGCTCACCGCCCATGCCCATCGAAGAGATGTCGTCGCGCAACCGCGCCTTATCGAGCATCCGGGCCTTGTGCTTCTCTTTTGAAAAACGTTTCATGGCTTACTCCTGTGTTTACGGGTAGAATGGCCGGAATGGTGCATTTAACGGTCGTGACTGAAGATGGGGAGGAACCTACCAACCTACCCCAAACACCCCTTGAGCCCGAACGCACCTTCGCTTTCAACGCATAGGCGGGCGTCCCATACTCGCCATGTCGCCAACTCACATGATGTCCGGCCGCACCATCGGAAAATCCCCAAGGGATGCGATATGACCGGATCACCTTATCGGGATCGCGGGTGATTCACAAGTCAAGGATAGCAGCGAGAGTGCCGAGGTTCTTGGGCCGCAGGCCGTGCACGAAGGATGTCTGCACGAATTTGCGCTGCTGCGGCCCATTGAACTGCCTGATGTCATCGAGGATGGCGTAATGCGTGACCTCAGGGTGGCGATTCAGCCACTCATCGACCTCAATGGCCCGGTTCTTCAGGTTCTTGGTCATATCGATGAAGTCGATGCCCTGGCGCTTCACCTCAGCCGCCATGCGCTCATCCAGGCGCCATGTCGAGGACAGCACCACTTTCACCTCAGGGAAGCGCGCCAGCCATTCTTTGAGCATGGCCACTAGCCGGGCATCGAGCCCCATGAACGCGGCATAGATGCCGAAGTCAGGCCCCAGCTTCTCTTTGGTGGTATCGCAGTTCAGCACGCCGTCGATATCGAGGAACAGGACTTTCATAGACGCTGCGCCAGCTCCAGTTCGCGCCTGAGGTGTTCGTTTTCTTCCTTCAGCGCGGCAATCTCCTCCTCATACCGCTTGAAGATCGCGGCCTGGAGCTGAGCGCGGGAGACCGCCAGATAGTCATCCATGGTGACGCCGCCATTGGGTGGCTTGGGCAGCCGCATGGCGTGCGTCGGCTTGCCGGCCCATGGGAAATTGCCCACTATGTAATCTTTCGGATCATCGGGGCTGGCCCAGGTCTTCTGCCCCACGCCATACTTGGCCACGTTCGAGTCCGCGACGTAGACGAAGAGGTATTCCCCTTCCTCCACCACATCAGCCGACTCCCATACCCCAACTGTCTCTTGTGTCATGGCTTTCTCTCCATCACCCGTGGGTTCCACGGCCGGCCGAACGGAATTTCGCTGTGATACTGAAAGAAGAAGTTCCGGTCAGGATGCGTATAGATCAGCTCATCCGCGATCCGCATGGCGTCATCGAGGCTGAAGCGCGTGCGGGCGATGAACTCTTCACTGCGGTTGCTCGGCGACGGCTCATAGACGAACTCACCGTCATCGCGCAGGACCAACCCATTATTGGAGATGACCCACAGCGACTCATCGCCGACATTGTCGCGCCAATCGACGGTCAAGCGTGGCGCAATGGCGAAACTGCGCGCCCTGGCCAACAGGCTATAGGCGTGCACGAGATTATCGCGAAGCTCGCGCTCCTCATTCTCCCGTATGCGGTGAATACCCAGTGGCATGGCTTTCTCCTTGGCGCCGCTCCTGCATCGTCGGGCCTTCGTAGTGTCTACGTCGGTTGCAGCATGGCTTTTTGCAATGGGCGAGATGATCGGCCAGCTTCTCCGCGAGCCGGCGCCATTCTGGCTCTTGATCCCAGATGTGCTTGGCCACCCAGTGGGCATGCGCCTTCATGCGCTGCTTATCGCGGATGCGGCGCGCGCGGCGTGGCTCGGGATACTCCACCTCATGGAAGTTCTGCCGGCGAACGCGCCCGAGCCAATCAATGAAAGCAATGCGGCGGATCATGGC